>Ga0233427_10001764_pt1 | contig 22098 bp, 19 predicted proteins | sample SI_118_April2016_5_FD_179885 | JGI IMG/M metagenome (GOLD analysis project Ga0233427, IMG submission 179885) | Seawater microbial communities from Saanich Inlet, British Columbia, Canada - SI_118_April2016_100_MG | ecosystem: Environmental > Aquatic > Marine > Inlet | place: Canada: British...
GCGACGGTTTCATCGAAGCGGTCGGCAATACGCCGCTGATCAAGTTACGTCGGGCCTCGGAAGAGACCGGATGCACCATCCTGGGAAAGGCTGAGTTTCTCAATCCCGCCGGATCCGTCAAGGACCGTGCCGCCCTGGCCATCGTCAAGGACGCCGAGGCGAAAGGCCTGCTGAAACCCGGCGGTGTCATCGTCGAAGGGACGGCCGGCAACACCGGCATCGGGCTTGCACATGTGGCGAATGCCCTTGGCTACCGCACGGTCATTGTCATTCCCGAGACCCAGACCCAGGAAAAGAAGGACGCCCTGCGTCAGGCCGGTGCCGAGCTCATCGAGGTGCCCGCGGTCCCGTACAAGGACCCCAACAACTACATCAAGCAGTCGGGTCGCCTGGCTGATGAGCTCGCCGCCAAGGAAGACGCGGGCGCGATCTGGGCCAACCAGTTCGACAATGTTGCGAACCGGCAGGGTCATTTCGATACCACAGGCCCCGAGATCTGGGACCAGACCGAGGGTAAGCTCGACGGCTTCATCTGCGCGGTCGGTACCGGCGGCACCCTTGCCGGTGTGGGCATGTATCTGAAAAGTCGCAATCCGGACGTCAAGATCGGCCTCGCTGACCCGATGGGTGCGGCAATCTACAATTTCTATGCCAACGGGGAGCTCAAATCCGAGGGCTCATCGATCACCGAGGGCATCGGCCAAGGCCGGATTACCGCCAATCTCGAGGGTGCTCCGGTGGACTTTCCGTTCCAGATCCCCGACGAGGAAGCGCTGCCGATCATGTACAATCTGATCCGCGAAGAAGGCCTCAGTGTCGGGACGTCGAGCGGCATCAACGTCGCCGGTGCGATCCGTCTGGGCAAGGAACTGGGACCGGGCCACACGATCGTCACCGTCCTGTGTGATGGCTCCCATCGCTACGCGTCCAAGATCTTCAACGTGGCATTCCTCAAGGAAAAGGGCCTGCCCTTCCCGGAATGGCTGGACAATTGAGCAACGCTGCAACGGACACGGTCTTCCGCGACGACGCCTACGCCAAATCCTGCGACGCAACGATTGTCTCGGTGAACGATCTGGGCGGCATCGTTCTCGACCGGACCGTATTTTACCCGACAGGCGGCGGTCAGCCCGGTGATTCCGGCATCTTGCGGCTTGCAGATGGCACCACCATCGAGATCGCAACCACGGTAAAGGGTCGCGACGAGGATGGCGGGCCGGACATAATCGTGCATGTGCCCGCCGAAGCTCAGATTTCGCCGGCCACGGGCGCCAAACTCACGGCCGAAATCGACTGGGCGCGGCGGCACCGCATGATGCGGGTTCACACCTGCCTGCACCTGCTTTCGGCCGTCGTAGAGTTTCCGGTGACCGGCGGCCAGGTGAACGACGGCAAGGGTCGGCTCGATTTCGCCATTCCGGAGAGCAATCTGGACAAGGACGAGATCACCGCGAAACTGAACGAATTGATCGCCGGCAATCATGCCGTCGATCAGGACTGGATCACCGACGCCGAGCTCACAGCCCAGCCCGATCTGGTGAAGACCATGAGCGTGAAACCGCCGAGCGGTGCCGGTCAGGTTCGCCTGATCCGGATTGCCGGTCAGGATCTGCAGCCATGCGGCGGCACACATGTCGCGAACACGTCGGAAATTGGCCCCGTCACGGTCACCAAAATCGAGAGCAAGGGGCGTCAGAACCGGCGCGTTGCGATCTCTCTAAACGACATATAAATCAGATACATAAGGAATAATTCTTATGACCTACGTAAACGCTGGTTCACTGGTCGACACGGCCTGGGTTGCCGACCATTTGGACGACCCGAACGTCCGTATCCTCGACGGCTCATATCACCTCGCGGCGACAGGCCGGAACGGCAAGGCCGAGTATCAGGAGGCGCATATCCCGGGCACGATCCATTTCGATATTGATGCCGTGTGCGACCCGGCTCCGACCCCCTCGCCCCATATGTTCCCGAGCGCAGATGACTTCAGCGCAGCCGTGGGGGCCATGGGCATCTCCAACGATCAGCGGGTCATCGTCTACGACGCCGACGGCCTATTCTCGGCCCCGCGGGTCTGGTGGATGTTTCGGGCCTTCGGCCACGAGAATGTGGCCGTGATGACCGGCGGGTTCCGCAAGTGGCAGGCGGAGGACCGCCCGGTTACTGCGGATATCCCGTCATTTGCAGCTGCAACCTTTAGCGCGAGCTTGGACGAGACGAAACTCCGCTCAATCGCTCAGATTCAGGCCAACATCGAGAGCACCGAGGAACTGGTGCTGGATGCTCGCGCCGCCAATCGTTTCGACGGCAGCCAGCCCGAGGCGCGCGCCGGCGTGGAGCCCGGCCACATCCCGGGCTCGACCAACCTGCCATATGCCGAGATCGTCGACGCTGAATCCGGTGCCTTCCGTGACGCCGACACGCTACGCGCCGCTTTCGACAGGGCCGGCGTGGACGGTTCCCGCACCGTGACGACGACCTGCGGATCAGGCGTTACCGCCTGCATCCTGGGTCTCGGTATGCATCTGGTCGGCCGCGACAATTGGGCCCTCTACGACGGATCCTGGACCGAATGGGGCAGCAATGACGAAACACCAAAGGAAAAGGGTGCCGCATGACCAAGAAGGACAATGTTCACCCGGAGACGCTGCTCGCCAGCGGTGGGCGTGACCCGGAGAACAATTTCGGGATCGTCAATCCGCCGGTTTATCACGCATCCACGATCACCAGCCCAACCTTGGCCGAGTGGCGCGCGCGCGATTTCACCAAGCACATCACCTACGGGCGCATGGGCACACCAACCCAGAAGTCCCTCGAGGAAGCTGTCGCCCTGGTCGAGGGCGGCGATCACGCAATCGCCGTGTCGTCCGGGCTCGCGTCAATCACCACGGCAATCTCCGCCTTTGTCGAAAGCGGTGACCATATTCTCGTCTCCGACAGCGCCTATTTCCCGACGCGCAATTTCTGCAACAACGTCATGGCCAAGTACGGCGTCGAGACCACCTATTACGATCCCCTGATCGGCGCCGGCATCGCAGACCTGCTGCGGGACAACACCAAGGTCGTGCTCACCGAAGCGCCCGGCTCCCAGACCTTCGAAGTCCAGGATATTCCGGCGATCTCCGCCGCAGCACACGCGCGTGGTGCAGTCGTCATCAACGACAACACCTGGGGTACGCCGCTCAACTTCCGGTCCTTCGAGAAAGGCGTCGATGTCTCGGTACATGCCGCGACCAAATATATCGTCGGCCATTCGGACGCCATGCTCGGCATCATCGTCACGACGGAAGAGTATTACGAAAAGATCCTGATGAACTTCCGCTACTGGGGTCAGCATGCCGCGCCGGACGATTGCTATCTCGGCTTGCGGGGCCTGCGCACCATGGCGGTGCGCCTGCGCCAGCACGAGGAAAACGCGCTCACCGTCGCCAAATGGCTGAAGACACGCCCGGAAGTCACCCGGGTCCTCTTCCCCGCCCTGCCCGATGATCCCGGACATGAACTCTGGAAGCGCGATTTCGAGGGCGCATGTGGCCTGTTCGGCCTGACCCTGGACAAACACCATGACGACACGGCGCTGGGCGCCATGCTCGACGGCATGGAACTATTTGCCATGGGTGCCAGCTGGGGCGGTTATGAGTCCCTCATCCTTCCGTCGAAGCCCCTCCGGACCGCGACCGAATGGGAATCGACCGGCACCCTGTTGCGTCTGCATGTGGGTCTCGAACATCCCGATGATCTGATCGCCGACCTCGAGGCCGGGCTCGACCGTCTGGCCGCAGCGGCCGGATGAGCCCTGCCAGTTCGTCCGAGGACATCTCCGGCCAGCTCTCCATCCTCTATGGGGCATACCGGCATGCGGCACGGGACGAGCCGCTCGCAAACCATGTGCAGAAGGTCTCCGACGAGATCACGCGCATGCTCGATCGCGGCGACATCGCGCTTGCCGACCTCACGGATGCCGTCGACGGGCTGACCCGGGATGCTTTCCAGGTCCGTGCCGGCCGCCTCGGCAAGTATCTCGGCGAGGTTGATCCAGAGGTGAACGCGCAGGGCCTGCGCGACCTGTTCGAAGGCCTGACCCGCAGCCCGGACGGGAAGACCGTCGCATTCACCGATTTCAGCACCCTGGTCGAACGCGCGACCTTCGGCATTGTCTTCACCGCGCATCCCACCTTCTCTATGTCGCGCGAAGCGATGAGCGCCCTTGCCGAACTTGCGGGAGACCCGACGGAATCAAGCGACGTCATCCAGTCCCTGTCCGACGGCGACCTGTTCGGACCGCCCGCGCCAATCGACCTGCGCCTCGAAGAGGAATTCGCAGCCCGGGCCATCGCCAATGCGCGTCTGGCACGTGGCCAGGTTCACGCCATCATTCTCGATGTGGCCAGGGCCGCCTACCCCGACGAGTGGCGCAAACTCGTGCCGCAGATCGCAACGCTCGCGAGTTGGGTCGGATACGACCTCGACGGCCGCGCCGATATCGGTTGGTCGGACACGCTGTCCGCACGTCTGCGCAGCGAACTCGACCAGGTCGACTATTTGATCAGCCGTGCCACCGCCATCAACGCCGACATCTCCGGCATTGCCGACCCGGGCGACGAGTTCCCTGCCCAGATAGAACTGGTGGCCGCACGATTGGCCGGATTGCGCGACCTGATCGCTGCCGACCTGGCCTCCCTCAACACGGATACGATGGATGGTGACGCGGTTCAGCAGTTCAACCGCCACATCGCGTCGCGCAGCGACACGCGCCAGAGCAGCGCCGCCGCGTTGCGCACACCGCTGGACCGCGCCGTAGAAATAGCACCGAGCGAACTGGCCGGCGCCGTCGCCAATCTCCGCGCCCTCGTCGCCACCAGCGGGCTGGGTGCCGCGCATGTGCATCTCCGGCTTAACGCGTCACAGCTGGTCAACGCGATCCGCCGGGATGTCGGCCTCGAACACTCGCCCAACGTATCGGCCACCCGACGCTCCCATATGCGCGCCCTGAACGAATTGATTGCGGACGCATCTCCCGTGACCAGCAATTTCGGCGATGTCATCGCGGAATCCGCATCGGCGCGACGGCTGTTCATGATCGCCTCTCAGATCCTGAAACATATCGATTCCGAGACCCCGATCCGGCTGCTGATCGCCGAGTGTGAATCTCCGTTCGAGGTTCTCACTGCGCTGTATTTCGCGCGCCTGTTCGGGATCGACGACCGGCTGGATATCTCGCCCCTGTTCGAGACCCCGCACGCGCTCGAACATGGCCACGACATGATCGCTGAACTCGTCGAGAACGAGTATTTCCGGGCCTATGTCCACACGCGCAAACGGATATGCGTGCAGACCGGATTCTCCGACGCCGGACGGTTCATGGGGCAGATTGCCGCCTCGCTGGCGATCGAGCGATTTCGGATCAAGCTCGCCGGCGTCCTCGCGGCAGCTGGACTGACGGACATCGAAGTCGTGATCTTCGACACCCATGGAGAATCCGTCGGGCGCGGCGCCCACCCCGCCGCGTTCGCCCAGCGGCTCGATTACGTGGACACGCCGTTCAGCCGCTCGGTATTCGAGGCCGCTGAAATCACGTCAAAGCAGGAGCTCAGTTTCCAGGGCGGCGACGGGTATGTCTTCTTCGCCGATCCCGAGATCGCCCTGGCGACCCTCAGCCGACTGGTCGAACAGCGGTTTGATACCGAAGGCCCGGCTGCGGCGGTCGACGATAGTTTCTACGCCGACACCGATTTCTCGCTCGAATTCTTCCTCGCCGTGAAGAGCTTCCACGACCGGCTGGTCGAGGACACCGACTATGCGTCGTTACTCGCCACCTTTGCGACCAACCTCCTGCCCACATCCGGGTCACGCCCGACCAAGCGCGCCCATGAGGGGCAGAGGCCGGCCGATTCATCCCACCCGTCGCAAATTCGCGCCATCCCGAACAACGCGATCCTGCAGCAGCTTGGATATCTCGCGAATACCGTCGGGGGATTGGGCGGCGCCATCGCGATCGATCCCGAGCGGTTTCAGGGAATCTACGACCAGTCGCCGCGCCTGCAGAGCCTGGTCGATCTCGCCTACCGGGCCGACAGCTATGGCTCGTTGGCCGCGTTCCGCGCCTATGTCGGCCTGTTTGACCCGGTGTCATGGCTCCTGCGGGCGCAGGCCAGTGACGACCCGATCCTGCGCGAACCCATGGAAAGCCTGGCCGGCACGCTCCAGCGCAATCGGCGTCACGAACGGTTGAGCCGAATGTTGCGGCTGTTCCTGCAAGACAGCATCGCGCGCCAGACGGCATTCGACGAACTCGGCCTGAACGGCGCGGCGTCACCCGATGCGATGCCCGACCCAGACGCCACAGTGGAGTTGCTGCACGCCATACGGGTGGCGGTGATTGGGCACCTGTTCCGGCTGATCACCCGGGTGCCGCGGTTCAGCCGGGAACCGAATGTCACGATCGACGATGTGGTGGCGGAATTGCTGCAGCTCGGCATCCCCAGCGCGCTGGTGATTCTCGAACGCGCCTTCCCTGTTCCCAGCAGCCAGCGGCCGGCGGAGGATTTCGGTGAGCCCTCCTCCTACGCCCAGCTCAGCCGCGAGGGCTATATCGACGAGCACATCACGATCTTCAAGCCGCTGCGTGAGACCTACGCGCTGATCCAGAAGATCAGCACCGGCATCACGCACGCATGCGGGGCGATTGGCTAGATCCGCAGCTTGATCCGCCGCCAGATCCGCCTAGGCCTGCGGAGGCTCCTCGGTGGGTGCCTCACCCTTCAAGCGTGGCGTCCAGCCCGACAGCATTCGTGCAACGACAATCGGCGTGACAAGCGACGTCACCAGGCTGACCACGACGATCGCCGAGAACAATTCGGGTGGCATTGCCCAGTCTCCCAGGCGGCGTCCCTCGAAGGCGATGACCAGCGCGATCTCCGCACGCGGGACCATGCTCACCCCGAGGACGAGCCCGCCCATCAGGGTGGTCATCGACAGCGCCGGTAAAACGGTTCCGGCGATTTTGCCAAGGACACCGGCGACGAGCAGCGGGACGCCGATTGCCAGCCCGGCGACCAGGAGGGTCGGCTCAAACAACAAACCGATGCTGACGAAGAAGAACGGCGAGAAGAAATCATACAGCGGCGAAAAGGCCTCATCGACCTGCACAGCTGCTTTCTCATGGCTGAATATCATCCCCGCAAACAGGCCTCCGACAGCCAGGGAAAACCCGAGCCAGCCCGCCGCAGCGGCGATGACAAGCGCCATACCCGCTATCGGAATCATCCGGTTCGGGCTCGGCTCGAGGCGCTCAAAGAATGTCGTGATGGGCCGTTCGAGATAGTAGGCAAACGCGATACAGAGCGCCGCGAAACCGGCAACCTTGAGCAACACGACGAACCCGGCCTGGCCCAACGCACTGAGCACGCCGCCGTTCCCCAACATCAGGACCGGCGCAATCGAGATCAGCAGGATCATCAGAATGATGCCCGAGATGTCATCGAGTTCGGCGACGTCGGTCAGCAACGCACCGGCCGGGGTGCGCAGGCGCCCGGCATCGCGCCAGACGCCAAGGCAGATACCGAGACTGGTGGCCGTCAGGGCGACGCCCGCAAAAAGGCTGGGAATGAACGGAATCCCGAGCAGGTAATGGGCGGTGGCAAACCCGGCCAGGCCGCTGGCCGCGACATTCCCGATCCAGACCCAGGCGGCCCGGCGGATTTGGCGCAGCATGTCGCGAACATCCGCCTCGATCCCGACGCGAAACAGCAATGTGATGACGCCGATCCCGCCGAGGAACTCGTAGACCGCGATCACCTCGCCGGTCAGCAGAGCCCCGTTTATGTCAACGAATCTGGCCGCCACGCCCAGCAGCATGTAGCCGACCAGCGGCGGTATGCCGATCCGTCGGCAGAGCCCGCGCAGAATCATGGCTGCGACGACGGTCGCACCGATCAACAGGATGATCAGCGGCAGATTTTCGATCGCCCCGTTCATGTCATTCCCACCATTGCGCGCACCAGACAGTCCGCCGTCGACGTAACAACCGGAGCCACATCAAGGGTGCAGACCGCCTCGGGTCACGTCAACCGCGGCCGCGGGGAACGCTGGGCGAGCGGTTGGTTCTGACGAGCACCTAACCATCATCGTGCAGCGTATCCAGGTCGATCCCCCGCGTGTCGATACGATAACGCCAGGTGACAAGCGCCCCGATCAATGACGTTGCGATGAGTATGCCGAGCACCGTGCCCTGCCCCAGATCAAGCAGCAGGACCGGAAACAGGAATGCGGTGGCAACGGCACCGATCTTGGCAAAGGACGCGGCAAACCCCGCGCCCTTTCCACGCAAATGCGTGGGGAACACTTCGCCGGCGATCAGGTAAGTCTGGGCGTTCGGGCCCATGTTCGTCATGAAATTGAACAGCATGAAGCCTGCAAAAATCAGGACGAGTTGTGTTGTACCGCTGAACGCGCCGGACAAAGCGGCGATAGACAAGCCGGCGGCACAACCGACGAAGCCGGCCACCTGAAGCCTGACGCGCCCGACACGGTCGGCCAGCAAAACCGCGACGACGATGCCGACGATCAGCAAAACATCGATCATCGCGGTGCCCTTGGCGGCGGCCATATCGCCATGCACGATCTGCGCAACGGACCCGGACTTCACCACCGAATGACCGAGCGTCGCGGCAAGAATCGTGGGCGTAAATATTCCGATTCCGTATGTCCCGAGGTCCTGCAGAAACCATGGCAGGGAGGCAAAGATTGTGGCGCGCCGGTTGCGGCGTGAAAACAGGGCCGCGTATCCGGTCGTGCGTGAACCGAATGTGGCTGGCGGGGGCGCAATGTTCAGCTGGTCCGGATAAGGCGGATCGCGCCGCAGCAGACGCGTCAGAGATTTTTGTGCGGGTCCAATATCGCCATGGGCCATCAGCCAGTTCGCGCTCTCGGGCACATAGATGCGCCCGATCGCGACGGCGAGGCCGGGGATGATCGCCACGGCATACATCCAGCGCCAGGCGGCCAAATCGGGCTCCTGGGAGAGCACCAGGACCCCCACTGCAACGCCGAAAATTGCCCCAAGTGCCTGGAAACCAAAGGCGCCGATCACCAGTTTTCCGCGCACCCTCGACGGGATCGCTTCGGAGATCATCATGTGTGCCGTCGGATAATCGGCCCCCAGGGCAAGCCCCATACCGAACAGGAAGATCACCAGCAGCGGCAGGTTGGGCGTGACGGCAATCGCGACCAGAAAGGCCACGAACAGGAACATCTCGCCGACGAACAGCGGCTTTCGCCCGATCCTGTCGGCCAAACCGCCGAGCAAGGTGGCCCCGAACAATATGCCGGCGAGCGGTGCGGCCCCGACAAGCCCATGCCCGACCCCGTCGAGCTCGAATTCCCGGGCCATCAACGGCAGCGCGACACCGGTGAGAAAGACGACCATGCCCTCGAAGAATTTGCCGGCCGCGGCGAGCAGCCAGATGCGCCATTGCATGCCCGTGAGAGGCACCTGTGAAACCGGCGTTCCGTCCGGCCAGAAAGGTGTCTCGTCGATATGTTGTTGCACCGTTTTCGGCGCGGACGCAGGCGTCATCAGATCAGGCGTTCCAGTTTACCCCCGGCCGTGGGGCACACTCGGGTCGATGGCGGGCCCCAGCGGGACGACGCCGCTCGGGTTGCGCTGCGGGCTCTTCGAATAGTAACCGCGCTTGTAGACATCGAGATCGACCGTGTCGGCAATGCCGGGCATCTGGTAGATCTCGCGGGTGTAGGCCCACAGGTTGGGATAGTCGATCAGGCGCCGCAGATTGCACTTGAACGCGCCGTAATAGGCCACATCGAACCGGATCATGGTCGGGAACAGACGCACATCGGCTTCCGTGAACTGATCGCCGCAGAGGTAACGGTTCTCGGCCAGATGCGCCTCCAGCTTGTCCAGGGTCGCGAAAACATCGCGCACCGCGGCCTCATAGGCATCCTGGGCCATCGAGAATCCGGCGCGGTACACGCCGTTATTTATCGTTTGATAAATTAGGTCGTTCCATTCGTCGATCTGTCCGGACAATTCGTCGGGATACAGGTCGCGTTCGTTGTTCGAGAAGGCATCGAAGGCGCCGTCCATCATGCGGATGATCTCGGCGGATTCGTTGCTGACGATGCTCTCGCTCTCCCGGTCCCAGAGCACCGGCACCGTCACCCGGGTCGTCGCATCGGGATCGGACGCCGTATAGACCTGATGCAGGGCCGACAGCCCCAGCACGTTGTCGACATGGTCATCATCGAAATACCAGCCCTGGTCGCTGCGCCGCGGCACCGTCTTGTCGAGGCTGATGACGTCTTCCAGCCCCTTGAAGGTGCGCGTCAGCAGGGTCCGGTGCGCCCACGGGCAGTTCATCGCGATGTAGAGATGGTAGCGGCCGCGTTCGGGCACGAAGCCGCCCGCCCCGCTCGGTCCCGGCGCGCCGTCGGCCGTCACCCAGTTGCGGAACGAGGAATCCGTACGCTTGAAGGCGCCGTTCTTGTCCGTCTTGTTCTTGGTTTCGTTCTCTTCGACCCATTGGCCGTCGACCAGCATCGCCATCGCGACTTCTCCCATCAAGTTGCCCGTAAACTACGCGGAATTCCCGCAACGGCAAGCCGCGAAACACCCAATTTCGTGCCTTTGTGTCCTAAAAGCGGAAGTAGATGAACGGCGAACTGTCCAGCGGCAGCAAAACGAGCATCAGGGCGAAAGCCGCACCGGCCACCAGGCCATAGACGAACGGCGTCCCCGGCCGCATCGCACGCAGCTTGTCGACCTTTAAACCCGCCGCGGCATCGACCAGCACCGGCAGGACCACCATGAGGAGCATCCAGACCGGATACCCCTTCTCACCGTTCGCGGTGCTGCCCCCGAACATTGCGGAGACGATGTAGGTCGTGTCCGCGAACGTGTCGGCCCGAAACGGGATCCAGAGCAGCAACACCCAGACCTGCGTGATCGCGACACCAAAAATCAGGCCAATGAGCGGCGATCCCCGGCGCCGTGCGCCGAACCCGGGGATCAGCGCACGATAGCGATAGGCCAGGATCGCGACACCGTGCAGCAGCCCCCAGAGGACGAAATTCCACGACGCGCCGTGCCATATCCCGCCCAGGATCATGGTGACCATGGCCGCGAACACGAACCGGCCGCCGCCGTGCCGGCTGCCGCCCAGCGGGATGTAGAGATAGTCGCGCAGCCAGGTGGACAGCGAGATATGCCAGCGTTGCCAGAAATCGCGGATATTCCGGGCGATATAGGGATAGTTGAAGTTGGCGGGCAACTTGAAGCCCAGCATCAGCGCGACGCCGATGGCCATCCAGGAATAGCCCGCAAAATCGAAGTAGATCTGGCTGTGGAACGCCAATGTCGCGACCCACAGCGACAACCGCGACCAATCCTCCGGCGCGCCGTAGACCGGGTCGACGACCAGCGCCAGATTGTCGGCGATCGCGGCCTTGTAACAAAAGCCGAGCAGGAAAACGGCCGCGCCCTGGATAAACCCGTCCCAGTTCAGGACCTTCTGTTCCGCGAGCTGGGGCATGAAGTCCGTGGAGCGCACGATCGGACCGGCAACCAGCTGAGGGAAGAACGCGATGTACAGCGCGACATCCAACGGGTTGGACGATGGGCGCGTGTCGCCGCGCGCGACATCGACGATGTAACTGATGGCCTGGAAGGTGAAGAAGCTGATCCCGACCGGCAGGAGGATATCGGGAATCGACCAGTCAGGCGTCTGAAACAGCACGCCCGAGAACGCAGATATGTTCTCAAACACGAATCCGAAGTATTTGAAAAAGAACAGACTTGCGAGCTCAAGGCCGACGGCGACGAAGAGAATTTTACGCCGTCGCCCGACGTCATCGCTCGCGCTGATCAGCTTGGCGGCGATAAAGGCGACAGCCGAAGCGTAGATGATCAGGGCCAGGAAACGATAATCCCAGGCGGCATAGAACACGTAACTCATCACCAGCAGGAAGTGATGGCGATGCGCATTGCGGCTGAGCAGCCAATAAACGGCGAAACACAGCACGAAGAAAATAGCGAACCTGGCGTCCGTAAACAGCATCGTGAGCGCGGTCGTCCATTCATTGGTGTAATCGGGTAAACTACGCGCCAACGCACGTTTGTTGCACCCGGGAAGAGATCAAGTCCGTGAGCAATATAGAGCCCATTCTTCTGTTCGGCGCCATCGCTCTCATCGCAATCCAGGTTTTGCGCACGCGGCTGCCGATACAGGCACAATCCTTCCAGATTCTTTCCGGCGTGATCGTCGGATTTATGCTTTTCGTGGGCTTCACGGATGTGACGGCCGGGTCACTGAACCTCATGCGCGCCACCCATGTCGACGAAGTGTTGGCCGAGCTCGAACGAAACCCGTCTGAAAAACGCCTCGACGTGCTGATTATCGGCTCAAGCCGCTCGGCCAACGCGATCGACGATGATCGCCTGGAGGCCGCGCTGGAAAAGGCTGGATTCCCCTACGATGTCCGATTCATCGCAGCCGGCGGCTTCTTCGCGTTCGAGCATGAAGCATTGCTCGACGAGTATCTGCGCGAGACAGACCGCATCCCGATTGCCGTCCTGTTCGAGGTCTCGACAGAGGCCAAGGTCGTGCTCGATGCAAACAAGGAGAACAAGGCCAGCGGCATTCGATTCCTGAACGGAGGCCACGCCTGGTTGGCGTTTGAACATTTGATGGAGTCGGACGGGCCCCTCATCGAAAAGACTCGGAATTTACAGACCTACGCCCGCCACATCTTCTACCGGATGTTCAACATCGGGCTCGCCGGGCACGCCAAATATCGCGACTTCCTGCTGCCGCGAGATGCCTACCAGCCATTTGATACGCCCGATCCCGATTTCGACCCGGACTCGGTCCGCAGCGCTTTGCCGAAAGACTTCCCGGTGCTGGTGGCCCGCGCCGATGTGCTCGATGCAACCCTGCGCTGGCGCGCGCGCCAGGCCGCGTCCCTGCCGAAACGCGGCATCAAGAACGCGCTGTATTTCACCCCGCCAATTCTCGATGTGTATCGCCGCGCCCACCAGGCGGCGATCTGCGCGCGCGTGCCCGCCATCAGATGCATCGAATATTCGGATTCCGACCTGCCGGAACAGCTGACAAACGAGCACTGGCGCGACGCCGGGCATGTCTTGCGTTCGGGTGCCGAGATTTATACGGACTGGCTTGCCGAACGACTGATCCGGAAACTGGCCGGCGAGTAGCCGCAAATCCCGATATCGGTTGCTCGCCATGCGCCCACACGCATGGACTTCTGCGCATGCTTGGAGATAATCCGTAATGTCGAACGCACCGCAGAGTCCCAAGCAGAGTGCGCGGCCGTTTTGTGGGGGAAGAGTTTGAGCCTGAAGAAAGCATGCGCCATCGCCGGTGTGGCGGAATCCCGCCTCGGCGTGGTCCCGGATTCAACCGTTCTCACGCTGCAGGCCGAGGCCTTCGCGGCCGCATTGGCAGATGCCGGGCTGGAGAAGTCCGATGTGGACGGGGTTCTGGTCTCCGGCGCCTGGGGCCGCCTGCCCCAGCTGCAGATCTGCGAATATCTGGGCATCCAGCCGAAATACGCCGACAGCACGTCGGTCGGCGGCGCGTCTTTCGAGTTCCACCTCGGACATGCCGCCGCGGCGATCCAGGCCAGGCTCTGCAAGGTGGCGGTGATCCTGTATGGCAGCACCCAGCGCTCCAAGCAGGACAAGTACATCTTCCAGATCCGCAACGACCTCGGATATCAGTACGAGGCGCCCTATGGCCTGCCGACGCCGGTCGGCGCCTACGCGCTGGCCGCCTCGCGGCATTTCGCGGAATACGGCACGACGTCCGAGCAACTCGCCGATCTGGCGGTCTCCACCCGCGCCTGGGCCGGACTGAACCCGAAGGCCTATCGCCGTGATCCCCTGACCCGCGACGAGGTGCTGGACTCCGGGATGATCGCCAGCCCCCTGCACCGCCTCGACTGCTGCCTGTTCACCGACGGCGGCGGCGCGGTGGTGGTGGTCAGCCCCGATGTCGCCAAGACCCTCGACAAACCGCCGGTTTGGCTGCTTGGTCAGGGCGAATCCCTGTCCCATGCGCAGATCTCCGAAATGCCCGACCTGACGGTCACACCCGCATCGGAATCCGGCAAACGCGCCTTCGAGATGGCGGGCGTCAGCCACGATCAGATCGACGTCACCGAGATTTATGACAGCTTCACCATCACGGTGCTGCTGACGCTGGAATCCCTCGGCTTTTGCAAACCCGGCGAAGGCGGCGCATTCCTGGCGAACGGCCGGACAGGCCCGGGCGGCGAATTCCCGCTGAACACCAATGGCGGTGGGCTGTCCTACTGCCATCCCGGGCAGTACGGCATCTTCCTGATCATCGAGGCCGTCCGTCAGCTGCGCGGCGAGTGCGACGCGCGCCAGGTCGCCGATGCCGTGTTGGCGCTGATCAGCGGCACGGGTGGCGTATTGTCCTCGAATTCGACCTGTATTCTGGGTCTGGAGTAGAGAAATGGCCGAAGAGACCCAAGCAATCGACCCGGACGGCGATCCCTATTGGCAGGGTGCCGCCGAAGGCGAGCTCCGGTATCGCAAATGCGGGGCGTGCGACGCCTCGATCTTCTACCCGCGCTCTATCTGCCCGAAATGCGGCGCGACCGATCCCGATTGGGCGGTCTCCAAGGGCGAAGGCAGCGTCTACGCCTGCTCGACCGTGCACCGCGCCCCGCCCGCCTTCGCCGACAACGCGCCCTACACCGTGTTGCTCGTCGATCTGGATGAAGGCTTCCGGATGATGGGCGGCCTTGTTGGCACCGAGGCGATTGCCGTGGGTGACCGGATCACCGTAACCTTCCAGGACGGCCCCAACGGCCGCCCCGCGCCTTACTTCACCCCTGCCTGAGCCCCGTCTGGATTAAAGCGCATGAAGAACAAGAAAGCCGAAACCCTCGAAGATGCCGTCAGCCGTATACACGATGGCGCGACGCTGTTGATCGGCGGCTTCGGCCAGCCCGGTGTGCCGGAGGTTCTGATCGACGGCGTGTGCGACCTCAAACGCCGCGACCTGACCATCGTCACCAACAATGCAGGCACCGGCCACAGCGGTATCGCGCGACTGTTCGAAGAAGGCTGCGTGGCGAAGCTGGTCTGCACCTTCCCCTGGGCCAAGGAATCGTTTGTTTTCAAGGAGCTATACGACGCGGGCAAGATCGAGCTCGAAATCGTACCCCAGGGCACGCTGGCCGAGCGCATGCGCACGGCGGGTGCCGGTCTGGGCGGATTTCTGACCCCGACGGGTGTCGGCACGGATCTGGCCATCGGCAAGGAAACGATGACCGTCGAAGGCAAGGATTACGTGCTGGAGAAGCCGTTGCACGGCGATTTCGCGCTGATCAAGGCATACAAGGTCGACCCGCGCGGCAACCTGATTTACCGCAAGACCGGACGAAACTTTAACCCGATCATGGCGATGGCCGCCGGCCACACGATCGTCGAGGTCCAGGAGGACGTCGAAATCGACGATCTCGACCCGGAAGTCATCGTGACGCCGGGTGTCTTCGTGGACACCTACTATGTCACCGGCTGGTACGAGATCGGCAAGGAGCGGAACGCATCATGAGCGACGAACAGACAAACCTGCTGACCCGGCAACAGATCGCGGCCCGCGCGGCGCAGGACATGGAGGACGGCTGGCTGGTCAATCTCGGCATCGGCATGCCGACCATGATTCCGACTTTCATCCCGCGCGAACGCGACGTGATGTTCCACTCGGAAAACGGCCTGATCGGCATGGGCCCGCCCCCGGCCGAGGGCGAAGCGGACCAGGATCTGATCAGCGCCGGCAAGGAGCTTGTGACCATGGTGCCGGGTGGCGCCTATGTGCACCACACAGACAGCTTTGCGATCGCCCGCGGCGGGCGGCTGGATTGCGCGGTTCTCGGCGCGTTCCAGGTGGCGGCGAACGGCGACCTCTGCAACTGGCGCCTGCCCAACCAGACGTCGGGCAGTGTCGGCGGCGCAATGGACATCGCGGCGGGCTCCAAGCGGGTGTTCGCGATGATGACCCACACGGCACGCGACGGCGCGGCCAAGATCGTCGCCGAACGCAGCTATCCCCTCACCGCCGGCGGCGTCGTGACCCGGATCTTCACGGATATGGCGGTGATCTCCGTCACCCCGGACGGGCTGGTACTGGATGAAGTCGCTCCCGGGCTGACCGCCGACGAGGTGCAGGCCGTGACGGACGCACCGCTGATCATGAACTCGGTCGGCACCATCCCCATCGCTGCCTAGTGCGGCCGAGGACGAACACATGAACGAACTCACGAACATCACCGGCCAGGTGGCCGTCGTCACCGGCGGCACCGCGGGCATGGGCGAAGCCGCCGCGGTGCGGTTCGGCGCCGAGGGCGCGAAGGTCGCCGTGGTCGGCCGCACACCGGAAAAGGGCGACGCGGTGGTCAAGCGCATCACCGATGCCGGCGGCGAGGCCATGTTCGTGAAGGCCGAATGCGCCGACGAGGGCGAGGTCAAGGCGGGCGTGAAGACGATCCTCGACACCTGGGGCCGGGCCGACATCCTGGTCAACACGGCGGGCGGCTTCATCGACGCGCCGCCGCTCGAGGAGATCACGCTGGAGGCCATGCATCACAGCTATGACTGGAACGTGATCGCCAAGTTCCTGATCACCCGGGAGCTGGTGCCGACCATGAAGGCCAATAATTACGGCCGCATCGTCAACATCTCGTCGGTCGCAGGCCGCACGGCGCGCGGCGGCGCCATCGAGTACGCGACGACGGAGGCCGCCATCGTCGGCATGACCCGCCGCCTGGCGACGGAGCTCGCGCCCAACGGCATCACCGTCAACGCCATCGCGCCGGGGCTGGTTATGACCCCGCGGGTCGAGCGCCACCCGCCGGAAGTCCTGGAAGCGCGCGGCAAGGCGACCCCCGTGGGTCGCCTCGGCACAGCCGAAGAACTGGCACACGCCATCTGGTATCTGTGCACACCGGGCGCGGCCTTCACGACCGGCGCGGTGCTGGATGTGAACGGCGGCGCGTGGATGGGGTAAGCGTCACGATGGCGTCATGCCCGGGCTCGACCCGGGCATCTTCGACAAGCAGCGCTGAGATGCGCGGATCAAGTCCGCGCATGACGGAAGAAGTAAACTCCACCCGATCAATCTTTAAACCCGGTAGAAACCGGCCGCCGTGTCGTGGAAAAAGGCACGTTGGTCCGCCTCGGGCCGTGGTGCCAGGATCTGCTTGCAGGCCCCCACCAGATCGTCGTACCGCGCCCACAACTTCTCCAGCGGGAAGTTGCTCCCGTAGAAGCAGCGCTCGGCGCCGAACCGGTCGAGCACATGATCGAGCATGATGCGCATATGGTCGATGTCGCAGCTGTTGGTGAAGAAGTTCAGGCCCGAGCATTTGATCCAGACATTGGGCAGCGGCACCAGATGCTCGAGGCCCGCCTTCCAGGCATCGACCGTCGCGTCATCGTCGGATGTCAGCATGCCGCCATGCACCAGGCAGAAATTGGTCTCCGGGTGATCGCGGGCCAGCTCGGCGAAATGCACGAACTGGTGGGAGAACCCCTGTAGCTCGAAGGTCATGCCATAATATTTGAGCAGGCCGACCGCGCGCTGGAAGTCATCGGTCAGGCATAAATCCGGCCGGTCGGCGCGGCAACGCAGCGGATCGCCTTCCCAGAAATGCAGCTGATGGCGCACCCCGCGTGTGTTCGCGTATTGCGCATGGCCCGCCAGGACCTCCTCGATATTCGCGTCGGTCATGATGGCCTGGCCGACGATGGCGTGGGGAAAGCCCGTGCGGTCGGCTTCGGACTGCAGCCAGTCCGTTTCCTCGACGGGCTTGGCCGGATCGTAGTTGGCCTGCACATGCACCGACTTGACGACGTTGTTGTTGCCGAAATCCGCCCGCAGATCCTCGACCAGATAGTCCTGACGCAGGTCGCTATAGTCGGCGTCATACATCTTCGGGGTCATCGGGGCGGCCAGCCACGGGTATTTCTGCCAGTGCCAGAGATGATGGTGGCTGTCGATGATGGGGCCTGAATACATGGGGATTTTCCTTCGTGAACCGTGTTCAACCAGGCAAGTGGCGCGCACGGCAGGGTTCGAACCTGCAACATTCGCCTTTCCAAATCGCCTGCAGCTGGTTTGACTGTTGTTCTTGTTCCAATCGACTATAAGCAGCCTAACAAATCTCGCTGTATTGCTGGTCGTAAAGTCGGCCAACCGCTAGCGTTCGCCTGCGGCAACCGGAGATCAACGCCACATGTCCGGCATTGGGATTCCAGCGACTGTGGATAATAGACGGCGCTGTGGTGGAGAAATTTATGCGTAAAACCCGATGGTCCTTCGATATCGACATTGTCGGGCGGTGCAATCTTTCCTGCCCCTCATGCCCCGTCGGCAATATGACCGGCATGCAGCTGCAGAGCGGCTATATGTCGCCGGAATTTCTGGACAAGGTGTTGGCCAAGGCGCTTTCCGAGTGCCATGTCACGAACGTCGCCCTCTACAACTGGACCGAACCGTTCATACATCCGCATCTGCCGGAGATGGTGCGGGTTGTTAAATCCCATGGCGTGGGATGCGGATTGAGCACGAATCTCAATCTCGGGAAGCAAATCGAGGCGGTCGTGGCGGCGGGTCCGGACCAGATCAAAATATCGCTCTCCGGCTTTTCCCAGGAAACCTACGGGATCACCCATCGCGGCGGTGACATCGAACTCGTCAAAGACAACATGATCCGGCTTTCCGAGGCCAAGAAGGCCAGCAAGTCGAACACCCGAATTATTGTTGCCTTCCATCGTTATCTCCACAATCAGGAGGATGAACGGGAGATGCGCGCCTTCGCGCAGTCGCTGGATTTCGACTTCACGACCTATTGGGCATACCTCATGCCCCTGGAAAAGAACCTCGCGTATCTCGGCCACGAAGACGTGTCGGCGGACCTCAACGAGGGGGACCGAAGCCTGATTGACCGTCTGGCGCTTCCCCTGGACCAGGCAATCGAGGTCTCGCGCGCGGCGCCGGCACGTGATTGCCAGTTGCGCGAGCGGCAAATGGCCATCAACTCCGAGGGCAACGTCATGCTGTGTTGCACGGTGTTTGACCAAAGCCGCTACACGTTGGCGCCGTTCCTCGAGACCTCGCTTGAAGACCTGCAGGCCATGAAATACGGGCACAGCATGTGCGACACATGCATGAACGAGGGTTTGCATGTTCTGATGACCTACGGCGACGACGGGCTCGACCAGCTCGCGCTGGATCGGGTGGCCAGCGAGAATCCCGGCCAGAATTTCGACGACATCTACGTGAATGACCCGGCCCCGAAGGGCGGGCTGGTCAAAACCCTGAAGCGCGCGGGTCGCGCCCTTGGGCGCGGCAAGACGGCCTCTGCGAAGTAGAAGAGAGGGCGGGAACCGGAATCGATCTTTCGATTCTCGCTCCCAACCATCCGTAAGTCCTGGAAAATGGCGCGCCCGGCAGGACTCGAACCTGCGACATTCGGCTTAGAAGGCCGATGCTCTATCCAGCTGAGCTACGGGCGCCACGCAACGTTCCAAGCGATCAAGCATCGCCGGATTCACCGAAATCACGAAACTCCAAATTCAAAGAGGAGTCAGTGGCTCCAGGGAACCCTGCGGCCGACCGCGAAATTATCCGCGTAAGCCTTTGGCTTGATTTGTCTTTCCTTGGGTTCCTGCACCACATATTCGAGGCCGTGGCGCTCGGCGTGGGAGATCGCGTCTTCGCGGCTTTCGAAGGTCATGCGGACCTGCTGCATGGTGTCGCCCGCACCCGGCCAGCCCATCAGCGGGTCGAGCTGCTGGCGGCGCGTCGGCTCAAACTCGAGCACCCAGTTCTGGGTCTTCGCGCGGCCGGACTGCATGGCGGTCTTCGTCGGCTGGAAAATACGTGCCTTCATGGCAGGTCCCTCAAAAGGATTGGTACTCGACTGGGCAAGGGGATTGAACACAGCACATGTTGCGCCGTCAACTGATCCGGCAGCAAAACCGGGTGTCATTAACTCATCGTCAGGCCGCCGTTGACGTCAAGGCAGCTGCCCGTGATGAAGGCCGCCTCGTCCGACGCCAGGAAAAGTGCGGCGTTGGCGATGTCACGCGGCGTGCCGAGCCGGCGCAGCGGGATATGCTCCAACAACGCCTCCTCGGTCTGGGGCAGCCAGGATTCGGTCATCGGCGTGTGTGTGGGCCCCGGTGCGATGGCATTCACCGTGATGTTGTACGGCCCGAGCGTCTTCGACAGTGATCGCGTCAGGCCGATCACACCGGCCTTCGACGATACATAGGGCATCCCGCCGCCGCTCGCGACGCCGCCATGGCGCCACGAAGACGAGGACATATTGATGATCCGGCCGCTGCGCCGTTCCATCATGTGCTCGGCCACCGCGCGGGCGCCGAAGAACTCGCCGCTGAGATTCACGTCCAGGACCTTCTGCCATTCGGAGATTTCATACTCCAGCCAGTTCTTCTTCGGCGAGAATCCGGCGTTGTTGACCAGGATATCCAGCGCGCCAAAATCGGCGATGGCCCCGTTGATCGCGGCCTGGACCGCGTCGAAATCCGACACATCCAGATTGATGGCCGTCAGGCGCGAGGCATCGACCGTTGTCTCGGCGAGGGTCTTGTCCAGATTTTCCTGATCGATGTCGGCAATAACGACGCGCGCGCCCTCCTCGACGAAGCGCTCGGCGATGGCCCGGCCCAGCCCCTTTGATGCCCCGGTGATGAAGGCCGTTTTGTCCTGCAGACGCATCGAAGATGTCCTCGTAATTGCTCTAGGTATCTGTCGATTTAACAGCCTCGGCGCGGCAACGGCCAGAGCAAACAGCGGCGGGATTTCTTGTGCGCGCAACAGGCCGCTCTAAGATGAGCCAATCGTGGCCAACAGCGTGAGGGCAGCAGGATGCAAGGAAACAAGGGGGTCGTCATTGGTGGCGGCACAATGGGCACAAACATTGCCAGCATATTTGTCGCCAATGGCCATGATGCGGAGATTGTCGAACCGGACCGGGAGGTCCGCAAAAATCTTGAACAGAGGGTGACTGATTCCGCCCTGGAAATTGGTCTGGGAATGGACCTCGGCGACACCCGCGTGGTTGCATCGGTCGATGACATCGATTGGAGTGACGCCTATCTGCTTATTGAGTGTGTCTCGGAGATACTGCCCCTCAAGCAGGAGTTGTTCGCGCAGCTCGAAAAAGTAGCCCCGCGGCATCTGCCACTCACCAGCAATTCCTCCGGCTTTCCGATTTCTCGCATCGCCGACAACCTTGAGACCGCGGACAGAATGGTCGGGCTCCACTTCTTCATGCCCGCGCATCTGGTTCCTTGCGTTGAAGTGATTGTCGGCGAACGATCCGATCTCTCGGTCGTGGACGAGGTCCAGTCCGTGATGGCTCAGCTCGGCCGGAAACCCGTTCGGGTCAACAAGGATATCCCCGGATTTCTGGGCAACCGCATGCAGGGCGCGCTCATGCGCGAAGCGCTCGCCCTGGTCGATGGTGGATATGCAACCATCGAAGATATCGACACGGTCGTGCAATACAGTTTCGGGTTTCGATTTGTCGCGGCGGGGCCCCTGTTGCAGAAGGACGTGTCGGGCATACAGACCCTCCACGCATCCCAGTCGACGATCTTCCCGACGCTCGACAATGGCACCGGACCCGGACCAACGATCCAGCGGCTACAGGCGGAAAACAAGACCGGCATGCGGACCAAGGAGGGGTTCTATCACTGGGACGACGAGGCGATCGAGGCGACCAGGGCGAAATACACCCGCGACCTTCAAAGGGCCCTGGAAATACTCCGTGACGCGGAATCCTGAGCCTTCGGGCCACCGAGGATTACCCGACGCATATTATGCGCTGTATTAATTTCAAGAAATGGTCGGGGCGACAAGATTCGAACATGCGACCCCCTGCTCCCAAAGCAGGTGACGGCACCCTATCGGGTGGTAACAATGCCGTCAATACGCGCTCCAAATTTCCCATAAAAGCCCGGTTTTACGGTATTCTGTTGCGGATCACCGTCACACT
>Ga0233427_10001768_pt1 | contig 22050 bp, 22 predicted proteins | sample SI_118_April2016_5_FD_179885 | JGI IMG/M metagenome (GOLD analysis project Ga0233427, IMG submission 179885) | Seawater microbial communities from Saanich Inlet, British Columbia, Canada - SI_118_April2016_100_MG | ecosystem: Environmental > Aquatic > Marine > Inlet | place: Canada: British...
CAAAATCTTTTATCTAACATAGAAGATATTCACAAGATTCTTCCACTAAAAAATTACGAAAAGTCTTTTTCTATCCTGCCTCTTCATCATGTCTATGAACTAACATGTAGCCTCTTGCATAATATCAGCAAAGGAAATCATACGCATTTTTGTTCTAAAATTGACCTAGCAACCATGGTCAAAGAGATGAGAGAAATTAAACCAACTATATGGCCAGTAGTACCATTAATCTTAGAAAAAATATATAAAAATATTTATAAGAGAACTTCTCAGTCAAGAATCCAAAAATTCTTACTATGGATTTCTCCTAAACTTTTTGGTCTTTTATTAAAAAAAAAACTAGGTCTAGAGAAACTAAAGCTCCTACTAAGCGGTGGTGCTGCTCTTAGTCCTAAAGTAGAGAGACTCTTTAACGAAATAGGACTCCCTATTACTCAAGGATATGGGCTATCGGAGGCTTCACCTCTATTGTCTGTAAACCCACTTGGGAAAGAAAAAATTGGATCAGTAGGGAAGGTCATAAGCTCGTGCAAGGTCTCAATTATTAATCCCAATAATTTAGGTCATGGTGTAATTAAGGCAAAAGGACCTAATATATTTCTAGGCTATTATGAAAATGAGAAAGGCACCCAAGAAGTCTTGAAGGATGGTTGGCTAAACACTGGCGATATAGGCTATCTAGACAACGAAGAATATCTTTATATAACAGGAAGAGAAAAGTTTGTGATAGTTAATAAAAGTGGAAAGAATATTTATCCAGAGGAAATTGAGGAATTCTTTTCTTCATCTATTTATATAAAAGATATTATAGTTTTTAGTAATGATGATGAAAATATCATTGCAATTATATGTCCTGACGATGAACTAATTAAAAATGAGTCTAAAGAGAGAATCCCAAAGATTCTTTACAAGAACTGCATCGAAATTAATAAAAAAATAGAATCCTACAAAAGAATCAAAAAGTTTTATTTAACTTTCGAAGATTTTGAAAAAACCTCTACTCAGAAGATAAAGAGATCTTTTTTGAAAAATGTTGATTTAACGAAATACATATTAGCTAGATAGGCCTATTCTCCTAAACTTAGTCTCAGCATGTCTAAATTCATCTTTAAGTTTCTTGGGAGTTTGAATTAATTCCATTGGGAGCATCTTATATGGGATTTCAATGATATTTTGCTTGGCTTTTAAGAATCCAGGTGGAAACTTATAAATTGAATCATCAACTTTCTTAATATTTACACTAAAGACATTTCCATCTATTCCATTAATTGAAGGTATCAAGTCCTTAACTACCTCTCTTTCTCTGCATAGAATTAAAGATAGTAAGTCCACAAACTTTAAGAAACCCAAATGTACTTTAAAATTTTCATGGTTAATATTTTCTAAAAGTTTGGAATGATTCTTTCTAATATACCTTTCACATAGTTCTACAAAATTATTCTTTCCTTGTCTGGTAGAAGAATTCAAGCTTAAAGCTTTAAAGTGCTCAGCGATTAACAAAGAAGAGTAAGGAATGACCGAACTCGTAATGCTTTTCATCCAAAGCTCATCTTGAAGTGATGGTTTCATGTTCTGGAAAGTAAATACTTTTCCTAACTTATCCGTTTTTGGAGCACTATCATATTCTATCCAACCACAGTCATGATTCCGAATAGCGTATTTTAACTCTTCTAGCTTTTCCAATCCCTGAGTTATGTCTGGATTAATCATCAAGAAAAGATCTAATGACACTCGTGCGTGGTCGTGCTGGGTGATAAAACATATGTCATCTAAGAATTCTTTTGTAATCAAAACCTGCTCCGCAAAATATCCTCTTGAAATATTAGCATAATCAAGATAACTTAAAACCATGCCTTTAGTTGGAATAATTGTTGGAAGTGACTCTGATCTTGAAAAAGCCTCAGACGCATGCAACATACTCGATGAATTAGGGATATCCTATGACCTTAGGATTGCTTCGGCGCACAGGACTCCTGAGCTCTTAGAAGAATATATGAGCACCGCTGAAGAAAGAGGTGTTGAAGTTCTAATAGCTGCTGCTGGTTGGGCTGCCCATTTACCTGGTGTTGTCGCTTCTTATACAACTTTGCCTGTAATAGGGATACCAATAGATTCATCATGCTTAAATGGAATGGACTCGCTGTTGTCAATTGTACAGATGCCTCCTGGAATTCCAGTTGCAACTATGTCTATCGGTAAAGGTGGAGCAAGAAATGCTGGCATTTATGCTGCATCAATACTTTCTATTAAATATCCTGAAATTAAAGAATCGTTGAACAATTTTAGACAAAGCTTAAAAAATAAAGTCATGAAAGCTGCAGAGAAACATAATAAATAAAATTGCTAGTTTATAATAAATCTCAAATAGACCCAATAGAAATCGTTAATCTTTTAGAATCAGGATTAGTTTTATGTTATCCCACCGAAACACTTTATGGTCTAGGTTGTAGGGCCGACAATAAAGATGCTATCAAAAGAATATACGAAATAAAAAAAAGGGAGAAGGAAAAGAATTTCACACTATTATTTAAAGATTTAAATATGATAAAGGATTTTTGCAATCTCAAATATCTTGATGAAAATTTAATATTAGAATTTTCACCTGGCCCTTTTTCAATTCTACTACAAGCAAAGGAATCAAAATCCATTGATAGGAGATTGGTAAGCTCGAACAATGAAGTATGTTGTAGGATTTCTTCGCATCCATTTACAACTAAATTGTTTGAATTCCTTAACTACCCAATAATTTCGACCAGTGCGAACGTGAGTGGAAATAAAAATATTTTTTTATTTAAAACAATATATAATACTTTTGATAATTTAGTTGATTGCATAGTAGATTATGGAGATATAGAGAAGTCTCTAGGGTCTACAATAGTTAGGAATGCAGAGAATGGTCTTACTATAATAAGAGAGGGCGATTTAAACTCAAAAAAGATTAAGGATTTTTATAATGGCAAAGGTTAAAGGTTTTAAGGCATTAAGATATAACCATAATAAAATAAGTGATATCAGTGAAGTTATTGCTCCTCCCTATGATGTAATCAACAAGCACCAACAAGAACTCTTATATTCAATGCACGAAAATAATATTATAAAGGTTGATCTGAACAAGACTGAGGGAGATATAAAATACGATGAGGCAGGTGAGATATTTAGTAGCTGGATAGAAAATCAAGTTTTAGTCGAAGAAGATAAGGAAAGCATTTATCCATATCATCAGAAATTTACTTTTAAGAATAAAGAATATGAAAGATTAGGCATTGTCGCACTCGTAAAGTTATCTGATTTTGATGAAAAAATAGTTCTACCACATGAAGAAACATTCAGCGGGCCTAAAGCTGACAGACTAAAGCTAATGAACTCTTGCAAAACAAATATAAGCCCTATTTTTGGAGTATATGACAATTCCGAAGATACTGTAGAGAAACTTGTTGGCCAATTCATCAAGAAGAACGACCCTATAATTGAGGCAAAATCCTTAGATGGTATAACCAATAAGATTTGGAAAATTAGTGATAACAAAACAATCTCTAAAATCTCTTCTTTTTTTGATTCAAAAGAAATATTAATAGCTGACGGGCACCATAGGTATGAAACGTCATTAAATTACTCAAAAGCAAACCGTTCTGATAAAACAAGTTATGTAATGTTTTATTTAACTGGAGCTATACAAGACGGTCTTCTTATAAACCCAACGCACAGAATATTAAACGATGTCTCTTCATCGAAGGAAATTACAAAACTTGTAATAGAAAATTTCAAAACCGTGAGTTGGTCTGGAGACATGAACGAAGACTCTCTTCAACCAAATGAATTTTTCTATATAGATAAAAAAAATAATTCTACGCTTAAATGTACAATAAATGATAATGAGCTTGAACGATTTTATTCAATGAGTGTTTATGCCGTCCAAGAGAAAATCATAGACTCATTTAAAGAAACATATTCTAGTGTTGGGCATTTTAAAAGTCTAGAAGACGCAAAATCATCAATAAATTCAGAATCGATTGGGCTAATTTTGCCAAAATTTGTACCATCAGATATTATGAAAGTTGTTTTAAATAATGATAAAATGCCTCAAAAATCTACTTACTTTTATCCTAAAGTAGCTACAGGATTATTATTCAATAAATTATATTAAATGATTTATACTCAAAGATAGATGAAGAAAGAAAATATTAGGAACTTTAGTATCATTGCTCATATTGATCATGGTAAATCTACTCTTGCCGATAGAATCCTTGAACTCACAAACACTGTCACCAAAAGAGACATGACAAATCAATTCCTAGATAATATGGATATTGAAAGAGAAAGAGGGATAACAATAAAGTCTCAATCTGTAAGAATTAATTACAAAGGTAAGGATGGAGAAGGCTATATTTTTAATCTAATTGATACTCCTGGACACGTTGATTTTAGCTACGAAGTTTCAAGAAGTCTTATGGCCTGTGAGGGAGTTTTACTTGTTGTAGATGCTACGCAAGGTGTTGAGGCACAAACATTAGCACATGCTTTTTTAGCTGCCGATATGGGCCTCGAGATTATACCTGTCATTAATAAGATAGATCTTCCATCATCTGATCCAGAGAAAGTTTGTGAAGAAATTGAGAATACCATTGGGGTTGATTGTAGCAATGCAGTCCTAGTAAGTGCGAAAACAGGTGAAGGTGTTCTAAATATAATAGATGAAGTCATAAAAAGAGTTCCTGCTCCTAAAGTAGATTCTTCAAATGATTTCAAAGCACTTGTTATAGACAGCTGGTTTGATACATATCTGGGAGTCGTTCTTTTAGTTAGAGTATTTAGTGGAAGCCTGAAGGTAGGTGAAAAAATCAAAATGATGGCAACAGAAAAATCTTATGAGACAAGAAATTTAGGGATTTTTAATCCTAAATCAAAAGGAGTTAAAACACTTGGTTCAGGTGAAGTTGGGTTTATAACGGCTTCTATCAAAGAGCTTGGTGATGCAAAGGTAGGGGACACGGTAACGCTGACTGAAAAGCCCGCTAAGGAGGCCTTAAAGGGCTTTAAAAATATTAAGCCTATGGTTTTTTGCGGCTTATACCCCATCGACTCGAACTTTTACGAACAATTAAAAGAAGCACTAGAGAAAATCAGTTTAAATGATTCTTCAATAGATTATGAGGCTGAAAATTCCGCTGCTTTAGGTTTTGGTTTTAGATGTGGCTTCTTAGGGCTACTACATATGGAAATAATCAAAGAAAGATTAGAAAGAGAATTCAATCTCTCCTTAATCGCTACATCTCCTACCGTTGTATATGAAGTTGATAAGACAAACGGGAAAATAGTAAAAGTAGATAACCCCAAAAATTTGCCTAACTTAAGTGAGATTAATAAAATTAGAGAGCCTTTTGTCTTAATTAGTCTTCATTCTCCAAAAAGTTTTCTTGGTGGTTTGTTGGAACTTTGTGAATCAAGACGAGGGGTTCAAAAAAATATAAACTTTATTTCTGAGGAAAGACTTATTTTAGAATACGAGATTCCATTATCAGAAATGATTTACGATTTTTATAATAAAGTTAAATCAATAACTAAAGGTTACTGCTCTATGGACTATGAGCCTACGAGTCTAGTAGAATCTGACCTTGTTAAACTTGATACTTTGATAAATGGTGAAATAGTTGACGCTCTATCTCTCATAACTCATAGATCAAATTCATACTATCGTGGTCGCGACATCACGGAGCAACTTAAAGAAATAATACCTAGGCAGTTGTTTGAAGTTAGGATTCAAGCAGCTATAGGGTCAAAAATAATAGCTAGTGAAACCGTTAAAGCTTTAAGAAAGGATGTAACTGCTAAGTGTTATGGTGGAGATGTATCCAGAAAAAGAAAGCTGCTTGATAAGCAAAAAGAAGGTAAGAAAAGAATGAAGAATGTGGGTAGCGTGGAAATACCACAAGAAGCATTTATGGCAGTGTTAACAAGCAAGGAATAAAGATATTCTAATCACCTTCTAGCTAATAAATAATTCTTCATATAACCATCTTATTCGAACAATAGACAATTGTCTCTAATACTTTCATACTCTTTACGCTTATCACCATCTTCAAATAAACCCTTTATATAGCATGAACAAAAAGAGTTATATTTCTCCCTTGTTAAACCACTGGCTTTGAATTGCTCCTGATTACTTTGACACAATTTTATAGTTTTATTTATGCCGTCTTGGTCGATTGAAAAAGAATTAAACTGTAAAAACATTGCAAAAAGAATAAGGAAAGCTAATTTGATCATAAAATCATCAAGTTCTTGTCATCATTGCTGTAATTGCATGAGTAGCTGCACTAGTAGCATTTGGATTAGTTATAACATTAATTAAGGAAGGTAAGCCAGATTTTGTGGCTCGCTCTAGGGCTGGGATTAAATCTTTAGAATCTTCTACAAGTTCTCCGTAACCACCCATTGCCTTAACTATTTCGTGAAATTTTATAAAAGGTAGTTCATGCCCTGCTGGTGTTTTGTCTTCTCCATAAGTAAGCCAGTGTTGGTGTTTTGTCATTCCCCATGACTGGTCATTACATACTACACAAATAAAAGGAAGATTATGTTTAACTGCAGTTTCAAATTCCATCAAGTTCATTCCAACAGCACCGTCACCTGTTATCAGAACAACTTGTCTGTCTGGAAAAGCTGTCTTGCTTCCTAAAGCAAAAGGTACCCCTACCCCCATACAACCTAACGGACCGCCTTTTACATACATGCCAGGCTTATCAACATTGTAAGTTGAATCAGTCCATGCCTGAGTGTCTCCACCATCTATGCAAAGCATAGCTTCGTTGCCAAAATAATCTTCGACTGCTTTTACTACTCTTAATACATGCAAAGGTTTTTCATTATTTAATTTGAGCTTCTCAACTTCTGACCACTCTTCATCTCTCCATTCTTTACAAATTGTTAACCATTTTGAAAAATCTAAACTATCTTCGATAATTATATTCAGTTTTTTAATTGCCTTACTGATATCTGATAAAATTGGAAGATCAGCTGGCCTATTCCTTCCTATTTCTTCAGCCTCAATATCAACCTGTATTACTTTTGCTTCAGGATTAAATGTTCTTCCCCAGCCAATATAAAGACTGAGCCTAACACCCAAGAGTATAATTAAATCAGCTTCAGAGGTAGCTTTTTTAAAACCATTAAGAGCAGAAGGTGAAGCTTGACCCATGCAATTTTCATGATTATCTGAAACTACGCCTCTACCAAAATTAAGAGTAAAGATAGGAGCTTTAATTTTCTCAACAAACTCTTTAAGAGAATCTTCTGCTCCTGAATACCAAGAGCCACTTCCTGTTAATACAACTGGTCGTGAGGATGAAATTAGAAGTTCTTTAAACCTTTCACAGTCCTCATCTGTTATTTCTGGATTACCAGGGGTCCCCATCTGCGGACTCTCAAGCTGCGAGGCATCAACTTCATCATATAAGACTTCATGAGGGAAGCCAAGATAGACGGGTCCCGGTCTTCCTGAGGTACACATTTTATAAGCTTGTGCTGTATATTCTGATAATCTCTTTGTATCGTAGACAGTTTTAGCCCACTTGGTAACTGGTCTAACCATATTCTCTTGATCAATCTCTTGAAGGGGTAGCCTATCAAGTTCTTCTACGCCTGACTTACCAGAAAGAAAAATACATGGAGAATTAGATAAAAAAGCACCTGACATGCCGGTTACTACATTAGTAAGTCCCGGACCAGCTGTTACTAAACAAACACCTGGAGATTTCGTAACCCTACCATAGGCATCTGCTGCCATTGAAGCACCTTGCTCATGATGAAAATCAATTAGTCTAATCCCCTCTTCTTTGCAAGCATTATATATAGGATTGATATGTCCACCAGCTAGGGTGAAAATATCTTTAATACCAAGTTGTTTTAGCGTCTTAACAATTGCAAAACCGCCGTCTATTTTTTTGCTCATAGTTTTTAACTTATTTAACAGTATAATGTATTAAAATAGATAATATAAGGAGCTTTAATATGAGTGAAGAAACTAAAGATGAAAATAAGCAACCCAGTCCCGAAGAAGCAATACAAGCAATCCAAAGTTCAATAGCTAATGCTTTCAACTTAGGGCTACAACAGCAACCAAAAGAAGGAGCTGATACTATTGCTGATATTGTTAAATCAATACAAGAAACAATATATGGCCAACTAAAGCAGGCTTACGGAGATGTCCCCGAAGACTTCATTAAAGCAAACGCGGAATTCTTTGTTCAAGTTGCTGCTATGGGATATATAATTCCTCGAGTTTGCGCTTTTGATCAAGATTTTCAAGCTAGGTTATTTAAACTTATTGAGGCTAGAGTTTTAGAAACACAAAAAGCGGCACAAGAAAAAGCTGGAGAAGAAAAAAGTAAGATTATTACAGAAGATAAAAAAATTATTCTTTAGGATTATCTTTATTTGAACATACTCGTTACCGGTGCTACAGGCTATATTGGACCTTTTTTAGTTAATAAGCTAAAAGCGCTGGGTCATACTGTAGTAATACTTGTTAGAAAAAAAGAAGACTTTCATAGGCTAGAATCTGAAGGTTTTAAATGTATTTTAGGTGACGTTACAAAGAAAGAATCTTTAGTTGGTATTTTTAAGAATATCGAGATTCTATTTCATCTTGCAAATATTGCCTCGTGGTGGCTACCAAATAACCAAACCTATTACGATGTGAACGTAAAAGGGACTGTTAACTTGTTTGAAGAAGCTAAAAAATTCCCACTAAAGAAGGTTATTCATATTAGTAGCATAGCGGCCATTAGGCAACCCGAGGGAATCATTGCCAATGAAGAATCCATACATCAGGGTGATTTCGAGAGTCATTATAGTAGATCTAAATATTTAGTGGAAAAGGAAACAGTGAAATATATGAAGGATGGGCTCCCTCTTGTTACATTAAACCCCGGGGTAGTAACGGGACCGAGAGATACCAAGACTTTTGGTAAAACAGTTTTGGGAATAGCTAATGGTAAAGTTAAAGCAAAATTTTTTCCTGGCTCATATATACCACTTGTATATATCGACAACGTAATAGAAGTAATGGTCAAAGCTATAGATTTAAAAGTGGGATCTAAATATGTTGTAGTAGGTGAGAATATTAAAATTGGTGATGTGTTTGATAAAGTTTGCAGAATCATGAAAAAAGAAAGAATTATTAAAACGACGCCTAATTTGATTCTTTCACTAGTGTCTTACTATTCCGAGTTCGTTAGTTTCTTTACCAACAAAAGACCTTCTCTTCCAGTTGATGGATTAAAAGCAATAAAGATTGGAGCCCAAGCAAGTTCTAAAAAATCTGTTGACGAGTTAGGAATAAAATATCTCGATGGTGACCAAATTCTGACTAAACTAATTGACTGGTTTAATAAAAATAATTTAATCAATAATTAAGGGTACTTAAGGTCTACTTTAAAAAGAACAAATTTGACATATTTTTTTTCTTTATATAAATTTGGGTTTCTATGAGTTCAATGAAATCTTTAATTATTGCCGAGAAGCCAAGTGTAGCAAATTTAATTGCTGATGCTTTATCTATTAACAAAAAATCTAAGAAAGCTGAATTTTATGAAAACGATTATTATATTATCACATCTGCTCAAGGTCATGTTGTAGAATATGAGAAGCCTAAACAGAAGTGGAACCTGGACTTGCTGCCCTTAAGTAGGCCAGAAAAATTGCAACCGATTGCTAGAGTAAAATCCAAAGTAGACTTAATTAAGAAACTAAGTAAAAGAGAGGATGTGGACTCGCTAATAAATGCATGTGATGCAGGTAGAGAAGGTGAGTTAATCTATCATCAAGTTATTAGTTATCTAAAAATAAAAAAACCTTCAAAAAGACTGTGGCTTCAATCGATGACTAAAGATGGAATTTCAAAAGCTTTTACTTCAATCCAACCTGATACGGCCTTTAGGGGCTTAAAGGATTCAGCTTTAGCTAGAACACATGCTGACTGGGTAATTGGAATGAATGGTACAAGGGCTATCACTGGATGGTCAAGTAAGGCATATAATGTTGGTTTCAACAAACAAGTTGTAGGAAGAGTTAAAACTCCAACTTTAAGTTTAGTTGTAAACCGAGATATTGAGATTGAGAACTTTATTTCTCAAAAATATTTTCAAATTACAGCAAAATTTAAGATAAATTCTGGTGAATACGAAGGAATATATTACGATACTGGCTTTAATAATAAAGAGTTTAATGAAGAAGAAAAAAGAACAAGGAAAAGTGATAGAATTTTTAATCAAGATATTGCCAATTCCATAACAGCCTCATGTACAAATCAAATTGGTAAAATAAATGAAGAAAAAAAGGAAAAAAAGGAATACTCTGAGGCATTATTTGATTTAACTAGTCTTCAAAGAGAAGCAAATAGTCGATTTGGCTTCAGAGCTCAGCAAACATTACAAATAACACAAGGTCTCTATCAACCTAGAAGCGGTGAAGGATATATTACATATCCCAGAACCGACTCTAGAAGGCTTCCTGATGATTACCCTAATCAGGTAGTGGAAACATTAGGTAAATTTGAAAATTCCATATATGAGATTTATTCACAAAATATTTTAGACAAAGGTCTAGTAAACAATAAAGACAGGAAAGTTTTTGATTCAAAGAAAGTTTCCGACCACTTCGCTATAATCCCTACTAATGTAGTGCCTCCTAGTGGTAAACTTACTGAACCAGAAACAAAAATATATGACCTTATTGTAAGAAGATTCCTAGCTATATTCTACCCCCCAGTTATAACACAAGAAACAATTAGGGATACACAGATTGGAGATGTCCACTTTAGAACAAAAGGAAAAATCCTAATTAATAAAGGTTGGAAAGAAGTACTTGAAAGCAACACTGCCGAAACGATACTTAACGCTATTGAAGAAAATGAGAAGGCTAAATGTCTTGAGATAAAAAAAGAAGAAAGTCATACTAATCCTAAGCCAAGATATACTGATGCTACTCTGCTTAGGGCTATGGAAACAGCTGGTAATGACTCTGGTGACGAAGAAGTAGCGATGGCAATGAAAAACAAAGGAATCGGTACACCTGCTACAAGAGCCAATACTATTGAAGATTTAATTAGAGAGAGTTATCTATTTAGAACAGAAGAAGAGAATGGTAAAAAATGTATTGCTTCTCATATAAGAGGAAGACAACTTATTCAAGACTTGGAGATATTAGATCTGAAAAGGCTAACGGAAGCAAATCTCACTGGCGAATGGGAGCTAAAACTTAAAGAGATGGAAGAAGAAAAATATTCATACGATGCTTTTATGAAAGAAACGGACAAGCTTAGAGATGAGATAATAGAAAAAGCTAAATCAGTAAGTGTAGATACCGATACATTCATTAGACCACTAGGTATAGACTGTCCGATAACAGGACTTCCTGTAATGGAAACTTTTAACAGATTTACTACCGACAAACCAGATAGCTCAACCAATATAAACAAAATTATTTCAGGTAGACCAGTTAGTAGGGATGAAGCCATAGAGTTAATAAAATCTTTTAATGGAAAAGAAGGGAGAATTAAACTTGAAGGTTTCTTGAGTAGATTCGGAACGTTCTATGGAGCAGATGTTGTACTGAAAGAAACTGGAAAGTATGAATTAGATTGGGGACAAGAAAAAGAAGTTGACTTAGGAGAAAAGTCTAGCTTAGGTCATTTTGACTTTGTAAACTCAAAAGTATTTTATGATGAAAAGTTTTATTATTTTGGCAAAAAGGGGACAAATAAGATTTCGACTCTAATTTTATCGCCTTATTTAAGTTCTGAAGACGAAGAAGAGAAGAAGAAATTTTCTCTACCACTAGACGAAGCAAGAAAATTATTTAATGGTGAAAAAACTAATATTTTACAATTTAAGTCCAAGAGGAAAAATGCAAGAAAACCCTTTTTCAAAGCTAAGCTATATTTAGATTCAAAGTTTAAACCTAAGTTTGAAATGATAAAGCCTGAAAAAACCATTACAAAGAAAGAAGACAAGAATTAATGCTATAATTAAATTATGTTTGAAAAAATTACAGATAAGATAAGTGGTTCCTTTAAGAAACTAAGAGGGAACAATGTAATTAGCAATGAAAATATACAAGCCTCATTAAAGGAGATAAGAATGAGTCTCCTAGAAGCTGATGTTAACTACAAAGTAGTTAAAAGCTTAGTTGAAAGCATAGAAGAAAAAGCTATTGGACAAGAAGTAACTAAAAGTGTTTCCCCAAGTGAACAATTTATTAAAATCTTTAATGATGAGCTCGTAAACCTTTTAGGAGAAAAAACAGAACCTTTAAATATTAAAGTGACGCCACCAGCTGTTATTATGATGGCAGGATTGCAAGGATCGGGTAAGACAACTACCGCAGCTAAGCTAGCAAAATATCTAAAAGAAAAAGAGAAAAGAAATCCCTGCCTTGTATCCGCAGATATTTATAGGCCTGCTGCTATAGAACAATTAAAAATTCTTTCAGAACAAATCAAAATACCATTCATCCCTAATGATTCCAAAAATGTTGTTGATATATGTAAGAGTGCGCATGAGCATGCGTATAATAATGGTTTCGATACACTTATCATTGACACTGCAGGAAGGCTACAGATAGATTCAAGTATGATTGACGAGCTTAAATCAATTAAGAATAAGGTAACAGTTCATGAAACTATCCTGGTTATAGATTCAATGATAGGTCAAGAAGCAATTAATGTAGCCAAACAGTTTGACGAAGAGGTAACTATAGATGGGATTCTTTTAACAAAACTTGATGGTGATGCAAGAGGTGGGGCTGCATTATCAGCAAAATATGTTACAGGAAAACCGATTAAATTTTATGGTTTTGGTGAGAAGCTTGATATGATTGATGTTTTTCATCCAGACAGAATGGCTTCCAGAATTCTTGGAATGGGTGACGTAGTATCCTTAGTAGAAAAAGCTTCTGGTGCTATAGACGAAAAAGATGCAGAAAAACTAACTGACAAATTTAAGAAGAACGAGTTCGATTTTAACGATTTTAAGGACGCCATAAAATCAATGGGAAAAATGGGTTCTTTGAAAAGCACACTATCAATGATTCCAGGCCTTGGAAAACTCTCTAGTGATGATGAAGCTCTTAAAAAAGCTAATGTAGAGCTAAAAAGAACAGTCGCAATAATAGACTCTATGACAAAAAAAGAAAGAAGTGATCACGGTCTACTTGATGGTAGCAGGAGAAGAAGAATTGCAAAAGGTAGTGGAACCTCTGTTCAGGATATAAATTCTTTAGTGAAAAAATTTCTCCAAATGAGAAAGATGTCAAAGAATATGGGCAAATTTAAAAAAAAATCTAAAAATATGTTGAATTTTAATTAATCTTAATCATTATTAATGGACGGAGGAATTATGATAAAAATTAGACTAGCAAGATTAGGAAGAAAAAAGAGACCTTTCTACAGAGTAGTAGCAACCAATTCTAGATCTCCAAGGGATGGAAAATTCTTAGAAATACTTGGAACATATGACCCACTTCAAGAGCCTTCAGTTGTCTCAATAAATATGGAAAAACTTAACGATTGGGTTAAGAAGGGTGCTCAGCTAAGCAATAGAGTTCAAAAACTAACAGACCCAGAAAAATATGCGGAATTAGTAAAAGATAAACCAAAAAGAAAACCAAAAAAAGCTCCAGTAGAACAAGAGAAAGCTCCTGAAGCTGAAGCCTCTACTGCCGAAGAGAAAGCTCCTGAAGGTGAAGCCTCTACTGCCGAAGAGAAAGCTCCTGAAGCTGAAGCCTCTACTGCCGAAGAGAAAGCTCCTGAAGCTGAAGCCTCTACTGCCGAAGAGAAAGCTCCTGAAACAGAGCCTGAACCTGCGGAAAAAGCTTAGTTCTACATTATGTAAAAAAATATAAGCTTATTTAATCCAAGTGTTGTATAATTCACAATAGAGGTCAAAATGAATAAAGTTGCGGAATTAATTAAATCGATAGCAAGTTCTCTGGTAGATAAACCTGAAGAAGTAGAGATACATGAGGTAACTGGAGACACTACAACTGTATATGAGCTTAAGGTAGCTCAAGAAGATTTAGGCAAAATAATAGGAAAACAAGGAAAAACTGCAAAGGCAATGAGGATTCTGTTGGGTGCTGCTGCTGCAAAAGATAAAAGAAGAGCTGTTCTAGAGATTGTTGAACAATAGTTGAAACTTATCTTGTTGATTTGTAAAGATACTTATGACCGATTCTGAAGCCTTACCTAATTTCAATCTAAATAATTATCTAGATCATGATTTCGTTAATTTTAATATTATCTCATCTTCCAAGAAGCTGTATGGAACAGTGTTAAGAGTATTGGGATCTAAGACGACTTTGCTTCTTGAAGTTTCCTATAATGACAAAACATATCTGGTCCCTATTAATAGTTCGTTTATAGTTTTAATTGATTTAAAAGAAAAAAATATAATGGTTAATAATATTGAGGAAATTTCCAACTTATGATATTTAATATTTTAAGCGTTTTCAGAGAATTAATTAAACCAAGTCTAAAATATGGAGTTCTATCTAAAGCAATAAAAAGAAAGAAGATTAAAGTAAATATATTCTCTTACTCAGATTATCTAAATGATTCAGACCGCATGGATGATAAGCAATTTGGTGGAGAGCCAGGCATGGTAATTAAATATAAAAACGCTTCCAAGGCAATAAATGCGATTAAGAAATCTAATCCAGGCACTAAAGTAATATTCCTAACTCCTAAAGGAAAAAGATTGGATAATAATTTAGCTAAAAAGATGTCAAAGATGGGGAACATATCTATCATATGTGGTAGATATGAAGGATTTGACGAAAGAATCATAGAACAATATGCCGACTTAGAGGTCTCAATTGGCGACTACATTGTGTCTGGAGGTGAATATCCAGCCGTTATACTTATGGATTCGGTAAGTAGAATGATTAATGGAGTTGTTGGAAATAAGGACTCAGTTAAAAACGATAGCTTAAATGATTCACTCTTAAAACATCCTGTATATACCCGCCCTGCAAAGTTAAAGGTTGGAAAAGTACCAAAACTACTTACTACAGGTAACCACAAGAGAATTAAAGAGTTCAATAGACAGGAATCTATTCTCTCAACCCTAAAACGAAGGGAGGACTTATTAGAAGCTTCAAATTTAAAGCTAGAGGAAAGAGAGTTTCTAAGGAAAATAAAGAAAGATAGTATTAAATCAAACGCATACTTAGCTTTAGTTCATTATCCAATCCAAAATATTAAAGGTGAAGTTATTAAAACATCTCTAACTAATCTTGATATTCAAGATATAGCGAGAACTTGTATGTCCTACGGTATTAAAAAGTACTACATAACACATCCTGTTAAAGAACAAAGGGAATTGGCTAAGAATGTTTTAGATTACTGGCAAAAGGGAATCAATATTAAAAATGATAGCACCAAACATAAAGCGCTTGAAAATATAGAAATAAGAAATAGTATCAGCGACGCAATAAAAGCAATTAAAAAAATTCATGGAAAAAGACCAAAAATAGTTGCAACCGATGGAAGAATTATGCATAATATGGTTAATTATTCTGACATCAGACGTAACTTGGATACGGATGATAGTCCTTATTTGTTCTTATTTGGAACTGGTTGGGGCTTAACTAAAGAAGTTTTAGATAATGCAGACTACATTCTAAAGCCTGTCGGTAGTTATTATGAATATAATCATTTATCCGTGAGGAGTGCTGTTGCAATAATATTGGATAGAATTTTCGGTTGCAATTTTTAGGTGAGAGATGAATATTATAGACAAATTAGAAGAAAAGAGTCTCAGAGAAATTCCACCCTTTAAATCAGGTGATACAGTTGCCGTATCATATAAAATTAAAGAGGGAGAAAAAGAAAGAATACAAATATTCGAAGGAATAGTAATTTCAAGAAGCGGTGCTAGCATAAGAGAGACATTTACTGTGAGAAAAATCTCTTACGGTATTGGCACTGAAAGAATATTCCCAGTTCATTCAAAACAAATTGATAAAATTGATGTTAAGAAAAAAGGTAAAGTCAGGAGAGCTAAACTTTATTATATTAGAGGACTTTCCAAGAAAGCATCAAGGATTAAAGAGAGTACAAAATAATTCTATCTTAGTCCTAGAAGCAACCTTTGAATAGTCGCATACAAAGAAAGAAGGGTAATAAAAACTATTGTTAGCATAAATGTTAAATGCTCAACTCCAAAGAATTGGATTCCATAATATTCTAAAGATGAGCTTATCAAGCCTCCTAAACCAAGGCACGCTACTCTTTCTGGTCGTTGCATTATTCCAATATTAGTTTGAAAACCATGATTCTCTGCTGCAGCTTTTACATAACTTACTGTCAAACCAAACACAGCAGCTAAATAAATAAAATAAACAAATTGAGTTGACGAATAAAATATTAGAAGACCAAACATAACCACAATCTCTGAGAATCTATCAAGGCAGCTATCCAAGAAAGCACCCTTATCAGATGTAACTGAATTAATTCTCGCGACCCTTCCGTCTAAGATATCAAAACTGGAGCCTGCCAAAAGAACGATTGATGCAAAGAATATCGAGCCAAATGAGAACAAGTAGGCTGTTAAGAAGGAAACAAGAAAAGACATTAGAGTTAGAAAATTAGGGTCAATTTTAATTTTTACTAGATTATCCTCAATTGGTGAAATTACATAAGTCCACCATTCTTTGAAGACACTTGAAATAACGGTATCATCTTGATAACCCTTCGTACTCTTAGTAGCCTTAAGAATAGTTTTACTGTAAACATCATCTTCATTCTTGCTTAAAAGAGCTGACCAGCCTTTAAAAAATAAAAGAATAGTTATTGTAAATATAAAAACATTATGTGGGTTTACAAGTTCAATATAGCTATTCATAATTCCTCTTCAATAATAGAATTTATCACATTCTTTCTGGTGATGATACACCAAGTAAGTTTAGCCCATTTACAAAAACTATTTTTATAGAACTCAGCAGTAGAATCCTTGCCTTACTTAATTCATCATTCTCAATCAGAACCTTTGTACTTTTATAATAACTATGAAAGATTGCGGCTAACTCTTGCAGGTAAAAAGCTATCTTATGAGGGGACATTGTACCAGAGGCTTCTTCTACTGTGTCTGGAAAACTTAGTATTTTTTTTATCAACTTAATCTCTTTTTCCTCAGTCAATAAAGATAAGTCTACAGATTTCGTATCATCTTTATTTAAATCATGTTTATTTAAAATACTGTTAATCCTTGCGCTGGCATACTGTATATAAAAAATGGGGTTATCGTCTGACCCCTCTCTGCACTTATCTAAATCAAAATCAAAATGAGAATCAGAACTTCTTGATACCATCATAAACCTTACTAGATCTTTATTGAATTCATTCAGCATATCCTTAATTGTTGTATAAGTTCCAGATCTTTTTGACATAGAAACATCTTGACCATCTTTTATCAATCTTACAAACTGAATCAGAACAAAGTCCAATTTGCTTAAATCATTCGAAAGGAGTTTCATAGATGCTTTTAATCTTGAAATATGACTATGGTGATCAGCACCCCAAACATTAACAATCTTATCAAAACCTCTGAGGAATTTATCATGATGATATGCAATATCATTCATAAAATAAGTAGATGAGTCATCAGACTTAGTAATAACCCAATCATCATTGTCACCATATTCTGAAGTCTTAATCCACTCGGCTTTTTCTTTTTTGTATAGTCCGTTTGCAGACATTATAAGTTTTTTAATATTTATGACTGAATCTGAATCATGTATCTTTTCCTTTTCTGAATACCAGGAATCAAAGTTAATATCTAAATCTTCAAGATCTTTCTCGATTTCTTTAGTAAGACAGCTAATCGCGAAATTAGAAAAGAAAGCGGTTTCTTCTTTCAATATTGACCTTGAATCTTTGGTCAACAAGAGAGTTTCAGCTACATCAATTAAATAGTCACCTTTATATCCACCTTCTGGGATATTGAAATCAAGCTTTAATTTTTCTAAAACTCTTTCTTTAAGAGATTCTCCTAATAAACGAACTTGGTTGCCATAGTCATTTACGTAATATTCTTTAACAACATCATATCCCGAAAACTTTAATATTCTTGCAATAGAATCACCAACTGCAGCATTTCTCAAGTGGCCTAAATGAAGCAATCCTGTAGGGTTAGCTGAAACAAACTCTATTAAAACTTTCTTATTATTATGAATTCCTGAGCCATAATCCACTCCTTGCAAAACTACATCAGCAAGATAGCGTTGGTAAATTTTGTTTGAAATTACAAAATTAATAAATCCAGGCTTCTCAATAGATATATCCTGAAAAAAAGAATCATCCGATTTTTTTAATAAATTTAACATTTCCTGAGCTAGGTCAATCGGCTTTGATTTTAACCTACTAGAGTTAATCATCGCAAAATTAGTAGAAAAATCTCCATGATCAGGATTACGAGGTATAGAAAGTAGAAGATTAGAAAAATCTAGATCAGCAAATCTTGGGTCGTTTAACAATGAATTCTTAATTTTTTCAGTTATTTTGTCAGTCAACATATCACTACTTTATTTTAACTCCTGTTCCTTATGCAGATTTTACAACTTTATCATTTAATTTTAAATGACCTACAAAATCTAAAATATCTAAAGTTAAATTATTGTTAGAAAAAGAGGCTTCTGATATTGCGCCCGATTCTGTCGTAAAGTCGGCAAAGAACTTCAACTCTTTGTTTGAAATTGTACATAGTATAGATGCAATGACTAGGTTATGGGTCACAATTAATACTGTGCTCTCCGATGGTAAATCTTTCAATATATATTTAATATAACTCAAACTCCTATCTCTAACTTCACCAAGAGTCTCTCCTTTAGGTAATCGAAAATTCTCGGGATTCTCTCTCCAGATTCGTAGCTCATTAGAATACTTCTCTTTAAGATAACTTAACGATAGTCCTTCAAATTCACCCTGGTCCATTTCCCTTAACTTTTCAGAATAAATAACCTTAAATCTTTGATCATAATTAATCTCATTTAGAGTTTGCTTTGCTCTTTTAAGGTCACTACAAAAAACATAATCAACTTCTTTATCTTTAAAATATAACGCAAGCTTCTTTGCTTGGGAAAAACCATTGGTGTTTAATTCAAGATCGCTAACGCCTTGACACCTTTCTTCTTTATTCCAATCAGTTTCACAATGTCTAACTAAAATTATTTTCATAATAGACTATTATTGTAGACTATTTATCCCCAATAACTAATCAAAAAAATCTTTGTTTATAAAGAATAATTGTTGTATAAGTTACTATGTCACAATACAGAAAAGGTTACCTATTTGAAAAAAAGACTCATCTAAAGGTAGCTGATCTGATATCAGAGTATAAAGAGCTAAAATTTTATGGAATCGAGAGTAGGGGCAGCAAAGGAACTGCTGATATTGTCTTTGGTCTCTATAATAAGAAAAATGAAAATAGAATCTGGATTGGTGTTCAATGTAAAAGAGGCTATGTTTCGAAACCAGAGAAATATAGGGAGATAGAATCTGCAATGAGTAATTTTGGAATGATTATGTTTTATAGCACACCAGCAAAAGAAAAGAAAACCGAAATTGAATTCCATCCTAATTTTGAAGAATGGTTAGGCAAATGGGTCAAATTAAAAAACTAGATTAAAGCTTCGATAACCGAATCATCTATATCAAAGTTTGAATAAACTTTTTGTACATCATCACAATCATCTAATAAATCTAACATTTTAAGCATATGCTCTGCAGGTTTACCTTCTACTTTAACAGAATTGGAAGGTATCATTGAGATCTCGGCATTTTTAAAGTCTATATTACTTTCCTCTAACCCCTTCCTAACTTCTTCGAATTTATCAACCTCTGTTAAAACAAGAAATACTTCTCCATCACAAACGACATCATCCGCACCAAAGTCTAAAGATAAATCAATTAAAGAATCTTCATCTATAGATTTTATAGGAACCTCAAATTTCCCTTTTTTATTAAAAATCCATGAAACACATCCGGTCTCACCTAAATTCCCGCCAAATTTACTAAAAGCTCTTCTAAGTTCTGAAACTGTTCTGTTTTTATTATCCGTTAGAACTTCAACGAGAACAGCTGTTCCGCCTGGGCCATATCCTTCATATGTTGTTTCAATATAAGTATCGCTAGCCAACTCACCTGTCCCCTTCTTAATTGCTCTTTCAGATGTATCTTTCGGCATATTGGCACTTCTTGCATTTAGCAATGCTAGTCTCAGTCTTGGATTAGTATCAGGATCACCACCACCATCTCTTGATGCAACAGTAATCTCACGAATTAGCTTGGTAAATATCTTTCCCCTCTTAGCATCTAGTGCACCTTTCTTATGTTTTATAGAGCTCCACTTTGAATGTCCTGACATATTTCCACCTATTCTGTAATTACAAATCTTATCAAAAAATAGTCCACAAAACAATTAAAAAATTGACATTTCTTAAAATATGTATATATATAAACTAAGTATTAAAAGAAATTAATCCCAAAAATTATTTCCAAAGGTAGTAAATGAGTAAACAAATTAAAAATACCACTGAAAATTCTAGTAAGAAGAATTTAGATATGATGAATCTAAATGAGCTTAGAGAATTAAAATCAGAAGAGCTCCAGCAAATCGCTTTAGACCTTAAGATAGATGACATAGGAAAAATGACTAGACAAGAAATAACCTATGCAATTCTTAAATCTCAATATGAAAGTAAAGGTGAGATTTACGCTGAAGGGGTCTTGGAGATATTAAACGAGGGATATGGATTCCTCCGTTCACCAAAATATAGCTATCTCCCCGGTCCCGATGACATATATGTCTCAAAATCACAAGTAAGATCTTTTATTTTAAAATCTGGGGACACTGTTGGCGGTTATGTAAGGTTACCACGCGAAGGTGAAAAAAACCTAGCCTTATTAAAAATTGAATCTGTTAATTTTGGAGATCCTGACTATTGTAGAGAGAGGATAAGTTTTGGAAACAGAGTGCCTCTTCATCCAAATAATAGACTAGATATGGAAAATGACCCCGATGAACTTTCAACTAGAATTATAGACATGTTTATTCCAATAGGTAAAGGACAAAGGGCGCTTCTAGTTGCTCCCCCAAGAACAGGAAAAACTGTCTTGTTGCAAAAGATAGCCAAAGCTATAACGGACAATAACCCAGATGTATCATTATTTGTATTACTAATAGATGAAAGACCTGAAGAAGTTACTGAAATGGAAAGGTCAGTAAAAGGAGAAGTGGTAAGCTCTACTTTTGATGAACCTCCACAAAGACATGTGCAAGTAGCTGACATGGTTCTTGAAAAAGCTAAAAGGCTTGTCGAACATGGAAATGATGTAGTAATACTTCTAGATAGCATTACTAGGCTTGCAAGAGCAAGTAATACTGTTTCACCTTCAAGCGGTAGAGTATTAACAGGTGGAATGGAAGCCAACGCCTTACAAAGACCAAAGAAATTCTTTGGTGCGGCTAGAAACACTGAAGAAGGTGGCAGCTTAACTATTATAGCTACAGCATTAATTGAAACTGGAAGCAGAATGGATGAGGTTATCTTTGAAGAATTCAAGGGTACTGGAAACATGGAAATCTATCTCGAAAGAAAATTGGCAGAAAAAAGAATATACCCTGCAATTGATCTTCAGAAATCTGGAACAAGAAAGGAAGAACTACTTATCGAGCCAGATGATTTAAACAGGATATGGCTCCTAAGAAAAGTTCTTAATCCTATGAGTCCTAATGAATCTATGGAATTTTTGCTGGATAAACTAAAAGCTTCAAAATCAAATAAAGAATTCTTAAAAGCTATGAATAGCTAAGGACACCAACTAAAGCTGATGTCCTTAATCTAACAAAATAAACACTACCTTTTCTTTTTTTTGGTAGTTTTACGCTTCTTAGCCGCTGGCTTTTTCTTAGCTGCAGTCTTTTTCTTAGCTACAGTCTTTTTCTTAGCCGCTGGCTTTTTCTTAGCTGCAGTCTTTTTCTTAGCTACAGTCTT
>Ga0233427_10001771_pt1 | contig 22014 bp, 20 predicted proteins | sample SI_118_April2016_5_FD_179885 | JGI IMG/M metagenome (GOLD analysis project Ga0233427, IMG submission 179885) | Seawater microbial communities from Saanich Inlet, British Columbia, Canada - SI_118_April2016_100_MG | ecosystem: Environmental > Aquatic > Marine > Inlet | place: Canada: British...
CGTGACCTTAGCACCGAAGAAATGGCTGGCGTGATGCGTTTGATCATGACGGGTGAAGCGACTGAGGCGCAAATTGGTGGGTTTTTGATTGGTTTACGCCTGAAGGGTGAGACCGTTGATGAAATCGCCGGTGCCGCTCAAGTGATGCGTGATTTGGTGAAGCGTGTTGAAGTGAGTCATCCGAACCTTGTCGATACCTGTGGCACCGGTGGTGATGGCGCTAGCATTTTTAACGTTTCTACGGCTGGGGCCTTTGTCGTTGCTGCTGCGCAGGGCAAAGTTGCCAAGCACGGTAACCGCTCGATTTCTAGTAGAAGCGGCAGTGCGGATGTGCTTGAGGCGGCAGGTATTAACCTTGAACTAACGCCTGAGCAGGTGGCGCGATGCATTGATGAAGTCGGCCTGGGTTTTATGTTCGCCCCCGCTCATCATAGCGCCATGAAACATGCAATTGGCCCGCGCCGCGAAATGGCTGTGCGCACTATTTTTAATGTGCTGGGCCCGCTAACTAATCCGGCGCTAGTGAAAAATCAGGTGCTGGGTGTGTTTTCTCGTGATCTGGTTAGACCGATGGCGCAAGTGCTGCAGCGTTTGGGCAGTGAGCATGTGTTAGTGGTACATTCTGCCGATGGTTTGGATGAAATCAGTATTGCCGATGAGAGCTATGTGGCTGAGCTTAAGGATGGCGAGATCCTTGAATACACAGTATGTCCGGAAGATTTTGGTCTGGCGCGTGCGTCACTGGAATCTTTGACTGCGGCCGATGCCAATGCCAGTCTAAAATTGATTAAACAGGCCTTAAAGACGGGCCATGGGCCAGCAGCAGATATTATTGCCCTTAATGCGGGTGCTGCACTTTATGCCTGTAATATTGCCGATTCCCTTAAAGAGGGTGTGTTGTTGGCGCAGGACGCCATTGGTGGTGGGTTGGCGCGGGAAAAGATGAGTGAGCTAGCAAGCCATACCCGCTGTTTGGCATAATCAAAAGAGCAATTGCGCGCTTACTGCGTCAGCGCAGGGTTTCTTTGTGCTAATGACATGGACATGATTTTTGAGGCTTCTGAACGGAACCCTTTTTATTTGGACTAATAATGACAAACCGATTGCCCACTGTGTTAGAAAAAATCATTAGCCGTAAAGCTGAAGAAGTGGCGGCGCTTAAAAGGCTGCGCTCGCAGGCAGATTTAGAGGCGTTGCTCACTGCTGTCGACTCGCCTCGTGGTTTTGCTAATGCGATGCAGGAAACTGTTGCGGCAGGTCGCTCGGCGGTTATTGCTGAAGTTAAAAAAGCATCGCCCAGTAAAGGTGTGATTCGCGAGGATTTTGATCCGGCGCAGATTGCTCGTAGCTATGAATTGGGCGGCGCCTGTTGTTTGTCGGTGTTGACTGATATTGATTTTTTTCAGGGCAGCGATTTGTATTTGCAGCAGGCTAGAGCAGCCTGTTCATTGCCCGTTATACGTAAAGATTTTATGATTGACCCTTATCAGGTCGTTGAAGCCAGAGCATTGGGTGCAGACTGCATATTGCTTATTGTGGCGGCGCTAGATGATGGCTTGATGCATGAGCTTAACGCGACCGCCAAGGCTTCAGGCCTTGATGTGCTAGTGGAAGTTCATGACGCGGCTGAGCTGGAGCGTGCCTTGACGCTGGATACGCCGCTCGTGGGTATTAATAACCGTAATCTGCATAATTTTGAAACCTCGTTGCATACCACAATTGATTTATTAGCACATATCCCTGATGACCGACTCGTGGTGACGGAGAGCGGCATCCATTTGCCAGCAGATGTGGCGTTGATGAAGCAGCATGATGTAAATGCCTTTTTGGTGGGTGAAGCGTTTATGCGTGCCGATGAGCCGGGTAATAAGTTGGCTGAGTTGTTTTTCTAAAACTAGATGCTGTTACGGTTCACTTCGCTAGCGGGTTGGGATCTTAAAATAATTTGTGCCCTTATTTATGCTGGCATGACCTAAGTCGGAGGCGTTTTAGAGATGGCTATTCGTTATGATATTGATGCAAGAAAAAACGTTATCTTTATGGCAGCTTATGGGGCTATTAGCGTTGCTGATATTGCCTCGTCAATTGTTGATATTGAGGCGCACCCAAAACTTCGCAAAAATATGACGCTGGTGATTGAGTTACGTGAAATCAAACGTGCTTTTTTTGTCCGTGAAATGGATCGATTAATGGCATTATTGGCTAATGAGGCGGCACGATTTGTTGGGCGTTATGCCTTTGTTGTCTCGCGCGACACCATGCACGGTGTTGGTCGTCGTTTTGCTGTAAAGGCTGCACGTAAAGGGCTACAGCTAGAGGTTTTTAATGACTATGCTGATGCAGCCAAATGGCTGCGCATGGTGGTCTAGGAAGAGGTTGGGCGTTGCGTGGCTATTTGCTGAGGTGGTTGTAGGTGAGATGAATGAAAGGAAGTGGCGATGATTGTTTCCCATAAACACAAATTTATCTTTATTAAAACGACCAAAACGGCGGGCACTTCCGTTGAAATTGCGTTATCAAAATTCTGTGGCCCCGACGATATCATCACCCCCATTTCTCCAGAGGACGAAGAAAAAAGGCAGGCCTTAGGGTTCCCTGGGCCGCAGCACTATTTGGCGCCATTTTCCGATTATCAATTGAGCGACTATCGGCGTTTTCTGTTTAGAGGGAAAAGAAAAAAGCAGTTTTATAACCACATGCCTGCTAGCGAAATCATGCAGTGTATTGAGCCCGATATTTGGAATAGATATTACAAATTTTGCTTTGAGCGAAACCCTTGGGATCGCTTTATTTCTTCCTATTATTGGCGTTGTAAATCAGGGTTTAGGCCTGCTGTTAAAGAGTTTATCGCCGCCGGGGCGCTACCGCGACTACGGCGTGGTGGGGCCGGTTTATATCGCGTTGATGATCAGGTTGTGGTGGATGATGTTTACCGCTTTGAAAACCTTGCTGAGGAGTTGCAAATTATCTGCGCTCGGTTGGGGATCTCTGGGCAGATAGAGCTGCCGCGAACTAAGGCTAAGACTAGAAAAGATAAGAGAAGTTATCGTGACATCCTCGACGCTGAAGAAAGCAACTGTATTGCTGAGTCTTTATCCGACGTAGTCGAGCTAATGGATTATAAGTTTTAACTTTTAACTTAGCTGCCTTTTTTATGGTCAATCTGATGATTGTCCTACTAATAAAACAACTCGTTTAAAGGACTACCTGTGCCGTGTTTATAGGTTCTTCGCCCGGTAATTCGGTTATACTACGTGACTTTTTATGCAGCTAAATTTTTGGCGATTTTTCTAGAGCCCGTTTGCAATGAATATAAAACATTTTTTAGTGGAACAGTTGAAAGCAGCCATGTTGGCTGCAGGTTTGCCGCAGGATAGTGAGCCTCTAGTAACACAGAGTACACGGCCTGAATTTGGCGATTACCAGGCTAATGGTGCGTTGCCAGCAGCAAAAAAAATGAAAGCTAATCCGCGCGAACTGGCAACAAAAATTATTGCAGAGTTAGCGCTTGAAGGCATCGCTGATAAAATTGAAATAGCTGGTCCCGGCTTTATTAATATTCATTTGGCTGCCGATTATTTGGCAAAATTGTGCGCTCGTGCATTGGCCGATAAACAATTAAATGTTGAGCCTGGTCGTGAGCCACAAACCGTGGTGGTGGATTATTCGGGGCCGAATCTGGCCAAGGAAATGCATGTAGGGCATCTGCGCAGCACCATCATTGGTGATGCCGTAGCGCGAGTGCTGGAGTTTGCCGGTGACCGCGTGATTCGTCAGAACCATATGGGTGACTGGGGGACTCAGTTCGGTATGTTGATCGCTGAACTGGAGGGGCAGTTGCAACGCGATGATAACGCGTCGTTGGCCTTGGCCGATTTAGAAGGTTTTTATCAGCAAGCAAAGAAACATTTTGATGACGATGCCGGTTTCGCAAATACGGCCCGTGATTATGTGGTCAAGTTGCAATCTGGCGAGCAGGGCTGCAAAGCGCTTTGGCAGCAATTTATTGATGTTTCGGTTACCCATAGTGAAGACATTTACCGTGCCTTAAATGTGTCTTTGACGCCGCAAGATATTCGCCCAGAAAGCGCGTATAACGATGATTTGTCTGGCGTTGTGGCGGATCTTCAGGCGCAGGGGTTAGCGGTCACCAGTGAAGGTGCGCAGGCGGTCTTTTTGCAGGAGTTAGCTAATAAGGACGGCGAACCTTCGGTGGCTATTGTGCAAAAATCCGACGGTGGTTATCTCTACGCGACGACGGACTTGGCGGCGTTACGTTATCGTCAGAGCGAGTTGGCTGCGGACCGTGTTTTGTATTTTGTTGATGCTCGTCAATCGCTGCACTTGCAACAGGTGTTTGCTATTGCCCGTAAAGCTGGCTTTGTGAAGGCTGCGACGGGCCTAGAGCATTTGGCTTTTGGTACCATGATGGGCCAGGATGGTAAGCCGTTTAAAACCCGCACCGGTGGAACTGTTAAACTGGCTGCCCTGCTGGATGAAGCGGTTGCGCGTGCGTCACAACTAATCGCTGAAAAGGATCCGCTGCTAGATGAGGGCTCACGCCAACAGGTGGCTAAAAAGGTCGGTATTGGTGCGGTAAAATATGCAGATCTGTCTAAAAATCGTACCAGTGATTATATTTTTAACTGGGATAGTATGCTCAGTTTTGAGGGTAATACAGCACCTTACCTGCAATATGCTTATGCGCGTATCCAGAGTATTTTTCGTAAGGCGGGTGTCGATCCGCAGAATTTAACCGCTGGCGTGTCATTGAAACAACCCAATGAGCGCGCTTTGGCGCTAAAACTGGTGCAGTTTTCGGAAGTGATTGAGCAGGTCGCCAATGACTGTATGCCAAATGCTTTGTGTGCATACCTTTACGAGTTGGCGAGTGATTATATGCGCTTTTATGAAGCTTGCCCTATCCTCAAAGAGGGCGTTGAGAGCGAGGTGCGTGATAGCCGTTTGCAGCTATGTGATTTGGTGGCGCGCACGCTGTCGACAGGGCTGGATTTGCTGGGCATTGACGTTATGGATCGTATGTAAAACGATTTGACGAAAAGGGCAAACAATGTGAGGTATCAGCATGTTAATTGTTCTTTTTTGACGGCTTAATAGAGGTATGAGGTGATTATGTCAGGACAAGAGAAATCGTTGCATATGACGGTATTGATGACGCCGGATATGGGTAATTTTTCAGGCAATGTACATGGTGGGGCAATTTTAAAGTTACTCGATCAGGTGGCCTATGCCTGTGCGGCTCGTTATTGTCGTCGTTATGTGGTGACTTTATCGATTGATCATGTGCTGTTTAATAAGCCGATTAAAGTCGGTGAGCTGGTGTCTTTTCGGGCTAATATCAATTACGTTGGTAATACCTCCATGGAAGTGGGGGTGAAAGTGGTTGCTGAGGACATGGAAAAAAATACCAAGCGTCATACCAACTCCTGTTACATTACCATGGTCGCTAAAGATAAAGAGGGTAATCCCACTAAAGCGCCACCGCTGCAGATTGAAACAGAATTTGAACGACAGTTATTTGAAGCCGCAAAAATGCGTATTGAGCTGCGTCAGGAGGCGGCTCGTCGTAATACAGAAATTACCGCAGGCATTGCCGATTACAATACAGATGTGAATGATTAACGCTGTTGTTGCGGCCAGTTTTGTTAGATTTGAGCGCTTATTTTGAGCGTTTTAGTGCTTGTTTCGCAAGGTCTTCAAGTGCTGAGCGGAAGGCGCTTGGTGGTAGTTTTTTGAGCTGTTGTATTGCTTTCCCGGCTTCCTGTTCTGCTTGTTCAAGCGTATAGGCTAAGGCCTCGGAGTCTTTAACTAGGGCGATGATTGTCGCGGCCTCCTCGGTGTTGCTTTTAAGGACGGCATTGCGAATTAGCTCGGCATTTTCCGCAGAGCTGTTTTTTAATGTATGGATCAGTGGCAGCGTCATTTTCCCTTCGGCTAAATCGTCACCGACGTTTTTGCCCATTGCTTCGGTGTCGCCATCGTAATCCAAGAGGTCATCAATTAGCTGAAAGGTCATGCCAAGATGAGCACCGTAGTGTTTAAGGGCCTGTTGTTGGTCTGCGCTAACGCCCGCTAGGATAGCGGCTGTTTCGGCGGCAGCTTCAAACAAAATGGCTGTTTTGGCTTGAATGACGTCGCGGTATTCCTGCTCGCTTAATTTGGGGTTGCGGGCATTAGTGAGCTGCTGTACTTCACCTTCGGCAATTTGGTTGGTGCAGCCGGCCATGATAGCCATGATGGGTAGGTCGCCAAGGTTAACCAGCATTTGAAAGGCGCGTGAATAGAGAAAATCACCCACTAAAACACTTGGCGCATTGCCAAAAACGGCGTTAGCGGTAGAGCGTCCGCGGCGTAGTTCGGACATATCGACAACATCATCATGCAGCAAGGTAGCGGTATGCAAAAACTCAATAATGGTAGCCAGCAGAATGTGATCTTTGCCCTGATAATTGCAGCATTTGGCGGCCAACAGCACCAGTAATGGACGAATACGCTTGCCACCACTGTCGACCAGGTACTGACTAATGGTTTTCACCAGATCCACGTCGGAGTGGAGTTGATCCAGAATTAGCTGGTTGACGGCTGAAAAATCGTTTTCAACGACGTTAAAAAGGCGTTTTGGATCCATCTGTAAAAGGGTCTTTTCAGTGGGTAAAGGTCAGTACATAAGGGCTTTGAATACTAGGTGGAGAGACCTTGCCTGTCAATGTTGCGGCGGGGAAAATGGCATCTCGTTGGGTGTTGGGAAAAAAATGGTTAAATATACCCACTAAATTATTGTTGTGTCTTGCCTGTGGCGTGATGATGCCGTAAAATCCCGCCCCCTAATGACCTCACCCGTGTATCTATTTTTCGGGGATGTTGCAGCACACAGTCCGCTGCCGAGGTGAAGGGCTGATATTGAATGTCTGAGCTTGTAAAGTCTGCGGCGGCAGCGCTTTGGCACAAAAGGTTTTTTGGAGAATTTTATGTACGCAATTATTCAAACTGGTGGTAAACAGTACCGCGTTGAAGAAGGTCAAACTCTGCGGGTTGAAAAATTGGATCTGGAAACAGGTGCCAATATAGATTTCGGTCAAGCCCTGCTAATTAGTTCAGGCGATGACATTAAGATTGGCGGTCCTTTTGTTGAAGGTAGCCAGGTAAGCGGTGAAGTAGTTGAGCATGGCCGTCACAAAAAAGTGAAGATCATGAAGTTTAAGCGCCGTAAGCACCATATGAAAACTATGGGCCATCGTCAGTGGTTTACAGAAGTTAAAATTACTGGCATTAAATAACTTTAAACGCAGACACGATTAAGAGTTACTTAAATCGTGGGACAATAAAGCGTAAGAATTAGGAGTAAGGTATGGCTCACAAGAAAGCAGGCGGTAGTACCAATAACGGACGCGATTCGGAATCGAAACGACTCGGCGTCAAACGTTTTGGTAGTGAAGCAGTTAAAGCAGGTAATATTATTGTTCGTCAGCGTGGAACTCGTTTTCACCCGGGCACAAACGTAGGCTGTGGTAAAGACCATACGCTATTCGCATTGACAGACGGTGTTGTTAAATTTGAAGTGAAAGGCCAGAAAAATCGTAAATACGTTAGTATTGAAACGACAGCCTAAGTACTGGAAAGTTTGAAGAAACCCCGCACTGCGGGGTTTTTTTTTACCTGAGATTTGTTGCTATAAAAGTGGTGGTTGGAATCCCAGCTGCTGAATTTGTTTTACCAAGAGTTGTTGATACACTGTCGCCATGAAATTTATAGATGAAGCAAGTATTACTGTTGAAGCGGGCAAAGGGGGCAATGGCTGCCTGAGTTTTTTGCGTGAAAAATATCGACCTGAAGGAGGCCCTGACGGTGGCGATGGTGGTGATGGTGGCTCCGTGTATATGGAGGCTACGGAAGCCCTTAATACGCTGGTGGATTTCCGTTTTCAGCCACGCTATCGGGCTGAATCTGGTAAGCCAGGCCGTGGCCGTAATTGCACCGGTGCGGGCGCTGATGATTTGATTATGCAGATACCCGTTGGGACCACGGTGATCGATCAGGATACGCTCGAAGTGCTAGTGGATTTCACTAAGCATGGGCAGCGCGCGATGATTGCTCAGGGTGGTTTCCATGGTTTGGGTAATACGCGGTTTAAATCGAGTGTTAACCGTACTCCACGCCAGACCACCAATGGCAGTCCGGGCGAAGTGCGTAATATTCGTTTGGAATTAAAGGTGATGGCAGATGTGGGTCTGCTGGGCTTACCCAATGCAGGTAAATCGACGTTTATTCGCGCGGTTTCGGCGGCTAAACCAAAGGTTGCTAACTACCCTTTTACCACGCTGGTACCGAATCTGGGCGTGGTCAGTTTGAGCAAACATCGCAGTTTTGTTATTGCCGATGTGCCAGGTATTATCGAAGGTGCTGCAGAGGGTGCTGGGCTAGGTTTCCAGTTCCTGCGGCACGTTTCACGCACGCGGTTATTGCTTCATATTGTCGATATGGCACCCTATGATGGTAGTAATCCGGCGGACGCGGTGCAATGTATTAGTGACGAGTTGGAAAAATTCAGTCCTACATTGGCCAAGCGTGATCGCTGGCTGGTGTTGAATAAGCTGGATATGCTGCCTGAAGATGAGCGCGAGCAACGTTGTCAGGAAGTACTTGACGAATTGCAGTGGCAGGGTTCGGTGTACCGTGTTTCTGCTATCCAAAGCGAAGGAACTGAAGCGCTATGTTATGACGTCATGGCGTATATTGACGAAAGAGCGCTTGAAGAAGCTGAAGATCCTGAAAAAGCAGCTCAGGAGCGTCAGCTCAAAGCCGATATGGAAGAGGAGGCTCGCGCCTGTATTCGCGCCCACTATGAGGCTCGTATGCGTCGTAAAAGGGGTGAGCTTGATGACGATGACGATGACGATGAAGACGACTATGATGTTGAAGTGGAGTATGTGCCTTAAGGACACCTCTATTAATTGAAATTGTTCCAGGCTTGCAGGAGTTTTTGAGATCAAGACAGCTTTTTAAAGTCATGCTCATTGCCTGACGTAAAAAGCTAACGATGAGATCGAAGGCTCCTGTAAGCCCCGAAGGGCGAGGCCAAAACCTCCATTCGCTGTGTTGCACTGTTTGCTAAGGACTCAGGCCATTAGCTGCGCAGTGCGCCTTGCGAGATGAAGGTTTTGACTCTCGCTGGTACAAATTTGAATTAATAGGGGTGCCCTTAAGCACTGGCTGTTTTTTTTAATTAACTGAGCCCTTTTTTATGGCGGGGCTTAAGCTACTATGAGGCCTCTTTATGCAAAGGTCTCACTATGATGGCCCCTGTAATTAAGGTTTAGCGCGTGTCACTGCAAAACGAATGGCAAAAAATTAGACAATCGCAACGCTGGGTTGTGAAAATTGGTAGTGCCTTACTTACCGCCGATGGTCAAGGTTTAGATACTGCGTCGATTGCTGACTGGGTTGCGCAATTGGCTTGGCTACGCCAGCAGGGTGTGGAAATTGTTTTGGTTTCCTCCGGCTCCATTGCTGAGGGTATGGCGCGACTAGGAATGACCACGCGGCCGAGGGAAATTCACCGCCTGCAAGCGGCCGCAGCTGTCGGCCAGATGGGTTTGGTGCAAACCTATGAATCTAATTTTCAACGCTTCGAAATGCATACTGCACAAATTCTGTTAACCCATGATGACCTTTCCAGCCGTGAGCGTTATTTGAATGCTCGCAGCACCATCCGTGAGTTGTTGGCGTTAGGTGTAATCCCGATTATCAATGAAAATGACACCATTGTTACCGACGAAATTCGTTTTGGTGATAACGATTCTTTGGGTGCCTTGGTTACGAACCTGGTGGAAGCCGACTCGCTTATTATTTTGACCGATCAATTGGGGTTGCATCGCAGTGATCCTCGTAAAAACCCTGACGCGCCGGTTGTCAGTGAAGCCTATGCTCATGACGAAGCATTGAGTGCCATGGCCGGTGGCGGTTCGGGGGTGTTGGGGCAAGGGGGAATGGCAACTAAGGTTAATGCTGGCCGTTTGGCGGCTCGCTCTGGTGCGTCGACTGTTATTGTCGGTGGGCGACAGAAAAATGTACTCAAGCGGCTCTATGAAGGTGAGCGATTGGGGACTTTGCTGGTGCCAGATTTGGAACCACAGGTTGCTCGTAAGCAATGGTTGGCCGGGCATTTACAGGCCAAGGGTACACTGGTGCTAGATGATGGCGCAGTCCGTGTGTTGAAACAAAAGGGTCGAAGTTTATTGTCAGTTGGCGTTGCCAGCGTGCGTGGCAGTTTTGTGCGCGGCGACATGGTGACGTGTGAGAGTGCCAGCGGTGATTGTGTGGCGCGTGGTTTGGTGAATTACAGTAATGTTGAGGTGCAGAAGATCTGCGGGCGACCCAGTGACGAAATAGAGTCGTTGTTAGGTTACGTCAGTGAACCGGAGTTAATGCACAGAGATAATTTGGTGGTGCTTTAGCACACATAAAAAAACCGGATCAAGTCCGGTTTTTTTATGTGTGGTGCAAACTAAGTTGCACGACTGAACAGATTAAGCCGCTTTGAGTGCTTTAACCTTGGCGTTCAGGCGGCTTTTCCAGCGCGCAGACTTATTCTTCTTGATGATGCCTTTGTTGACCATAGTGTCAATTTTAGGCACGGCAGCTACGTAGGCAGCTTGTGCGGCATCGTAATCACCTGAGTGAATAGCTGCGATAACTTGTTTTACAGACGTACGCACCATTGAACGCAAACTTGCGTTGTGAGCCCGACGTTTGACTGTTTGGCGTGCACGTTTTTTAGATCCAGGGTTGTTTGCCACAGTTTGGCTCCTCGGTAAAAATTTTCAACTAAAGGAAATTGATTTTAAATTTCAGGGCGCGAACTATGCCTTGCCAATCTTTTAATGTCAACGATTTTGTAGTTTTGCTAGGGTGTTCGATGAGTGGGCATTATAACCTTATTAGCGGGCATTTTTGGGGCTTATTTCTGCTTCAGTTGAAATAACGATCTTTAGGTGTCTATGCTTTCCTCTGCTGGTGAAATAGCAACGATGCGGCTATGATGCGGCAAAACCTTAATAGATAAAGGGCACTTCTATAAATGCACTTTTTTCGCGATAGCAGCGTTAGCTCTGTAGTTGAATGTCCGGTAACGCGGGGCAGATTCTCCTCATGTATGCCTTATACGCTGCGGTTTCCTGTGCGATGCTTTCTTGCCCTCACGAAAAAATCACTATTTTATAGCGGCGCCATAAAATGGGTGAGCAAGAAAACAAAGCGGCCATGAATAGTACAATTAAAAAAAGCGCCAACTTGAAGTCTACTGGCGTTGTCGGTAGCTGCACCATGCTATCGCGGGTGCTTGGTTTAGTGCGTGATATTGTGATTGCGAATTTTGTTGGCGCGTCGGCCAGTGCGGATGCTTTTTTTGTGGCCTTTAAAATCCCTAACTTTTTACGTCGCTTGTTTGCTGAGGGTGCCTTTGCGCAGGCTTTTGTACCGGTTTTATCTGAATATCAGGGTAGGCGTGATCAGGCGGCAATAAAGTCACTGGTGGATCATGTCTCGGGGACCCTGGGGCTCACATTGGTGCTACTGACGGCGCTGGGGGTGCTGGCCGCACCAGTTATTAGTGTGCTGTTTGCGCCGGGATGGTTTGTGCAGGCAGATGAAAAAATGGTGCTGGCCGCTGATCTTTTGCGCCTTACTTTTCCCTACTTGCTATTAATTTCACTGACCGCCTTTGCTGGCTCGGTGCTTAACAGTTATGGGCGTTTTGCGGTGCCAGCTTTTACGCCAGTGCTGCTGAATTTGTCCCTCATTGGTTGTGCGTTATTGATGGCGCCGCTGCTGGATAGCCCAGTGATGGCTTTGGGTTGGGGTGTATTAATTGCCGGTGCGGTGCAGTTGTTATTCCAATTGCCATTTTTAGCCCGGTTGCAGCTGTTACCTCGGCCGCGAATTGATCGCCGGCACGAGGGTGTGCGGAAAATTATCAAATTAATGATTCCTGCTTTGTTTGGTGTCTCAGTAAGCCAGATCAACCTGTTACTTGATACGCTGCTGGCCTCGTTTTTACAAACGGGTAGTGTGTCATGGCTTTATTATTCAGATCGATTGGTGGAGTTGCCACTAGCCGTATTTGGTATCGCTATTGCCACCGTTATTTTGCCCAGTTTGTCGCGCCAGCATATCAGCGAATCGGCGGAGCAGTTTCGAGCTACCCTAGATTGGGCGTTACGTCTTGTTTGTTTGTGTGCTTTGCCGGCGGCCTTGGCGTTATTTTTGTTGGCTGAGCCGCTGATTGTAACGTTGTTTCAGTACGGCGCAATGACCGCAAATGATGCCGGTATGGCGGCAATGAGCTTGCGCGCTTATGCGATTGGGTTGCTGGCCTTTATGCTTATAAAAGTGTTGGCTCCGGGTTACTTTTCCCGTCAGGATACTAAAACACCCGTTAAAATTGCGGTCTGGGCTATGGCGGTCAATATGGTGCTGAATTTGATTTTGATTTGGCCATTGCAGCATGCTGGTTTAGCGCTGGCAACATCCATTGCCGCTTTTGTAAATGCGGGATTATTGTTGGTCGGTTTGTGCCGCGCAGATGTTTATCGTCCGTTGAGTGGCTGGGGTGTGTTGGGCCTACGACTGCTGTGTGCTAATGGTGTGATGGTGTTGGTAATTGTACTGCTGGGCAGCGAAACACAAAGCTGGTTGCAGTGGACTGTTTGGCAACGTGTTTGGCAGTTAGGCGTGTTGTGTATTGCGGGTGGCGTGAGTTATTGTGCGGTGTTATTTTTGCTGGGGTTAAGGATGCGGCACCTGCGGCATTAAAGGCGAAATTGGTGTTAATGGTTTTAGGTCGGTGGCTGTGGAAGTGATCCTCATGCTTAATCTGAGGCTGCTTAGAAAAACCGTATTCGCATCAAGGCAGATAGGCTATAATCGGCATTTTTTGGCGAATCGTGAAGCAAGCTTATGGAGCTGATCAGAGGTCTGCACAATCTGGATGTTTACCGGCGTAAATTTCCAGCTCAACAATGTGTTTTGACCATAGGCAATTTCGATGGCGTACACTGCGGGCATCAAATGATTTTGCGTCAGTTAAAGGAAAAATCCAGCCTACTTGGTTTGCCTTCAACGGTGTTAATTTTCGAGCCGCAACCGCTGGAATATTTTGCTGGGCAGGGTGCCCCAGCGCGGTTAAGTGCCTTTCGGGAAAAAGTGCGATTACTGGCTGAAGCAGGCGTCGATTCGGTCATTTGTTTGCAGTTTACGGAAGCGATGCGAAGTCAGTCTGCGAGCGCTTTTATTGAAGATATACTGGTTAATAATTTAGGTGTTCAGCACTTAATTGTTGGTGATGATTTCCGTTTTGGCCATAAGCAAAGTGGCGATTTTCAAATGTTGGAAAAGGCCGGTGTACACTATGGCTTTGGCGTCTCAAAAACCTGCACGTTGATGCAAAATGGCGAGCGAGTTAGTAGTACGGCGGTACGTACGGCGTTAATGAATAGCGACTTTTCGCGTGCTGAACAACTGTTAGCGCGCCCCTATGCTATTTCGGGACGTGTTATGTATGGTCAGCAGCTGGGAAGAACAATTGGTGTGCCGACAGCAAATGTAGCCTTAAAAGGTAAAAAAGCACCTCTTGAGGGAGTGTTTGCAGTTGAGGTTGCTGGGTTAGAAGCCGGCAAGCTGGTGCAGGGTGTTGCTAACGTCGGTGTACGGCCGACAGTGTGCGGTAAGGTGCCGGTGTTGGAGGTGCATCTGTTTGATTTTGATGACTCTATTTACGGTCAACATATTCGCGTGGTATTTCGCAAAAAAATCCGTAATGAACAAAAATTTAATGGTTTGGATGCGTTACAGCAACAAATCCACTTAGATATTGCTAGCGCCCGTAAACATTTTGGTGCTGGCTGAGGTATGTTAAGCGCGTCCTGAAAGGCGACGTTTTCGATTGACCCTAGGAGACCTTTACACAATTCGGTTATTGCAATGAAACGGCTGGTAAGGCTGTTCTCTTTGGCCGCCGAATGATGCCAAGGTGTCCCTAAATTTATAGAATAAAATGAGCGATTATAAAAATACTCTGAATCTTCCTAAAACGGCGTTTTCCATGAAAGCGAACCTGTCTCAGCGTGAGCCGCAAATGCTCAAACGTTGGGCTAAAGAGGGCTTGTACGAACAGATTCGTACCGCGCGTGCTGGCTGTGAAAAATTCATTCTGCATGACGGCCCTCCCTACGCTAATGGTGATATTCATATTGGTCACGCGGTGAATAAAGTGCTCAAGGATATCGTTATTAAATCGAAAACCTTGGCTGGCTTTGACGCCCCCTATGTGCCGGGTTGGGACTGCCATGGTCTACCGATCGAGCATAAGGTGGAGACCAAAATTGGTAAAGCCGGTAGTAAGATTGATCACAAAACGTTTCGTCAGAAATGCCGCGAGTACGCACGCAAGCAGGTTAACGGCCAGCGCGAAGACTTTATTCGTCTGGGTGTACTAGGTGAATGGCAAAACCCTTATTTAACGATGGATTTTGGTGTTGAAGCTAATATTGTTCGTGCCTTGGGTAAAGTGGTTGAAAATGGTCATTTGCATCGTGGTTTTAAGCCGGTTTACTGGAGTGTCGTGGGTGCCTCTGCGCTGGCTGAAGCAGAGGTGGAATATCAGGATAAAACGTCTTTCTCCATTGATGTGCGTTTTCAGGTTGTTGATGAAGCAGAATTTTTGACCGCTACTGGTTGCGGCGATGGAGAAGGTCCGCTAAATGTTGTTATTTGGACCACAACCCCTTGGACGCTGCCCTCTAATCAGGCAGTGTCTTTAAATGCTGAGCTGGATTACGTGGTGGTACAGTGTGATGCAGGTCAAGGTGGTGAGCGTTTGGTGCTTGCTGAAGGTTTGCTGGAAAGTGTGTTGCAGCGTTCAGGTGTGACGAGTCATACAGTGCTGGGTTCTTTTAAGGGACAAGTGCTGGAAGGTGTTGCCTTGCAGCACCCGTTTTACCAAAAACAGGTGCCGGTGATACTGGGTGATCATGTCAGTTTGGATGCGGGTACTGGTGCAGTACATACGGCGCCAGATCATGGTGCGGATGATTTTGTGGTAGGTCAAAAGTATGCCATTGGAACTCTAAACTTAGTAAATGAGCACGGTATTTTCCGTGACAGTACGGAGCGTTTTGCAGGACAGCATGTTTACAAAGTTGACCCGTTGGTGGTTGAAGCCCTTAAGGAGCAGGGTCGCTTATTGTGTGAAGATAAAATTGTACACAGTTTTCCTCATTGCTGGCGTACTAAAACGCCATTGATCTATCGTGCTACGCCGCAGTGGTTTGTGAGCATGACTAAGAATAACTTATTGGCCGATGTAAAAAATGCCGTTGAATCTATTCGCTGGGAACCCAGTTGGGGATACGCACGGATTAATGGCATGCTCGATAGTAGTCCCGATTGGTGTATTTCCCGTCAGCGTACGTGGGGCGTTCCCATTACATTGTTTGTACACAGTGAGACACTGGAGCTGCACCCACAAACTTCACGCTTGTTTGAAGAGGTTGCGCTGAGAATTGAGAAGGAAGGTATGGACGCCTGGTTTGACCTAGATCCGAAAGAGCTGTTGGGTGATGAAGCTGGCCAATATATTAAAATAACCGACACTCTGGACGTATGGTTTGATTCTGGTGTGACGCATCACTCAGTGCTGCGTCAGCGTGATAATCTAGCATTCCCGGCTGATTTATATCTAGAAGGTTCAGATCAACACCGTGGTTGGTTTCAGTCTTCGCTGAAAACGTCGATGGCAATCAATGGCTGCGCGCCTTATAAAACGGTACTAACGCATGGTTTTGTGGTAGATGCGAAGGGCCATAAAATGTCTAAGTCCAAGGGTAATGTAATGTCGCCGCAAAAGGTGGCTAATGAACTGGGCGCAGATATTTTACGACTGTGGGTGGCGGCAACCGATTTTAGCGGCGAGATGAGTGTCTCCGATGAGATTCTTAAACGCTCGGCTGACTCCTATCGTCGTATTCGTAATACCGCCCGTTTTTTCCTATCTAATTTGAACGGTTTTGACCCGACTACGGACCTGGTTCCGGCGGATCAGATGTTGGCGCTGGATCGCTGGGCGTTAGATCGTGCGGCACGGTTACAGGATGACATTATCGAGGCCTACGATAATTACCATTTCCACCAGATTTATCAGAAACTGCATAATTTCTGTGTAACTGATATGGGTGGTTTTTATTTGGATATTATTAAGGATCGTCAGTACACCGCTAAAGCTGACGGTATTGCACGGCGTTCGGCGCAAACGGCGTTGTATCACCTGTCGGAAGCCTTCGTACGCTGGATCGCGCCAATTTTAAGTTTTACTGCCGATGAGATTTGGGGCCAACTCCCCGGTGAACGTGATCAGCCAGTATGGATTGCGCATTGGTATGATCAATTAACGCGTTTGCAAGATGGGCAGTTTAACAGCGCTGATTGGCAACAGATAATGGCAGTAAAAAATGCCGTTAACAAAGTGTTGGAAGCGGCACGTGCTGCCGGTGACATTGGTTCCAGTCTTGATGCAGAAGTGGTATTGCACTGCGTACCAGAACTGAAAGCGTTGTTGGACAAATTACAGGACGAGTTACGTTTTGTGTTGATCACCTCTGGTACTGAGGTGGTAATCAATGGCGACGAAGGCGAAGTAACCGATATTGAAGGTTTACGCGTGGCCATTAAGGTCTCAGGGCATGATAAGTGTGACCGTTGCTGGCACCGTCGTGAGGACGTGGGTGCCAATGCCGATCACCCGCTGCTATGCGGTCGCTGTGAAGATAATATTCTTGGCGCTGGAGAGTCTCGTCTTTTTGCTTAATCGGCTTAAAGGCGTAGGGTGAAGAGCACGATATGACAGACGATAAGCAGTCTCAACAACACGCGTACCAGTTACGCTGGCTTTGGCTCAGTGCGCTAGTAGTTATTATCGATCAAGTGAGTAAGCACCTTGCTACGGCGCTTCTTAAAGGTGGTCCTTCTATAGAAGTGCTCCCCGTTGTTAATTTGACGTGGGCGCAAAACTTTGGTGCTGCTTTTAGCATTTTTGCTAATGCTGGTGGTTGGCAGCGGTGGGTTTTTATCATTCTTACAACATTTGTCAGCATGGTGTTGGTAGTGTGGATAAAACGCTTAAAAGGGCATGAAACTTGGTTGGCTATTGCTTTGGCTTTGGTGCTGGGTGGTGCGTTAGGTAACCTTTATGATCGAATATTTTTAGGCTACGTCGTTGATTTTGTTTCTGTTCATTATCAGCGCCATTATTTCCCTGTCTTTAATTTGGCCGACTCGGCCATAACTATCGGCGCGGTCATGTTAATAATTGATACATTTTGGCTATCACGGCAGTCAAAAATAGGAAACAAAGATGAGCGATAACAATCTGGCTATTGGGTCGGGTACGCAGATAACACTGCACTTTTCTTTAAAACTGGCGAGCGGTGAGTTGATTGATTCTACCTTCGATAAAGAGCCTGCGATGTTTGTGGTGGGTGATGGTCAACTGTTGCCTGGCTTTGAGGAGCAATTAATTGGCTTGCAGGCTGGCGCAGAGAAGAGTTTTGAAATTTTACCAGAAAAGGGCTTTGGTATGCCTAACCCTAATAACCGCCAGGTTATGTCGGTGGATATGTTTAGTCCAGACATGGAGCTCAGTGAGGGGCTTGTGGTTTCCTTTGCCGACGCTAATAAGCAAGAACTCCCCGGCGTTATTGCCTCAATTGATGAGGGCAAAGTGGAGGTCGATTTTAATCATCCGCTGGCGGGCAAGGATTTAGTGTTTGATGTGAAAATATTAACCGTTGATCCAGTTAAGGTTGGTGATTAAAAAAACGCTATGAAAATTAAACTCGCCAACCCTCGTGGTTTCTGTGCTGGTGTTGATCGTGCGATTGAAATCGTAAAGCGCGCATTGGAACTCTTTGGTGCGCCGGTGTATGTGCGTCATGAGGTGGTGCATAATCGTTATGTGGTTGATGATCTGCGTAATCGGGGAGCTATTTTTGTTGAGGAGCTTGATGAGGTGCCTGCCGATGCGCTGGTGATTTTTAGTGCTCATGGCGTTTCTCAGCAAGTAAAAAATGAAGCTAAGCGGCGTGGTTTAAAGGTTTTTGATGCCACCTGTCCGCTGGTGACTAAGGTCCATATGGAGGTCACCAAGTTTAGCCGTGAAGGCCGTGAGTGTATTTTGATCGGCCATGCGGGGCATCCTGAAGTAGAGGGCACAATGGGGCAATATGACCGTCAGTATGGTGGTGATATGTATTTGGTGCAGGATGTCGCAGGTGTGGCTAAATTGCCAATCAAACAACCAGATAAGCTCGCTTTTGTTACGCAAACCACCCTGTCTGTAGATGATACTGCTGATATTATTGATGCCTTGAGAGCGCGCTTTACGTGCATTGAGGGCCCCAGAAAAGACGATATTTGTTATGCCACCCAGAACCGTCAAGATGCCGTTAAAGTGTTGGCTTGTGATAGTGAATTGGTGCTGGTGGTAGGAGCGGCGAACAGTTCGAATTCTAACCGTTTACGGGAATTGGCGGAACGCCTTGGCACACCTGCTTATTTGATTAACGATGCCTCTGAAATACAACGGCAATGGCTGGAAAACATTACTCAAGTTGGTGTCACCGCCGGTGCATCAGCTCCGCAAATTTTGGTGGAGCAAGTCATTGAGCGTCTACAAAAGTTTGGCGTGGAGGCATTGGAAGAACTGCCTGGGCGTGAAGAAAATATCACCTTTACCTTGCCGAAAGAGTTACGTCTTAAGCCTGTTGGGTAAGGTTTTAAGGAGCAATCATCGGTTGTTTAATCATTAAGGCGGGGTTTTAAGCTGGCTTGATTAGCTGATAGCGCTATAAAGTGTCGGGATTGGTTGACGTTTATGTTCAGTTTTTTGATAGATTTCAACAATACGTGCGGTGACGGCCCTGTCGACGGTTTTGCCTTCCAAAAAATTATCAATATCGTCGTAGCTGAGCCCCAGCGCCTGCTCATCTGTTTTTTGAGGGGATAAGCATTCAAGGTCAGCGGTGGGGGTTTTGTGCACCAGAGAGGCCGGCGCGCCCAGTGCCCTCGCGAGCTGCCTAACCTGCCGTTTGCTAAGTCCAAAAAGTGGTGCAAGATCACAGGCGCCGTCACCCCATTTAGTGTAAAAACCGGTCAGGTTTTCGGCAGAATGGTCTGTGCCTAGTACGAGGCCGCCAATAAGTCCCGCCACTTGGTACTGAATGACCATGCGGGCGCGTGCTTTTACATTGCCCTTAACAAAATCAATGGCAGTATCAGGCTCATTTAGTAACGGTTGGCTTTTTAATGTGGCTAATGCGTTAAGAGTTTCTTCATGGATAGCATCGACGCCTGGTTTAGCATTAATTGCTAGCGTGAGGCATGGTTGAATAAAATTTAGAGCAGCCTGTGCGTCATGCTCGTCAGCTTGAACACCATAGGGTAAGCGTACAGCAATAAGCTGGAACGGCGGGGCATCTTGTTGTTGCCTGAGGTCGGCATTTAGTTCGTTGACAGCCCGTTGTGCAAGACGGCCACAGGTGGTGGAGTCGACGCCACCACTGATACCTAAAATGAGCGTTTTTAAGCCTGATTTTTTCAGCTGATGTTTGATGAAATCAATGCGGCGCTGGATTTCGTGATCAGCCTCAATAACAGGTAATACCTGCATCGCTCGAATAATATCTTGAGGCTTCATGCTGTGTTCCATTGGTCCTGCTTGATACCGGCTGACGGTATTGCGGTCGCTATTCTACGTGGTCGCCAAGAACGCCAAAACTCAAGCGGTTGAGCCAGGAGCGCTTGCTTTTAATATCATTGACGGTAGTAACGGCAACCTGTTGGCTGGCGCTAACATAATTGGTGGAATTCATGCTGAGTACTTGCTGTGTTTGCTCGGCGAGTTCAGTCAGTCCTAATTGTTGATAGGCCTGTACCATGATTGTCAGCCCCTCGGTTACCGATGGCGTGCTCGGATAGTTTTCGACCACATATCGGCCACGATTAGCTGCGGCGATATAGGCTTTGCGTGTTAAATAGTAATTGCCGACATGAATCTCATAGGCGGCTAGCATATTGCGCAGATAGGTCATACGAGCGCGTGCTTCATCGGCATACTGACTGTTTGGGTAGCGATTTAATATGATGCCAAAATCCACCAAGCTTTCGCGAGCGGCGCCCATGTCACGTTGGCTGCGTTCGATGTTTAAGAAACGATCCAAGAAGCCTTTGTCGCGTTGATAGATGGCAAGGCCTTTAAGGTAATAAACATAATCCAGTTTGTCATGCTGTGGGTGGAGACGAATAAAGCGGCTTGCGGTAGCGCGGCATGCTTCGTAGTCGCCAGCTTGGTAGTGGAGGTAAACTAATTCTAGCTGCGCTTGTTCTGAATAGCGGCCAAAGGGGTAGCGCAGTTCGAGCTGATCCAGTAGTTCAATAGCTATGGTATAGTTAGCCGATTTTGATGCTTTAAGAGCCTTTTCGTAAAACCCAGTTTCTGAATTATCAGAGAACGTTTTGGTTTCGTTTGAAGCGCAGGCTGTTAATAATAACGCCAAGCAGATAAGGGCTGATAACGTCTTGAATGAATTCATGATCATGGCGTGAAAAAGGTATCCGAAAGTTAATGCGAGATTGATTTGATTTGATGACATAAGTCAGGATAATCGCAGCGTATTAAATCACAGCTCGCCCTTTAAACAAAGTGCTCCTGATCAAAGCGCTAACGGTAATGACCAACCATGCAAGAAATTCATTTAAAGCAGCAAATTCCAGACTCTTTGGCGGGTGAACGATTCGACCAAGTGGCTGCCCAGCTATTCTCAGAGTATTCACGTGCTCGATTGCAAAGCTGGATAAAGTCGGGAGAACTTACCCTCAATGGTGAAACCCATAAGGCCAAAATCAAGGTGATAGGTGGTGAATGGCTCGAGGCGAAAGTGATCCTCGAGGGTTCGGATCGTTGGGAGGCGCAGGATATTGCCTTGGACGTAATTTACGAAGATGACGATATCTTGGTAATTAATAAGCCGGCTGGTTTGGTCGTGCATCCGGCGGCGGGGCATGCTGATGGCACGTTACTTAATGCCTTGCTTCATCACGCACCTCAGTTGGACGCGGTCCCCCGGGCCGGCATTGTCCATCGTCTAGATAAAGATACCACTGGTTTAATGGTGGTCGCTAAGACACTGACGGCTCACACCCATTTGGTTGAGCAGCTGCAAACGCGTGAAATGGGGCGTGAATATGAGGCGGTTGTACAGGGTGTGATGACTGGTGGTGGCCGTGTGGATGCGCCTATCGGGCGTCACCCAATACATCGGAAAAAGATGGGTGTGGTGGCGACAGGTAAAGAGGCGGCGACTAATTATCAAGTGGTTGAACGTTTTCGTGCTCATACCCACGTACAATTGAAACTTGAAACGGGTCGTACACACCAAATTCGGGTGCATATGACGCATATTAATTATTCATTGATTGGTGATCCGTTGTATGGCGGGCGGCCACGTTTACCCAGAGCAGCGACTGAAGCGCTGGTGGTATTTTTGCAGTCCTTCAAGCGACAGGCATTGCATGCGCGTTGCTTACGATTGGTGCACCCGGCAACTGATGAAGATATGGAGTGGAGTGTCGAAATGCCAGTGGATATGCACGCATTGCTAACGCTACTGCGTGAAGATAGCGCGCTGTTTGCGGAGCAATAATTGTAGTCTGACTTTTTGTCTCCTCTTTATATCAAGGTTTTATAATTTTAACAGGGAAATAATGCGGTGATTGAGTCGCAGCAAGAGTTGCAAATTATCGTTGCTGATTGGCCGGCACCCAAAGTTGTTAAGGCCTTTGTAACGACGCGACAAGGGGGTGCTAGTCAGCCCCCCTACGGCAGTTTTAATCTTGCGCTACATGTGCAAGATGAGAGGCTACATGTGCAGCAAAACCGTCGTCAGT
>Ga0233427_10001776_pt1 | contig 21984 bp, 19 predicted proteins | sample SI_118_April2016_5_FD_179885 | JGI IMG/M metagenome (GOLD analysis project Ga0233427, IMG submission 179885) | Seawater microbial communities from Saanich Inlet, British Columbia, Canada - SI_118_April2016_100_MG | ecosystem: Environmental > Aquatic > Marine > Inlet | place: Canada: British...
CTTACATCCTGAAGGGTATGCAAATTCGCATCTGCTTTAAAGTAGATATGGCCACCCCGACCACCGTCACCACCGTCTGGGCCACCTTTAGGGACGAATTTTTCCCGTCGGAAATGCACTGCACCTTTACCGCCATTCCCGGCCTGGAGTTCAACTTGCGTAAAATCGATAAACATAAATCTTTTAACGGAATTTTTCCGTTATGAATTTAAAGATGAATTTATATATCAGAAAAAATTTAGGCCATATTGGCAATAATTTCGCCACCAAACTCGGAGCATTTCAATTTAGTTGCCCCTTCCATAAGCCTATGAAAATCGTAGGTAACACGTTTTTTCCCAATCGCTCCCTTGATTCCATTTACAATTAAGTCGGCGGCTTCCTGCCAGCCCATATATTCTAACATCATTACACCTGATAAGATAACAGAGCTTGGATTCACCTGATCTTTTCCGGCATATTTTGGCGCAGTACCATGAGTTGCTTCAAAAATGGCGCGACCAGTGATATAATTTATATTTGCACCTGGGGCAATCCCAATTCCGCCTACAATTGCTGCCAATGCATCTGAAATGTAATCTCCGTTCAAATTAAGAGTGGCAATCACGTCATATTCTGCAGGGCGTAATAAAATTTGCTGTAGGAATGCATCTGCGATCACATCTTTTACAATGAGTTCTTTTCCGTCTTTTTTGATAATCTGCCAGGGTCCACCATCTAGATCTGTTGCTCCGTAATCTCTTTTTGCAACTTCATATCCCCAATCCCGAAATGCACCTTCAGTGAACTTCATAATGTTCCCTTTATGGACAAGTGTTAGAGAATTTCGTCCATGAGATAATGCATAATCAATGGCCGCTCGAACCAATCTTTCTGTCCCTTCTATGGAAACAGGTTTTACGCCCAAACTACACGTATCAGGGAAACGAATGTTAGTCACACCCATTTCATTGATGAAAAATGATTTTACTTTTTCTAAATCTTCTGTCCCTTCCATCCATTCGATACCTGCATAAATATCCTCGGTATTTTCTCTGAAAATGGTCATGTCCACCAAGCCCGGTTCTTTTACCGGTGAGGGCACTCCTTCAAACCATCGCACAGGACGAACACAGGCAAAAAGATCCAGTTTCTGACGAAGCGCAACATTCAAGGAGCGAATTCCACCTCCGATCGGTGTCGTTAGGGGCCCTTTAATTGCAACAAGATGATCCTGAATCGAATCAAGCGTAGCTTGTGGAAGCCATTCTCCTGTTTTATTGAAAGCTTTTTCCCCAGCTAAAACTTCAATCCATTCAATTCGTCGTGAATTGCCATAGGCTTTTTCAACTGCGTTATCAAACACATGTACAGCTGCATTCCAAATATCAGGGCCAATACCATCTCCTTCTATAAAAGGAATGAATGGGCATTCCGGGACTATCAATCGTCCATTTTCCATTTTCATCTTTTGTGCGCCATTCATGCTACAGTTTTCCTCGCTTTCTTTTTGGTATCGGTTTTTGGTTTTTCTTTTTTTTCTTTTTTATCCTTAGGCTGTGGGGTTTTATCCTTATTTTTATAATCTGTTAGATAAAATCCGGATCCCTTAAATATTAGGCCCGTGCCGCCACTTACAATTCGTTTCACAGCGCACTTTTCCTGTTCACAATCTGGTCTTTGTGTTAGGGCAGAAGATGCCATGGTTTGAAAATGTTCAAACCTATCTCCGCATTCTGAACAAATATAATCGTAGGTAGGCATTAAAATTGATTTATAATAGTAAAATTCCAGTGCCGAAGTTAAAAATAATCAGACGGAGTATTTAGACATTAATGCATCATTTACACAAGATGGGACAAAAGCGGAAATGTCGCCACCATTTTTCACCACATCCTTTACAACCGTAGAATTCAAATGAATATATTTTTCATCAGGCATCATAAATAATGAAGCAATGTCCGGGTTAAGATGAAAATTCATCATAGCCATCTGAAATTCAAACTCAAAATCACTCACATGACGAAGACCTCGAATGATTGCAATTGAATCAGAATTTTTTGCATAATCAACTACAAGCCCCGTGAATTGGTTAACTTTAATATTATTGATATGTTTCGTTGAATCAGTTATTAAAGCCAATCTTTCTTCAACAGTGAATAATGGTTCTTTTTCCACATTTATAGCGACAACAAATTCAAGGACATCAAATAATTTTGCTGCTCGAGTTGCAATATCGATATGCCCGTTGTGAATGGGATCAAATGTTCCTGGATAAATAATTTTTCTCATAAGTTTGTCCAAGTTAATATTCGTGTAATTCCATAATCAGTCACATCTGCATTTAAGAATGGAGCCTGGCTCTTTTCACATTCTAGAATGAGTTTACCATTTTTATTTAAACGTTCATAAATTACTTCTACAAGAGCTTTAAGATCAAATCGACCGTAAGGTGGGTCGGCAAAAATAAGGTCAAAAGATCTGCCTTCTTTTAAAAAACTAAATACATCCATCTTAATAAAAGAATAATCTACCCCATGAAATTTCAGTGAGTTTTCTTTCATTAATGCTAAACTTTTTCCATGTTTTTCTACAAAAGTGACAGATGAAGCACCTCGACTTGAAGCTTCTAAACCCATAATTCCGGAACCGGAAAATAGATCCAAAACAGATGAATATTGAAAAGGAACCAGTTTATCAAAAATACTTTTTCTCACCCTTGATTTTGTTGGACGATATGGCATTTTTTTAGACATTTTAATGGGAATGCCTTTGAATCGTCCTGCAAGGATTTTCACTCAATCTTCCAGGATGGAAACATAAAATCCAGCTCTTGGTTCGGGATGGTCAGCTTCGTTGAATAGGACAAACTTCCTGAGAAGTATCTCATCGCCTACATTGGAAATAATAGCGCTAGCTTGAAGAATATCCGCTTTATTTCTCACCCAAATGAGCATGGGCCCATATATCTGGTTTTCTGTAAATACCTGTTCAAAATACTTTAAAGAATAATCAGTAAGTAATGTATCCAGTTGAATCATCAAATCCATTTTAGATAAATCACCGGTTGCAACCTCTCTCGAATTTTCCGGAAGGTCAAAACTATAATACCATAAAAAAATTGTACTGTCTTGTCCCGTCGCTTCCACTGAGAAAGATGTTGGACTTACATCCAAAATATTTTCTATATTGGGATTGATACCGCTTAAATATTCTAAACTCACAAAAGATTTTGTAATAGTGAGTGCATTATAACGATCCAGATCTGTTTGAGTTAAGATCGATAATAAAGCTGAAGTAATAGACTTGGATTGTTTCAGCAGATTATTTGATGGCGGCTGGGCGCCCATTGGGTTTGATATTTCGTTTTCTGATGTACCTGATCGTTCAATAAAAAAACCTTTATCCACTCCAAAATATTGATTATTCAATTCTCGTTTTAATTTGAAAATATTGAATGCAATAAATAACCCAACAATTAAGATGAGCCCAAGAGCAGGCCCTGTAGTTATTTGGTGAAATACCTTTTCTATAATTTCTTCTTTTTCATCTATTACTTCTGCTTCAGCAATAACATCTTCTTCCACCTGCGTTGGAATAACATTTGTAAAAAAGAAATCGACTATACTCGGTTCATCGAAAAAGTTAAAAGAATGACCAACAGAGTGACTGGTAATCAATTGTGTTAATTGGTTGGCTTCAAATTCTGGAATACTTCCTACATGCTGATCATTAACATCCACACCCTCAAACGGCAATGGAATCCTGAGATCTGATGATTCCCATGCAGCGGTTGATTGGCGACCCAATTTTTGTGGACAAAAAACAGGAATATCATCTAATTCAGATTCTTCCAGTCCCAATGCGGCCAAAGTAATTTCATTTTTTTCATCTGTGGTAGAAATTACTTTTGGTACCCCTCCAGTAAATGAAACCTTACCCATATCAAAGCGGTTATTCTGAACTTTCATAAAGTTATACTGATTGCCTATTCTCTGTATAATTGCAGCTTCAGACATGCCGGATCCATCAAGATAAAGTGAACTCACAGGCCCCATCCAATGTGGTGTTCCACCTAATTCTGTAATAGTAAGCTTAATTGTTCTTATAAGGGCATTTGAAACACTACAAACATGTATATTGGATTCATCTGGTAGATAGACTTGTCCGAATATGGAAACAGCCTGCGAATTTGGTCTGGATTTTTGTGATTCAAGCCAATAGATATAATCTATACTGTCTTCCCTTGAAAGATCCTGATCTGATTCTACAATGGAATGCGTAATTATTTTTTCGGGAAGACCTACAACAACGTCTTGGCCATCAAAGGGAAATGTCTCTTTTGATTTACGGAGTGCTGATGCTAAAACGGAGTTTAATTCCGCTTCATCATAAATAATAGATGAGATGCTATCTGTAAATGGAATTCGGCCCAGACTCTGCAGTACAAATGAATCACCATCGCGAACCCAAGCGCCACAAAGGAGGAATGTATCTGATATAACTAAGCCAACCATATGTGCTCAGTCAGCTTAATCCCAGCTTTTTTGTCCGTCTTTAATTATACCGTGACTATTTGCCTTGAAAGAGAATAATAAATAACGGGGTTCTTTGATAGTTTCTTTTATCGGACTTGAAACTTTCAAACTAGCGCCATCTTCACCAATTTCCATTTGATAGGGAATATTAGTGAGCGGGCAATAATAATTTGAAGAATCGGGTAAATACGTTTTATAATATTCTATTGCTTCAACGCGTTTCATAGGCTCTTCTTTTACAATCTCAATGAAGTTTTCATCGCTTTCATGTCCCGGTAAATCTTTTTTTCGAATAAAGGATGTATCAATTCTACCTAGATCTTCTGCATATACAGAAATTTGAACCGTAGTGTCAATGACTGTATCCCTTCGAAAACTTTTAAATCCAAACGTTGTGTCAAATTCAAACTCAAAAGATTCGCCAATATCTACAGAAAATACCTTCCCGCCAATATTGATCTCCTGCTCGCCAATGTATAATGAGTCTGCCACAACAGAATCCCTGGTTGCATTTATTAGAGTCATGGCTTCAAGAGAATTCGGATTGTAGTTCCCGGTCAAGCTTGAATAAAATTCCTGAATATCATAAAGATTATTCATTCTATAACGACTTTCTTTCTGGAAATGTGCCTCTTCCTCCCAAATTGCAACTGGTACATAGATTACAATTATTAGGAAAAACATCGCAAGTATTATTGCAATTTCAAGAAGATCAGTTTTATTTTGTTGGGACAAGTTCATATTTAACTAATTATAAAGTGATTTGTGGTTTCAATTTTTCAAGTGTCTTAGGACCGATTCCTTTGACTTTTAACAGATCATCAATACTTTTAAATAGCCCGTAATCATCGCGAAATCGAATAATTCTTTCTGCAGTAACAGTTCCAATTTTTGGAAGTTTTACCAAATTCTGCTTTTCGGCAGTATTAATATTAATAATTTCTGTAAGCGGGTTATAATCCTTTTCTGTAGATGACTCAGACGAATTTAACCCTTTTATTTTACTATTATCATATGCTAATGTGGCTTTTTTTTCGAATGATTCCTTTTCTATTAAAGTAACTGGTTTAAAATCATCATATAGGTGACTTCCTTGATATAATTTTACTCCATACCCGAGAATAAGTGTACAAATCAAAAAGATGATAACATTCTTTTCCCGTTTAGTGAACAATGTCATTAAATATCTATTTTCGATAGAGGATTTAGTATTGGTTCAAGATCATTTCCAAGAGATTCAATCAGTTTTTTCGTACTTCTGGACAATTTTGTAGGTGTTTCAATCTGTATTTTTACCAGTTGGTCTCCATTAGACCTACTCCTTAATCGTGGAAACCCTTTGCCTTTTAATCTCAATACTTGGCCTGACTGGATCCCCGCTGGAATCTTGAGCCCTGCTTTACCATCTACAGTAGGGATTTCTATCTTTCCTCCCAATACAGCTGTGGGATATGAAATTGTGACTTCAAGTAATACATTTTCACCGTCTCGAACAAAATATTCATGATCTTCTTCCACAAATACAATAATTAGATCACCGGGCGTTTTTGAAATATTCTCATTCCCTTGTCCGTTCAAAGTCATATAATTCCCTTCCTCCACACCAGAAGGGACATTCACTTTAATGGTTTCTTCTTTTTTAATCATTCCATCCGGACCTGATCCGGCAGGACGGTTTCCAATCCTTTTACCTGAGCCCTCGCAATGAGGACACACAGATGTAGATCGCATATGTCCAAGAATCGTATTCTGTACCGTAGAAACTTGCCCCTGGCCTTTACATGTTGGGCATGTGATAAATTCAGCACCTGATGCAACAACAGATCTTTTAATCTTAATTTTTTTCTCAATACCCTTTGCAATCTCTTCAAAAGTTAATTTCAATTTAATCTGGATATCTGTCCCACGACCTCGAGATCGTCCTCTACCACTTCCTCCAAAGATACTCTCAAAGGGGCTTCCACCAAAAATATCACCGAATTGCGAAAATATATCATCCATACTCATATGGACACCACCACCACCACTAAACCCACCAGGACCGCCACCTGCATCACCCATCCCTACACCAGCATGTCCAAATTGATCATAACGAGACCGTTTTGGGGCATCACTTAATATAGAATATGCTTCTGCTGCTTCTTTAAAATTCTTTTCTGCGTCCTTATTATCAGGGTTGCGATCTGGGTGATATTTCAGAGCAAGTTTTCGGTAAGACTTTTTAATTTCATCTTGAGTTGCATTTTTGGAAACACCAATTATATCATAAAGATCTCTCATTTCTTATTCACAATCACTTTTGCATGGCGAATCACTTTATCACGATAAGTATATCCCTTTTCAAAAACGCTCAAAATCACATGGTCATCCATGGATTCATCTGTTTGTGTCATCATTGCATCGTGTATCTCAGCATCCATTTCGTCTCCAACTTCACCAAATGATTTTACATCTAACGATTCTAGATATTTTTGGATCTTTACATCCACTAATTTCATCCCATCTTTCAATGATTCATTAGTTGCATTGGATGAGCCGAGCATTCGGTCAAGATCGTTCATGATAGGAATAAATCCTTTGATTATATTTTCACCATCATACTTTAATAATGCAGATAATTCATCTGCTTTTCGTCGTCGAAAATTGTCAAATTCAGCTTTAAGTCGAAGATGTTTATCCTTTGTTTCTTCCAACTGCATCTCCAATGATTTGAGAATTTCCTTATCTTTTGAAAGTTGTTTAGAAACTTTGGCTTTAGCTGTTTTCGAGCTTGATTTTCTTTTTGATTCTTTTTTTAATGTTTTAGGCACAATTCACCCTAAATAATAGTTTTATTGAAAAAATACAGCCCGGAATTTAAGAGCTTGTATTCCCTTTGGACAATGACAGAAAAGTTATGCTATTTTAAAAAGTTAGATGCAGCACGATAACTGCCAAGCAACGTAATGACAACAACTAAAGAAAAAAGCCAGATCCATACGACTGGGTTAAATGAAAGACGAATGCTCCAAGATGTAAAATTGGTAAAAATATAATTAATAGCTTTAACTGATCCTAAAAGAGCTGGATACACTAATAAAGACGAAATGAGACCAATAAAAACGCCCTCTATAATAAAAGGTAATTTAATAAACATTCTGCTGGCGCCGATCATTTGAAGAGATCGGATCAATTCCTTACGAGAATAAACGGATAATTTCACTGTATTATAAATGATCAAAACAGCCAAAATAATAACTATCCCAGCCAAATAAGGAAACCTATCTATAACGCGGCTGTAATTTCTTTCAATTTTCTTAATTAAGTTGCCCTGATAACGAACGTCTTCAACTTGGCCTATTGATCTAATTTTCTTAATTATAGGTTCCACCCTGATTAAATCTCTGCTAGTCCTGGATAAATTCACCACGGCACTCACTGGCAATGGATTATATCCTAATATATCCATTATATCTTCACCGAACTGATCTTTAAAAATTCGGACTGCATCTTCTTTTTCAATAATCGTTGCTGTACGAACACCTTTGATTTTTTTTAATTGGTGAATCAGCCCAACGGCTTCTTCATTGGAAACATCTTGCTTAAAAAACACCTCTATCTTGTATTTTGACCTGAGATACTGTAATACTTTATGAGTATTATCTCCCGCGGTAGCTAAAAGGCCCACAATGAACAATGAAATGAACAAAGAGATGATAGCTGTGAATGCCGTCATTTTATGTCGCCAAACATTCTTCATGCCCTCAGTAATAAGGTAAAAAAACTTATCCATTACCGTCCTCGTAAAATACCATCTTTGAGTTCATAGATCGGTCGACCTCGCCCTTTAATCAAATTATAATTATGAGATGCCATTAAGATAGTAGTCCCAGTTTCATGGATTGTTTCAAGAAGCCTCACCAATTCAAAAGAAGCAACAGGATCTAAATTCCCTGTGGGTTCATCTGCAAGCAAAATATCAGGCTCCTTTATAATAGCTCTCGCAAGGCAAGCACGTTGCTGTTCCCCGCCAGATAATTCATTTGAAAAATGATGATCTTTTCCTTCTAAACCTACAAGTTCAAGTGCTTCTTCTACCCTTTCAGGAATTTCTCGTGCTGAATGCCCAAGAACATGCAAAGGAAGTGCAACATTCTCAAATAGGTTTCGGTCATCCAATAGTTTATAATCTTGAAAAACCATCCCAATGGATTTACGAGCTATTGGAATTTTTCGTTTTGTAATGCTCTTTGATGAAAAACCATTTACCTTAACACGTCCAGCATCAGGTAGTAAATCAAAATACATTAATCGCATGAGGGTAGTTTTACCAGAACCCGTTGGACCAATCAAAAAGGAGAACTCTCCATCCTCGATGGTTAGGCTTAAATTATTAACCCCAGAACCCTTTTCGTGAGCATAAGTTACATTTTGGAATTCAATCATGAAAAAATCAAGTGTGTTTTAAGATGCTGAAAATAGGAAGAATACAAATACATTGAATGGTTTTTCTTCGTCTAATCATAAGAAAGTATACCTTTTAGTAAATATTGGTTTTCCAATTATTTTTCGATGGGAATTTTTGTAGCTTCCGCATCTGTAAAAAATACATTATTTGGCGACATGGACACTAATATCATTCTAGATTGTATTCTAGTTATCATTTCTATTATCATGCTTTGGAAAGGTGCGGACTGGCTAGTTGACTCAGCTTCCGAGATTGCACATACTCTAAAAGTGTCTGATTTGATTATCGGACTTACAGTTGTAGCCTTCGGGACATCCGCACCGGAATTTGCTGTAACCATTAGCGCTGCAATATCGCAACAAACAGATATATCCATTGGCAATGTAATTGGTTCCAATATTTTTAATCTTGGTTTTATTCTTGGTGGTACAGCCATAATTCATCCCATAACCACATCATCAAAATTATTTAACCGTGATGGGCTCTTTTTGCTTATCACAACGGCATTGATCTTTTTTCTCTTTTTCGGTTTTGATGGTTGGACTCCCAATGATTCATTTACTATTATTGAAGGTATATTATTATTTTCCTTATTAATTGGGTATGTTGCTTTTCTATTTATTAAAAAAGATCCTCCAGAAGAAGTGCACCCTCACAATGCCAGTTGGAAATCCTATGTCTTTTTTATGATCGGTCTTTTCTTGATAGTTTATGGCGGACACCTTATGGTGAAACATGCATCCAGTGTAGCCCATTATTGGGGCGTATCTGATTGGGTCATTGCCGTAACCATTGTAGCTGCAGGAACATCGGCACCTGAATTTGCAACGTCCATATCAGCAGCGCTAAAAGGACGGCATGGGATTGCATTGGGTAATTTGGTTGGGAGCGATCTTTTTAACTTATTGGGTGTGTTGGGATTAGCAGGAATGATTAATCCAACATTAATCGGAGAAGATATATATAGTAGTGTTTTTCTTCTCGTAATTATGGTAGGGCTTACCCTATTTATGATTCGTACCAATTGGCGAATCAGTCGTGCAGAAGGAACAATCCTCGTCGTGATTAATCTGATCCGCTGGTATTACAATTTCGCATCTTAGGCATATAAATTATTCTCATTGATGTAATCCCAAACGGGGAGCGTCACCATATACCGAATTGTTTTATTTTCTACCCATCGATGGCGAATATTGCTGGATGAAATTTCAAAACGAGGAATATTGGCAAACTGTATGCGATGGAGGATCCAGGATGGAATATCACTAGGACGAAAACCGGGACGAATTGCAACAATCACTTGACACTCATTCAATATTTCTTTTGAATCTTTCCAATTATGAAAGTCGAGTAAACTATCGCTTCCAATCAAATAAAATGTATCATTGATGTCTGAACCTGTCTCTTCCATGATGGCCCTGATTGAGTCAATGGAATAAGAAACTCCTCGCCGTTTAATTTCCACATCAGATATTTCAAAATTTGGATTTCCTTCAACGGCAATTTGAAGCATCTCAAGACGGTTTTTTATAGGTGTGATCTCAGTTTTATGCGGGGGTTGATAAGCAGGAATAAACAGGATTTTATCAAAATTTTCTGCTTCACAAACTGTTTGAGCAATAAGCAAGTGTCCTATATGAGGCGGATCAAATGTACCACCAAATAAACAAATTTTCATTATTGCCCTTTTTCAATCTTTTTTTGAATATCTTGGATTACTTCCTTTGCATCATCAAAAAGACCTTGTTCTGTCAGATTCATTTCATTTTCAGCTAACAAATCTTGTGCTTCATTAATTTGGCGATTATTTGCCAGAGCTTTAATCATTCCTTGGCGAGCAAGATGTACCACAGAAGTATCGTAATAATTATCAATAACACGTTCGAAGGCAATTTTGGCGGATTCAAATTCATCCATTTTCATGTAAAGAATCCCCGTTTCGTACAATTTCAGCCCTAATTTTTCCCGCAATAATTCAATAGATGTTAATGCTTCTTCCTTGAGTTTTGAATGTTGGAAATCGTCTAAGAATTCCTGATATCGTTCCAGAGCTTTTTCCGTATACTCTTGATCATGGTAATATTTAGGTGATTCAATCCGGTACGCTTCACAAATCTTAAAACGAGCGTCTTCGACAAAAGGGCTAAACCCCATACGCCGTGTAAGCTTTTCATATTCGGCGATTGCTTCTAAATATTCTTCATTCCTGAAATAAGCTTCTCCCAGAAAATATTGGGCATCATCTCCCAGATCCGAACCAGTACCTCGAATAACAATCTGTTTAAAATCAAGCTGGGCTTGAAGGTATTTCTCATTATCCAAATTTTTCAAACCAATATTGAATTGCTCCTGCAGGTCAATTTCATCATTATGTCTTGATCCGGCACAAGAGCTCAGAAATAGGGTAAATATTATAATGATACAGTAATGTAATTTTTTCATATTATTAAAAGTTTATAGTTAAAGCAACACCACCAACACCGCCAGGGTTATAAGGGTTGTATAATAAACTTACATCCGTTTCGATGGTTGTTGGGTTCTGTTTTTCACGAGATTGTTTCTGGTTAGTCAGGACGGCCTCTAACCCACTAATTACATGGTTAAATAATAAGGCAGTAATACTAAATTTTGCCATATCTAACATTTTATTCGATTCAAATCTTTGATCAAGATAGTCTGCTTTCAAAGGTGTTTTAATCACAATTTCAGTACTGTCTTCTAATTGTTTTTCTTCCCAATACCAATCTGTGTTGGCATCTGACCATCCACCAACAAATTGATCATATTTTCCAATATTTTCATAAAAATGACGATCTCGTACTACATTGACTAAATCTGAATCTAAATATCCCGAAATCATCCCTAAACTGTCAGATGTGATAAATTCACCATATTGAGCAGCAAGATTACCAGACAAATGCAATAATAAATGATGCGTTCCTTCATAATTACTCATGGCCCTGAAATCATTTTCTGTCCATTGCCTGCCATTATGTTCAATTTTACCGTTAGGACCATTTTCAGTAAATAAATACCAAGTGTATAGATCCCAATAAGAATCAGCAAAACCCCAGTATTCATTTCTCAATGTTTTCGCCTTTTTTATAAAATAGTCCCAGGCTACAATACTGCCAAGCTCTACGCCTAAAAAGGAAGCCGTTTTCCACATAGGAGACTTATTATAATACTGCCCGGACCCAGGAAGAACCAAGGACATGATAAGTGGTTTCCCTGGATAATTAATACTTGGTTCTTCAATGATAACCACAGATGATGAGTCCTGTGCCATCATTGGAGTTAAGAGTAAAAAAAACAGGCTAAAAGTCAAAAAGAACTTTAACATAAGTTCGCCCTTCATTTCCATATGTGATTGTTTCTTCATTAATCTTACGTTCAAATTTGTTTATAGGTTGATGATATTCCACCTCTATAGCGGTGGGGAAGTTATAAAAGGAAAACCCATTCAACCGCCATTGAATTCCCACTGATTTTTTTAATGAATATGTGTCTGTCCAAGCATCTCCAACTTGAAAAATGGCACCTAGTGTACTATTTTGCCAAATTGTCCACTTTGCTTTATAATGCTTTTCCATAAAAATTGGCATCCGGAATGTTGCATCTATCATTGCACTGTGTGTGCCTTGAATAGAATAGAATGGATATCCCTTCAACCCCGGTAGCCCACCCAAATAAAAATGAAAAAATGAATCAACATCATTATTGGAAATCCAACCAACTTGACTCGTTAAAGAGACTGTCCATCTTTTTTGCCATGGCAGCTCATAATAATAGGATCCACCTAGCTGAATTCGTCCAAGATTATTATCTTTAAACTTTTCAGTTAATGTCCCCGACTCTGATAAATCCAATCCCTCAATAAAATCATTATTTTCTAGATCAATTTTAGACCAAACCTTAAATCCTTTGGATGGATTAATCGTTTTATCTAATCTTCTTTTCACCATATCTAATGACCAATCTCCACTCAATGACCATCCGCGAAAATAATCATAGGCTGCACCTGCTTCAATTCCTTCTGAAGGTAAATTTTGATTAATGAATGCCCGGTACCATTGCCTGGTTCCGGAAAGTTCTAACAAACTGCCAAAAATGGGAATTTTCATTCCAGTCCGAAATTGAACCAATCTAAATTTTATATCATCTTCAATATCGTAAATCCCTTGATATTTGGAGTTATCCGTTGTATTTCGAGTTAAATAGAAGGTTTCAAAAAACAGTGTTGGGTAAAATCGTTTAAAATCAAAAATAAAAAAAAGATCTACATCATTGAGTTTATTTAAGGATGCTCCGCCAAAAACCGACAACCGGTTAATCACTTCACTTGAATAAAAATAATAACCTGGTTTAAGGGTACCATAGTCCATCATCAACTTGGGCATAATGAACATATTGGGAAATTGATCTACATAAGACTTCGCTTCAGTTTTATTAAGGGTCAAAATAGGCTCAGAAAACCCTGAATTATTTTGATAGTAATTGGGTGAATAACCAACGAAATCTTCTGGAATCAAGTGAATTGAATCTAGAAGTGAGATGGTGTATGCTCCATTTTTATATAAAGAATATAAGACCCGTCCATCTTTAGCAATATCCGGCATGAATGCTCCACCGGTTAGATTGGTAATATATCCAGATGTTGTATCTATTGGATTCACCATAAATAAATTATATATCCCACTCTTATCTTGGGAATAAATTTGCACTCCACTATCGGAAATGGACATATTCCTTTCATCGAAATGTGGATCGTTTTTATAAAAGCCCTGCGTCCCAGTTGCAGGGTCAAACTGCGTTTTAATAATAGCTTCACCCGTTTCCGGATCGAAATGCATATCGCCCGATATTTTTTCACCTGTTTCGGGATCAAAGATGGGCTGTTGTTGTGTTTCGCCAATTCCCTCCGTTTTTAAATCAAAATACCCAATATTTCTGTAATGGTGAGATGTGATATCGAAAAATAAAGAATAAGACGATTTATCATAGTTTAAATGGCTTAGAATGGGACGCTCAGTGAGATTACTCATCTTTCTTGATTGACTTGACTTTAAATCTAAAATGAATATATCCTGACCACCATCGTAAGTGGCCAGATAAGCGATGGTACTGTCTTTATCAATAAAAACCGGGTTAAATGCCCGAGCATCAAATGTCAACCTTTCTTCTTTTTCTGTCCCAAAACTGTAAGAATAAATATCATAGAACATTGAGCCATGCTTGTTGGGAAATTTCGGCTTTTTACTATAATAGATAATTTCGCCATTTGAATGCCATGTCGGTGCAGAATGTACACTGCCCATAAGTTTTTTTTCTTCTCCTGTATCCATATCGTAATAAAATAAATCAGTTTGCCCAAAATAATCATTCTTCTTGTTTGAAAGATATGCAAATCCATTTTTTTCTGGATGCCATTTCGGAAATATGTTGGTCGTCCCTTCTTTCTGGACCTGTATGCCTTCAACTGGATTTATCTCAATGGGCGATACAAGCATATTATATTTTAATTCCAGTGATGTTTTAAATGAATCATAGACATCATTCCCATGATCCCCTAAAACATTCTCCATGGCATCTCCAATTGAGAATTGAATTGGAGATGAAAGTTCAATCATGATTTCTTTCAATTTTTCAGACCCGTATTCATTTGCAATAAAAGTTGAAAGTGCAAAACCAGAATTATAGGTCGATTCATTCCCAATTCCTTTTTTACCAAAGGTATTCATTTCTGTAAAAGATAATAATTTCCCATGGATTGCCCTATCTCGAAGGATCATATCACGATGGGTGTCCCAATGATCCCAATCCGCATTTTCGTACATATATTGGGCAACACCTTCAGCAAGCCAAGGCGGGACCACAGTTCCCGGTATAGGATAGCTAATAAGTGTGTTGGGATATCCATACAACACATCGGGACGTTTTTCTTCTTCATAATTCATGAATTGAAGATAGGCACCTGGAAACTTCGTCCCTGCTTTCATTGCTTTTTGCAGAGATACAATATGAGCGAATTCGTGTGTAATCACATTTTGTAACCAACGATGGCTGCCACGTAATTCAAAATCCAAAGGCGATGCCCAGATCATGATTTTATTATCATAATAATAGGCTGCGCCATTGGAGTAATCATCAGGATCAATCAAAATGAGATGCGTTTTTTCTTTGGGTTGGAATTCATAAAACCCAGTAATTTTTGGATATATATTTTCTGCAACAGTAGCTGCTTCCCGTGCCGTCATTTCTGTTTCATCATGAAAATGAATTTGGAAATGATCTGTCTCAAAAGTTTGCCAGTTTAATTCTGGGTGGTTATACTCGACCTTGGCAAAACCAAAGGAAGCCAAAATTGTGAAATAAAAAATATTTTTCATCAGTGAATAACAGCAATCTTGATGATATTCGTCTCTGTCTCAATATCTCCAATCACGGCAACATGCGCAAAATACACACCGGATTCCACATCAGATACATCCCACACCCATTCAGTGATTTGGTTTCCGAAATGAGAGAGATCTTCAGTCCAAGTTTTAATGTAATACCCCGCTAAATCATACAGGTTTACTTCTACCCTTTCAGCACCAATAGTTTCTATACGAATTGTACCTGTATTTTCTCGGATTGGGTTTGGATAACAGTAGGAACGGACTAAACTTTTTTTATTAGAATCATCAAACGTATAATTCAGTATTACTTTTCGGCTTCTACCCCAATTCCCATGTTCAAAAGCCCATTCATTCCCATTTGTTTCTGTTGCATCTCCAAATTGATAAATGGTAGACATGGTCAAAATTGAATTCTTTCCTTGGATATTTTCCAGAGCCACCAATTCATCACCTTTATTAGATGCAATTTTGTATTGAATATTCCCTTGATAGTCAAAAATATAAATGGAAGATGAATCTGCCGATTTCACCACAATTTCTGGATGCTCATCATTAAAGAGATCTCTTGCTAGTATAGGGGATTGCAATTCCATTTTTAATTGAAACCCAGCCATAATAGTTAGATCTGAATTAAAAGCATATAATATCCCCAATGAATCCAAAGCTAAAACATCCAAAGATGCATCAAGATCTAAATCAATGCCGGCAATGGTTTGAAATGATAAATCTTCCCATTTTATAATGGTACCATCAAAATCTGTGATTGAAATACCCGAGTTCCCCAAATCGATTCCATAATTGAAAGAAGAAGTAAAGATTCTTTTTGAATGCATATTCCATTCACTTTGGATATATAGTTTTCCATTTTCTATATCATTTTCCCAAATACTAAATACCAGAGAATCAATTATTTGCTCTTGCGTATCTGATAATGAACCATCACTAAATCTAAAATCTACTTGAGAGAATAATGTATAATCATCAATGCGTTCAATAATTGAGATGGTTGTTTTATCTGATTGCCTTTGGAAATCAAATTCAACTTCCTGGTTATCGAAAATAACTAATTGTAGAAAATTCTGTTTAGTTGGAAAACTATCCGCAGTGGCAAACCATAAAGAATCTTTACCACCAAATATCTCATTGACGCCATCATTATCTAAATCGTATACTGTCCTAATAAATGCTGTCGAATCAGGAAAACCATTTAATATTAGCGAATTAGACACTGAAAAAGACATTGTATCACTTGCCTTACTTATATCACCTATTGTTATGAAGGTAGACGATCCATCATTTGCATTTGTGGATGGATAGGTAAAAGGACCAAATTCCGGATTCATTCCATCCGTGCCGGAATTGGCTAATTCGTATTGAGTATTGCCTTTAAACCACATATCGCCAAAATAGCCGGCAGAAGGATCATTAAAAATATGGATGGAAGGGTAACCAATATCTTGGGCTCCATCTGCTTCTTCCAAATCAACGCCAAGCCTGGATAGATTACCATTAACAGAAAAATCACTTAATCCTGCATTAATTACTGTTTCATCAATATGCCAAATCAATAGCCCGGATGCGGGGAGACCAATATCATAATTAGGTACAGAAATAACAACACCATTTTCATCTTTTATAATTCCCGAAGAATCCTGAAGGATTTCAACCAAGGGCGGGTAATCTGTTTCACCATTATTTTCCCAAATAACATAACGCATAGAATCGAGACTGATCCCATCATGGATTGAGTTATCACGATTTTCGATCAAATAGTATTCTGAATTATTGATAGGAATCTTTATTGCTGCCCCTTCTCCTCTAAAAGGCAAATGGATAATAGATCCAAAATTCCCTTCAGATGGGTACTCCCATCCTGCAAATATTCGAGTCCACAACGTTGGCGGAGATGGACATATGCCGCGTCCATTGTTTGAGCCTTGGTCCATGAGTCCAAAAACGCCAATACCGCTTTCCCCTGTTTCTATATTCCATAAAGGAGGTAAGCCTACTGCAAAGCCGATCATGAGCGCAAATGTACCTGTAAGCCCAAACTGGTATTCGCAGGGTTCCGATGCATCGGAAAACATGGTTTCAGCAATGTCAAATAAAAGATGGTTTTGTGATTCCGGCAAAATGATTCCATGAGTAATCTCATGGTTTCCAACAGTGATAGAAGGCGAGCCTAAATGTTCTAATACCATTTCATTATCAACGTAAGTTGAAGGAATATCTTCCGGAGTTGGATCTAAAAAAGGTAGTGAAAAATCTTGCCCTATACCCGCATGAAAAACCACTACAAGATCATAAGATGAAAAATCAATTTGATCTATATCGTATGCTTTAGAAACCGCATCATAAAATAAATTTGTAATGCGTTCATCTTGAATCTCATCTTGATTGTAAGGATTGTAATAATTCATGGTATTTGAAAGTGAATAGGATTCATTATCGTCTATGGGATACACAGATGACAAGTCTAAATCAATTCCAAATTTGCCATACGATACATCATTGAAGTAACCATCAACAGCTTTTAATTGAGACTCAAAATACGACCGATTATGCGGTACCGGATCGATAGTATACGGACCACAGTCGATACCATTAGACTCTAATAAAAATTGACCATCACCAGTTGTACTTTCATCGTTATCAACTTGAAAAGATATTCGCAAAGCACACACGCGTAAATCGCCTGTAATTTCAGAAAACAATAATGAAAAAAAGCAGACCAAAGAGAATGATCTGCGAATAGATGAAAGCCACATAATAGAGAGAGGCTTTTAGAATTCCATATTCAGGGAAAATCGCATGGTGTTGGTCAAAGGATGTCCCGTTTCACCATAAGTATATCCGAAATCAAATCCGTATCCAGCGAACCGTAAACCGATTCCGAATGTGGGATTGCTGATCTTCCCAGTTTTGTCATAATAAAATCCAGAACGTATAGCAAAATATTGTCCATACCAATATTCCATCCCCATATTATGAACTAATCTATCAATTTCATTTGAGATGGTTCTTTCTTTGGAATTACCCACCTCTTTATGACCAAATTCATTATAATCGCCCCAGTTTTCATCACCTGGATTACCAATTGTTTTTACTATTTCGTTATCTGCTAAATCTATTTTGCCATCACCATCTAAATCATCCCATTCATATCCACCAATGATTTTATCACCATTTCCGGCACCATCAGCTCCATAATCCATATCTCCACCAAGAAGCCAATCATTCACCCAGGAAGTAAAAATCGCCTTATAGATTGGATCCGTATGGGCGATTTCTAAATTTCCATCTTTATTATAATCATTTCCGGGACTTGTTTTACCATCTTCGTCAAAGCCACCGATATATCCATCGTTATCCCAATCCATATCCGGATATGATGAAACAAGAAGTTTATCAACATCATAAACAATGCTGAGTTTATTAAATTCACTTTTTACAAGATCATACTTTAATCCCAAAGTTAAATTAGTCGGCTGTGGATCTGCTTGGTCAGGGTCTATAAAGGCAACTTTGGGTCCTAAATTTGACAAGTTTAAACCTAGAGTCAAATTGGGTAATAACCATTCCTTTTGCATATAACCAAGATCAAAACCGAAATCCATTGATGTCCCTTTTCCCTTCTCGCTCCCAGCACCCATTTCAACCAAATGTTGGTAGAATACTCTTGCATTTAAACCAAAGGATTTCGTCGGAGATATCAAGGCACTATAAGACATAGCAAAAGAAGTCATATAACTTGTAAATGTCCCCAACTCATCTCCAGTTTCGCTGGTACGAATCTGTTCACCCAGATTCAAAAATATTAAATGTCCGCCGATAGTTCCAAGCGTTGGATAAGACTTCCTAAAACCGAAGAACTCATAATAAAGATCATCCGCAAGACCAGGAAGCCAATTCACATGCATCATGGCCAATTCCTGTCCTTCAAGAAAACCCAATCCAGCGGGGTTCCAATAACTTGCATATGCATCATTAGCCACAGCTACCTGGGCCTCACCCATGCCACCCGCACGAGCACCCGGTGCAATTAAGAGAAAAATTGCTCCAGCTTCGCTCTGGGCGAAGATGGGATTTATTAGTACTGTCAGTAAAGACAGAGTTATCCCTAAACGCTTCATTGGACGTCTCCTAAATATTGATTGATATTGAATGCGCTCTTTGCGAGCGAATTGATAGCGTTTAAGGTATTGATTTGTTCCTGTTTTTTGGACGGGGAATATATCTTTCTCTGCCTCTCATAATCAAGAAATGAATATCTAGGTAAAATGTTCCAAATCATTGTAATAATCCTAAAGTTAAAACAGGTATATATGTGATTAACCCTACAGCCAATAATCTAACAAGAAAAAACGGCAAGGTGGCCTGATAGATCTTAGGCATATCTTCATCAAACCGATATGCAGCCAAGAAAAGATTCATTCCTACGGGTGGCGTTAAAAATCCAAGTTCAAGGTTTGCAATAAATATTATGGCTAAATGAACTGGATCTATACCAAAATATGCCCCTAAAGGTGCGATAAGCGGTACAATCACAATTATCGCTGAAAAAATATCCATTAAACATCCAACTAAAATCAGAAATACGTTGAGCATTAATAAAAATGCATATTTTGATGCGATGGTGCTCTTCGCCCATGTTAAAATTAGAATTGGGATTTGTGCGTCTATAAGATAGCTGGTCAGTCCCATGGCTACTCCAAGGATAATCAATACCCCACCAATGAGGGTGGCGCAGTCAATCACGATCCTTGGTAATTCTCTCAATTGAATATCTTTGTATAGGTACACTTCCACCAAAAAGATATAAACCACAGTTAGGGCAGCTGTTTCCACCAATGTGGTAAATCCGCCAAAAACACCAAAAAGGATCAGAACAGGGATTACCAATTCCCATTTCGTATCAATGCAAGCTTTGACAGATATTTTGAAATTAAATGGCTTGGGTGCAATCCTTTCTTTCTTCCCCTGGTACAAAGACCAGACAGACATCATTACCAAGAGTAAAATCCCAGGTATTAAACCCGCGATGAATATATCTTTTACAGACACCCCAGCAGTAACACCATAAATAATAGCTGGTAAACTTGGAGGGAACAATAATCCTAGAGACCCGGACACTGTGATTAATCCAAGCGAGAACGATCTGCTATAACCTTCCTTTAATAATAGGGGTAAGAGAAGTCCTCCCAAAGCTAGGATTGTAACACCAGAGCCACCTGTTAATGCTGTAAAAAATGCGCATAGAACGACAATAATAATGGGAGTTCCACCGGGAATCCATCCAAATAATGCCCTAAAGACATTCACAAGCCTTTCTGATGCTTTACTTTCGGCAAGCAAATACCCCGCAAGTGTAAATAGAGGAATTGTAGGCAAGGTCGGGGATACAACTATTCTATATGTTTCCGTTGGAATCGCTGAAATAGGAATAAAATCCGCCCAAAAGAATAATGCTGCTGCACCACCTAATCCCACAAATATAGGAGCGCCATAGCGCAATGCTATAAGAAGAAGAATTAACCCGATCCCGACGGCCGGGAATACATCAAAAATCGCATCAGTGATGGCACTGATTGAAAAAAGAAGACCAACAACGACCAAAGAAATCCTGTGTATATGTTTTTTGTAACTCTTAAAATAAACTTGGACTGCCATGAGACCAAAGCCGATAGGCATAATGATTTGGGCCAACCATCGTGGAATATTGGGTGCAATGTCTATTGGATATTGCATCTCAACTTTTAATAATTCCCAACTTCCCCATGTCAATGCTACCAAAACAAGAAAGGTAGTGACTTTTGCAATCCATTTTCCTAATTGAGGTTTTTCAGCTTCATCAAACAAAGGCTCTCTCGTCAGAGCGAGCAATTTATTTTGTCTTGTTGCTAAAACAGCTCCTAAGAATCCAATCCACAGGGTAAAATGCTGGACAAGAACTTGAGAAGCTGGAATACCATTTGTGTTAAATAACCTCGCTCCTGTTTCAAGAACTGGCAAAAGTGTCATCGCAGCGAAAATAACGAAAGCTAGGGTATCTTCTCCCCATTTGAGTCGGTTGGCAACATGATTAATCTTTGATTGAGATTTCATCCGGATAGTCAATTAATCCCGAGTGAGTTCTATAACGCGATCAAATACATCAGCTGGAATAATATTACCTCTCAGGAATGGTTCCATTTTATTTACTTCTTCCTGCCAGAGAATGACTTCTTCAGGGGTCGGTTCATGAATGACTAATCCATATTGTTTCATGGCATCAATTGCCTGGCTTTCAGCATTTTTATTATTCTGTTGATGTTTTTCCCGCACAGAATTCGCAATTGAAATTATATCTTCATGATATTTTTCAGGAATACGATTCCACGTTTTCATATCAATAATAATGCCAGCTAAAAGGGTCCCCCATTTTAAATCAAGCATATGGTTCGTTATTCCGAAAGCTTGTTGAGCTAGTGCATAAAGTGGCATTGTTGACATGGCATCAATTAGCCCAGTCTGAAGTCCTGATAAAATATCTGTTGAAGCAAGCGGTACTGGAGTATAGCCCGCTTTTTTATAGACTTCAGCCCACTGGAAGTCACCAGCCCAAGTAAAGATCCTTTTA
>Ga0233427_10001784_pt1 | contig 21946 bp, 11 predicted proteins | sample SI_118_April2016_5_FD_179885 | JGI IMG/M metagenome (GOLD analysis project Ga0233427, IMG submission 179885) | Seawater microbial communities from Saanich Inlet, British Columbia, Canada - SI_118_April2016_100_MG | ecosystem: Environmental > Aquatic > Marine > Inlet | place: Canada: British...
TCGCAACAGCAGCCTCATGCTCATAGGGTTTTTCCGTGATCAATACCCCATCGGGAAAGAGCGCCCAGGCCCCTTCACCTATGCGGTTACCGGTATCCAGTATCGAGAAGGGCAAAGCCTCTTCATACGGCAGGCGCTCATGCCAGCCCAGCCAGAGCTTCTTCTCACAGCGAAGCGCATCGATGTAGCGGGATTTGGTGAGGTAGGGGTTGAGAGGGTTCAAATATGCTCCTGAAAAGATAATCATCCTAGCGAGCTTGCATACGGCCATGCAATATCTCTTGAGTTAATCTTGATTTAATAGTCATGGTTAAGCGACACACTGGTCGTAACTTAAGAGTGAAGATCTGTACGATAACCGGGGTCTGGTAATCATCCTTCTGGTACTTCTAACCGTTGGCTAACCCAGGGCAAGTCGGCCGAATAGGGCTTAGCTCAAAGCCAGGTATATGAGTCAGCTCTGCTTTAGTACTTCGTTGGGGAGTTGATGGGCTCCATCGCTGCCTGTCAGCCGGTTCAGGGCCTTGTGCAGCTTTGAGAAATTTACCGCAAGACGACGAAGATCCCTTTCGTGGTTGCCTGGTGTGCTGGCTTCGAGCATTTTTTTCAGTAATATGGCAGCGTCGTTGGCGGGTTTGATAAGTCGTTTTCGCAGGTCTTCAATCATCTGTTGTCGGTTAATCTTTTCCTGCTCAACCCGAAAGTTTGCTTGGCGACGGTGATCCTCTTTCCATCTCTGAAGTGCTTCGGCGGTTTCCATGAGGCGTGTTTCGAGTGCATCCAGAGCACCCCGCCATTCGGTTTTCTGGCGGGCAAAGTCGTTAACCTTGGCGGCATCATCTGACTGAAGTTTTCTGATCTGCCCCACAAGCTTGGCGTTTTCCTTGTGATGGTGTTCGAGTTCCTGTTTGAGACGTGCCACCGAGACTGTTGATTCTTCTTCCAGGGCGGTTTCGGAGGCGGTAGCGAGGACAAGTGCAAGAGGTTCGAGAGCGTTATCATCAAAACTCGAAACCTTCACATCGGCAAGTAGGGGGCCGTCCTTTCTATCTGCATAGAATTTAATAAGAAAAGCGACAGAGACCACCAGAGGCTTATACACACTGCCCGTCTTGCTTTGTACATTCATGAGACTGCTGATCAGGGCGCGCAGCTCCTCGGCCCCATATCTAACTTCTTTCTGCATAAGACCACATAGCGCTTCGTTCAGCCATGGCCCAACCGCTTCGGCGGCGGTAGGTTCCGTGCCCGCCACATCGATAGCCGCGGCGAGTACGGGCACTGAAACATTCTGCTCAAGGACCAGACGCTGAAGCGTGCCACTCGGTAGGACGCCAAGGCCTCTGGGCGGCTTGGCGCAATGGCGGATTGCTGTGGTTATGATTTTGGCCTCGCTATCAGTGCGGGCGGCTTCTGATGCCAGGTTGCGGAAAATCTGGATAGCTGACGAAAAATACTCATACCAGCTTCCCGAGGTAAGACCATTATTGGAGAATCGCGCAAGAAATTCGCCGAACCGTACACTTTCTAGCAGAAGGGAGTCTTTTTTTCCGAGTTTTTGTATGCCCTTGAGGAGGTTGATTTTTTCCCGGCCACCACAACGGAAATCCTCTGCCAACTTGGCGGGCGGTTGGTTATCGCCGTCGGTGGACAGCAATTCATACAACTTGGCGGCCTTGGTTAGTTTTGGTTGCCGTGAAGCGGTCTTTTTTTTCTTCAAAGGAATGTCCTCAGCGTCCTTGCCAGGATTTCCAGCTGAAGAAGTAATCGTCGTACAGCAGGCATTGTGAAAAGACTGGTCCTCCAGAGGTGTCACCGGCGAGAAATTCCTCAGCAGATTCGCTCATGCAACCACTGCAGAACGAGATCATTTCCTCACACCATTGGCCGATTCCGTCATCGGGTGCATTTTGAAGGTAAAGGGAGAAATAATCTTCCCCTTGCTGAAAAATTTTCGGGCTCGCGACGCCAAACCGCCATTTCCGACCTTCATTGATTACATAAGCGCTGTTCAGGAGTGCCGAGACCGCTGAATAGGTGGCGCTGAAAACAACTTTCGTATTGACATATTCATCAGTGGCCATTCGCGCTATCAGAGCAACGGCCCTAGAAAGCAACTGCGCCTTTGAATAGTCAGAAAAATGGTTCTCGACCCAGCGCAACAACCCAGACTCGGGAAAAACACGCAAACCATTGGGATTTTCATATAGGTATCGACTCAGGAGGACGAGAAGATAAAAACCATGCGCAGAAAGGGCCATGGTTTCGTCCCCAAGAAAAGCGCGAAACTCGGGCTTGAGATCTTCGCCATACCTGGTTTCTGAAAGGTCTTGAGCGATACGAACAGGGCCCTCTCCGATACACTTGTCGCAGAAAAATACCTTACAGGTAAGGCCGAGCCGAATATCGCCCCTGATCTCGCTGAGGTTGGCGGAGTTTATATCACACTGCCCATAGAGAAATTTTCCATCAAGCCGCTCTTGGAAGATCTGTTCTTCTGATAACTTATGAGTCCCAAGAAAGATCGCGGCGGTTAGCGCTTTGCTATGCACGCCTGCCCACGTCGCAGTGATCGAAATACCACCCTGATTACTCCCTTGAGCTTGCAGTTTATGGAGTCTTGAGCAAGCATCTATTGTCCAGGATTTCTGTCGACCACTCCCGGATTGACAGACAAGATTGAGGGGTTGCAATAAAGAGCTACAAGGCACAGAGCGAAGCAGTTCTGCCAAAGACAAGCTATCCTCCCCCGCTTCAAAGAGCTCCTCGCCATTGGCGAAAAACCGACAATTCCGCGGATCCCCGGTGATATCCAGTAGTGCATCCTCTATACGAACTTCTGCGGCTTCTTGCGCTCGCGGATGAGCTGTCCCGGTCGCATCAACAAGATTACAGTCGGAGACGAGAGGTTGCCAGACCAACGCGACGCCTGTCTTGTCATCGAAGTGAAGTGTTGTCCCAACTCTGGTTTCGGTAGACCCGGCACCGGGTGGGTTATCACTCTCATAGCGACGACGACCCAAATCAGGATCAGAAAAAACGATTGCCGAGGCGTGACCGGGGAGTGACTTTATTGTCTCCACTCGCCCGCAGGCGATAAATACGCTGATTTCGTCGGCGATCAAGCCATCACGGTGCAGGATTCGCAGTCTGAACAGGTCATCCCTTCTGAGAACATGGTCCCGGACGGTCTCCACAATGTCCAGCAGACAGCGATTATCACTACCAGTAGTCAATTGAGCGTTCTCGAGTAATTCGAACCCAAGCTTTTTTTCTTCGCGGCTACTGTCACTGATGCCAAGCAACCAGTCACCTTGAACAAACGATCCCGGAAGAGTGATCTCAACAAGTGGTTGATCGAGAGGAATAACTAGATCGCCGGTTACCCTGAGGGTAATGTCATTTCTCTGGAAGTGTCTTACACCGGGCCTGGAAAATGCAGGAACGCGGCGTGGATCGATGTAGATCAGGGAGTCATCAACATAAATTACAGCGTTTGCCGAGAACAATCCCGCAACCTTGTAACAGTCGTGTGTCTGCGCAAACGCGGCCGGCACCTCAGTTATCTGCCGGACATCAACTTCGCAGGAATTAACTGATGAATCCGATGGGGTAAAAAGCAGTAGCCCGCTAGTTTCGACCTGCCCCGACCCTTCTGGGAGATAAGGCTTCTGGCTTAACCTCTCCCCAATTGTCCAGAAACACTGGTCACGCCAGGGAAAATAACCTTTGTAAACAGCCTGCTGATCGCTCGCATATGAAAGATTGACTTTTAAAGGTGCTGTGCAGTCGCTCTGGGTAACCGTTAACGGATTAGCAAGCTCATTAAAGTAACTTCGAGCACGGATATAGCAGGAGGAAGGTGGCTGGCCTGCTACAGAAATCACCCCTTTGCCGCTGTAGCTGCAACGATCGAGCCAGAATCCGGCGAGAGTCGACTTAAGCTGATTATCAATTAAGGACCAGCGGACCTTGGGCTTGAACCGGGCGACCATTTCGGGCTCAACACCAGTACCAACAATCCTTGGCAGAGCGCCATAGTGATCGGTTCCGCTCCAGAAATATCCAGCTATTTCTACGCCTTCATCATCAGCCGAGGCCTTCAGAACCGGCGCACTTGGTTCGGAATGATGTTCCATCTCAACTTCAAACGCCCTAGAACTGTAGAAGATAAAATGCTGTCTCACACAGTGCCATCTGTCCGGATTCATAGACGACACCTGTTTGGCGGATAACCCAGTCTCGTCGACGACCTGTAGCCGCCGATGGTGACCACCTTTTGTAATTTTTACAGGCATTAATGGAATGTTTTTAAAGTATGTGCCTGTCTTTACCACTACTCCCTGCGGATACTCCATGCTGTAGGCTGATGATCGCAGTATTTTAAGCAACTCATGACGATTAATTGTCCCGCCAATGGCGCTGATCGCCTCCAGAAACACTTCTTTTGCTTCTGGAATGACCTCATCCAGATGCTTTCCTGACCGCTGAAACCAGAACGCCTGAATCTCTTCCCAGGTCCAGAGCGTCAGCTCATTACGGTCGTTAGATTCGAAAACTGCACGACTGAGATGGATAAGGGTGGTTGCAGTCTTAAGCAGTACTTGTTCGAAGAACTCGACATCACCCTCACCCGACCTTTCTTTAACGAAATATTCGATAACAATTTTCAGCTCGTTTTCGAGGTTACTGATATCCGCAGTAAGGTGTATTTTCTGGCTTATCAGAGATCGCAGAAAATCAGAGATGATCTGTTTCCTGTTTTTGCCGACCCCTGCCTGGTCTATCAGCAAGTAGACGAATCGGGGGTGAGGAAGCGTGCGCAGTTGTCGGGGGTAGTGCTCAAGTAGAAGCGGCCGGAAAAATTGGGCGAATCGATCTTTGTCATCTGCAGGCGAGGAAAAACGCGCGGTAACCGCGGGCCAGAGCGAATGAAGCGATACGTCTGCCAATCCGCGGTGCAGCAGCTGCAAAAGAATTGTGACCGAAATCTCCTTTCTTGCTGCAGTTATCGTGGGTTCATTTATCCAATCAGGAATTGACCGGATGGCTTCCTCAAGAACATCATCTTCGATGCTGATACCAAGCCGCCAGAAGACCGCAGCGCCCAGTTTAGTCGGTACGCGTTGGCCTTCCAGCCTCGTTATCAGCTCTTCGCGTACTGCTTTTTCCCAACTACTTGGCGTTGGGTTCATAGCAAGCCCGCTCCGGGCTGGTACCTTGGCATTTGGTTTCGAACATCCAAACTCTCTTCTTCTCGAGACTGACTATATTGAGGCAGCCATTGATTATTCCTTGGCAGTAAAGAGATGAGACTATTCCGATCATAAATTTTTTGAAAGAAGCGGCCCCGGTACCTTATGAAAAAGCATTGTTGTGGTATATCCCTATTACTGTTAAGTATATTATCGGATAGTCTTTATGATTCGATTATTGGTTGGTAAATGAGAATTGGCATAGATTTTGGGACCACGAACTGCACAATTTGCGAGTTCGACATGGATGGATCTCCTAGAATTCTTGGCCCGATACCTTCCACGGGGTTCTGGTGCAACGGGGAATTTGTTTTTGGCCAGACTGCCTTGGATCAGTTGAGTTCAAACCGCAAGGATCTTCACCCTATCCGCGCACTGAAACTTAGCCTTGGCGATCAAAATGAGCTGAATTTTGGCGGGACGACGATAGCAACAGAAAAGGCTGCAGCCGCGCTGTTCTCGCAGCTGTATAGCCTGATCGGGGGCAGATCTCCGGAGGAAGTGGAGGAAGTTGTACTCGCTACGCCAGTGCTGATGAAGGCGGCTCATCGAGAGAGTCTGACCGCGTCTGCACGCCAGGCCGGCCTGATGAACTGCAGGCTTGTATATGAACCGACTGCCGCCCTTATCGGCGCAGGGATACTGGAACAGGTCCCGGAAAGCGGCGCCGTGCTGATAGTGGATTGGGGTGGCGGCACCCTGGATCTTTCAGTAGTGAGAATCGGAGATGGTGTTTTCCGGGAAGCAGCTGTCCGTGGAGAAGCGGCATCGCTAGGCGGCACCGACATGGACAACCAAATCTGCCTTCGCGTTCTTAACCAGAATCCGGAACTGAAGCGGCAGCTCAGCAAAGTGCACCATGGGGTAATCCGGCTCGCCGCGGAAATAGAGCAGGAAAAAATTAATTTTCTCGAGGCCTTCGATCCAGATGACGAAGTGCTTATCGCGCCTGAGTGGTTGGATGAAATTATCGAGCTCAAGCGGGAGATGGTTTACGATGTGATCGATGGCTTTACCGACCGGGCAATCGGCGAAGTAGAGCAGATGTTGGAGACAAGTGATATCCCCGAGGAAAGACTGGATTACATAATCTTCGCAGGCGGTACCTGCCGGGCAGACCGGATTCGAAATCGAATAACAGACAGATTCCGCGGCCTTGCCGAGATATCGGTTACGGCACCTCAGACTCTTACGGGTGTTGGTTGTGCCAGACTCGCCTCACAGGGGTTTTCACTCCGATTGGCGGCCAATTTCTGTGTAAGACAGGTCGACAACTCGATATGCGTGCTTCTTGAAAAGGGTATTGACCTCGATACCAGCAGTTACCGCACAGCGGAATTTATTGTGACAGACCCCACCTGTCCGGATGCCTATGTGGAGCTTGGCGTATCAACCGGGAGTGATCCGGGGGATATCCTTAACAGAGTGGCCGAGAAATTCCTTGCACTTGAGAACTTCTCGCTGGCAGCAGGTCGAACCCCGAACCAGGCAATGAAACCGGTACTTGAGCATGTATCAATATCGGCGGGGATCTCCCCTGATCTTACGGTCACTGTATATGGAGAAACCGCCATTGCGGGTGCATCCCATTCGGTGAAGGTGGCTGGCGTGCCACTGGCTATTCATGTTGACGGTGCATCACCTCGATGAGCAATCTCCGGGCCAGGCCCAACATCGTTGCCATCCGGGTTTCTGATGCTGATAACCAGGTTATTGCCAGCTGCCGGGAGCATTCGAGCCTAGCGCCACGACTGTCATATTTCGAGCTGGTCCAATTGCATCGTGCCGCGCCAATCCTGTTTTCCCAGCGGCTGTATAACCGTGAGAATCTGACGGCCCAGCAGATCGAAGAATGGAAGGCTTACTCAAGAATTGGCACTTCACTTAAATGGCCGGGTCGGGCTGATTTCGCTCCGATACCGGCTACAAAGGCCCGCAACCCGTTTTTGCCTGTCGTCGGACCGGAACCCAAACCAGAAGATGCGACAGCCGAGGGTTTCGAGCCAGGACTCGATTCTCAAGATTCGCAGCCTGAAGCTCCAGCTGAGTCTGAAGCAGAATTGGGCGATAGCGGGGAATCGGACCCCCGGGTTATTTCAACTGCACCAGAAACAGATGTTAGCGATGAACCTGTGGTTGACGAGCAGCAGGATTTTGTTGCTGCACGCGTAGACGAGAATCAACTGGTATATGCACCGCCGGGTACTGGTAAGACCCATGGCCTGATTGAGCGCCTTGTCCGGTTGGCTGAATCGAGGTCCCGCGAAATTGCGGGGCGTTTTCTTGTTCTCAGTTTCTCAAGAGCCACGGTGCGGGACCTTAAGAAAAGATTGGGCAGCAAAGTGACTGAAGAGGGCGTTTCTGTGGGTGAGTACATCGAAGTAAGGACTTTCGACTCCTTTGCTTCATACCTCCTATCCTTTGATATCCACTGGTCAAGGTTTAAGAATAAACCAGATTCGTTCAAAGAACGACTCGAAGACTTTATAAAAAGACTGCGCGAGGGCGAGCTTCCCGAGGCGGCACGAGAGCTTGCGAAGTTTTCCCATCTTTTTATTGACGAGGTTCAGGATTTGACAGCAGGGCATGCAACACTCGTGCTGGAGCTCGCAGAGCGGGTGCTGTCGTCTGGCGGGAGCGTTACCGCACTGGGGGATCGGGGTCAGGCTATATATGATTTTAAAGCTAAAGAAATTGGTGATATGAATTCGGATCAATTTCTGGCGAGGTTCGAGTCACTTTTCCCCGGAAAACAGATAACCCGCCGACGCTTTACCCGATTCTGGCGCTATAAAGATATTAAGCTGAAGAATTTTGTGAGCGATGCTGCCATGGCAATTGGCAGCTACGGGAATTCGCCGGACCTGCCCAAGTTTAGCAATCATCTGCGCTCCATCCTGCTTGTGCCGCCTGTGAAGATTGCCCAGCTCTTAGATCAGTATGAGTACCTTACCATTCTCGTCAGGCGCAACGCTCAAGCCATCGTCTTGAAGGAGTTCTGCAGCGAAAATATGATGCCCTCTAAGATTCACCGCGGCCGGGATCAACCTTGGCCGGGGTGGTATGGCCTGATCTTCTCAGGTTGGCAAATGAATCGAATGACCACCGATAGGCTGTTAGAGCGCATCCATGAGCGCTGCCCTAATAAATCTGTTGGCTTGATACGCCAGACTCTTCAAGAGGAGAGGTGCATGAACAGCCAAGGCGTTGTTGATGTCGAGTATCTCGGTAATCAGATCCTTAATAATCCAGCACCCGGAGATTCGGACGCGTCGTTAGGCCATTCTCCCGTGATCAGGATTTCCACTATCCACAAGGCGAAGGGCCTCGAATTTGATCACGTTCTGGTGCTTGAACCGGACTACCAGCGACTGATCGGGTCGGTCGAAGAGTCGAAAATCATGTATGTGGGAATTACCCGTGGCGTACATTCCGTAAAATTGCTTGAGAACAGGCGTTTCAAGGGCATCAGGAGCACCAAAGGGGGTCAGTGGCATTCACGTTCCGGCGATGGGAAGGGGCTATTTGTGGATGGTCTTGAAGAAATCGATATTGCTACGGTTCTTGAATTACCTGGCGGTAGCTTCTTAGGGGAAGAGCAATTCAAGCTGCGACAGACTGCCCTTCGGGACTATGCAGGAGCTAGAAGGATCGGCTTACATATCCCTGCTGGTGCAGACCGGCATTGGCTCTTTGCAGATGATGGTATGGGAGTTAGTACTCCCATATGTGCTGTATCAAAAAATCTTGACCGGGATATCAAAAAATTACCTGGCCACCATCGACAACGCGAATATCAGGCAGATATAGAAGGTATGGTAACCGTGGCTTTCAATCGTGAGGACTCAACAGCAAGGGCGCTCCTGGGCCCTGCAAGAGTAGTCAATGTCCCCTTGCTTTCCGGCAGTCTTGTCTGTTTAGTACCAAACCCACAGGAAGGACGATGAGAAACAATAAGAGGCAGGTGAGGAGAGTCGTGACTGAGGGGCTCGAGCGGTATCTTGTGGGGCCCCATAAGCAAGGTAGCAGTGGTGCCGGCACTGAGCACGAGATCATTCCTGCCGGTACCCGCTATTCTGACGATAACTCATCTTTCCGCGATCAGATAGACCAATCCCCCCATCAGGTCTACCAGGTAGGGGTGCTCTTTCCTGCTGAAGAAAAGATTGAATGTGAAGACGACGATCAGACAGCAGACGACGCCGATTCCGCCAGTGGCCCGGTCGACAGTTCGGTAGCCCTGTCGAATGCGCTCCGCCAAGCTGCGATGGGGCTTACTGTTAGATTGGCTCCGGGGGTGACAAAACTGAATTTGACCGTATCCTGGGGGACTTATTTCCTTGTTGCAGGAGAACGCCATATCCCGGAATCGATGACTGATTCAGCCAGCGGGCAGGTTGAGGAGTCCGTGTGGTTGGAGGAGGGCCAGCCGCTTTTCTGGCAGCGGCGGCCCGAGAGAATTGAGCAGCAGATCGATCTCTCGAGTCTTGGGGATCGCGTGTCTCTAGCCGTCATCAGCGCGATTGATAACGGTGGCGTTGAGGTGATTTTCCTTCAGCGGCAGCATAAGGGCGACAGATTACTCACCGTTACTCTGGTTAACCGCCGGACCAGGACTCAGTGTGAGGAGGTTGGTGAAAATTGGTGTGTTTTCCAGGCTGCTATTGAGATTGGCAATACCGAGACCGTATGTTTTCTGCCCTCGACTGATACGGGCATGCGCTCCGAGGATGACGACGAGTACTGGAACTTGGAACTGCTCTACAGGGATTCCCGGCAGTATGGCGTGGGCCACGGCGTGTCAGTCAGCTGGGAAAAAGCAGCGTCTGGCGATGCAGCGATCTTGGTCAGAACAGAGTGGCTTCCACAGCTTGAGGTGCCAAAAGCCGCCACTGACTCCTTAGGTGATACCAGCCCCCTTGCCATTGATTTTTATGCCGAAGCGGAATCGTTATTAGAAGAGGAAATCATTGATAGACTGCGTGTACTGCCCGATGAATACGAATCGTGGATATCCGCGCAGAAAGCCTCTTTGCCATCGCGCCGCGCCTCTTTTGCAGTCAAGATGCAAAGTCATGTGACAAAGGCAGCTGCCCGAAATCTCAGAGCGTGCGAGACGCAGCGTGAGAGAATGATTGAAGGCATCCAGTTGCTGGAGGCGAACAATAACGCCTTACAGGCGTTCTGCCTCATGAACCGTGCTATATCGCATGCCATGAGACGCGCGCGGCCGGACGATGAGCCCCGCTGGCGCCCTTTTCAGCTCGCATTTATCCTGCTTGCACTTCCGTCAGTTTCAGATCGTGATCATGCCGACCGTGAGATTTTTGATCTCATATGGTTTCCCACCGGCGGTGGCAAGACCGAGGCCTATCTTGGACTGACTGCGTTCACGCTTTTTTACCGGTATCTGAAATACCCAGCCGCGCGCGCGGCTGGGACGGCGATCCTGACACGGTACACCCTGAGACTTCTTACGGCGCAGCAGTTCGAGCGCTCTGCCCTGACCATTGCCGCCTGCGAAGTCATACGCCGGACTGTCCCTGAACTCAGCGCCCACCCACCGTTTACTATTGGTATGCTTGTTGGCCGTGATGTGACCCCAAACTGGCTGAAAAAAGCCAGAGAATATGCTGATGGGAAGAAAAAAGACGGCGACAGAGCTACGTTGCTCCCTCTCGAGCGCTGCCCCTGGTGCGGGACAAGATTAGAAGAAAGACGTATAAGCGTTGACCTCGAAAACCGCACGATCATAACCCCATGCCCCAAAAGCGATTGTGACTTCAGTGATGGCCTCCCGATTGTTGTCGTCGATGAGGCGATTTATGAATCGCCACCGACTTTTGTTATCGCGACCATAGACAAGCTGGCTCAGCTTTCAAGTGTGCCTGATATGTCCAAGATCCTCGGCCGCGACACGAAACATGATCCCCCGGATCTGATCATCCAGGACGAGCTTCATCTCATCAATGATGCGCTGGGGACGGTGGCAGCCCTTTTTGAAATGGCCACAGAGTTCCTCGCTACCAACGCTGATGGATCTCTTCCGAAACTGGTCGGATCGACGGCAACGATACGGCAGGCAGATCATCAGATCCGTTGCCTTTATCGCAAATCCCTTATGCAGTTTCCCCCAAACGGCATCTCCATAAGCGACTCATTTTTCTATCGGACAGATACAGATAATCCGGGGCGGCTATACCTTGGCATACACGCACAGGGCAAATCACCAAAACACACGCTGTCGGTGGTCTTGGCGCTTCTCGCACAACTGCCTCAGCGTATCAGCGACAAGGAAGAAAGAGATCCCTTTCATACTGTTGTCGCCTATTTCAACAGTCTGCGTGAGCTTGGCGGAGCCCACGCACTGGCCGAGGACGATGTGCAAAGGTTGCTCGATCAGTTGCCGCTGGAAGCAGGCGAAAGGAAAAGAATACTGACATACATTGTTGAATTAACCAGCCAGCTGCAAAGTGAAGACATCAAGAGTATTTTCTCACAACTAGAAGTTGAGTTGCATGGTGAAAATGATAGCTCCGAGCCGCTAGACCTCGTACTGGCGTCGAACATGATTTCGGTAGGCGTCGACATTGACCGGCTTGGTCTCATGGTAGTCAACGGTCAGCCCAAAACGACCTCTGAATACATTCAGGCTACCAGTCGGATCGGCCGGAGAGCAGGCAGCGCGGGGTTGGTTGTCACAATATATAACTGGACCCGCCCAAGAGACCGCTCCCACTATGAACGATTCACTGGATATCACGAGACATTTTATCGGTACGTTGAAGCGGTCAGCGTAACCCCTTTCGCTGCCCGTGCCAGGGAGCGCGCTTTGACTGCCGCACTGGTAGCAATGATGCGCGGCTCAGAATATTTCCGGAGCAACAAGCTGGACCTGACACGGATAGCCAACCTGAAGTACTCCAATACGGCAGAGCATGCTCTTGTTCAGTCCATAAAGGATAAGTTGCGGGATCGGGTTACTTCGGTTGAGCCGGACGCGCTCAAAGCGACACTGGGCGAGTTTGAGGAATTTATCGATGAGATTATTCAGCAGGCTGAGCATTGTGTGAAGATGGACAAAAGTCTTTACTGGCTCGAACCTTCGGACGAAGAGCCACGGGGTGATACCATCCTTCAGCGATCCGATGGTAGCAACAATCGGGGATATGGCCGGATTATTCCGTTAAGTATGAGGGATGTTGATCCTCCTGTTCCGGTTGTATCTTTGAGGCGTTAGTTGCGATAGTTAACAAGAGAGCCCACCATGTCTGACAGTGATTTCGGGAAAATTGGACGTTCGATGCTGCTAGCTACAGGTGGAGTCGGTGGAATACTTGAGCTTCGAGTGCGCGGGACATCCCTCGAATCTGTAATGATCGCAGGGCTTGATTTCTGGGATGCTAAAGGCCTGCCGGTAATCCGGGAGCCGCAGCTTGAAAAGAATCTGGGTAAAACCTGTTTCCGTGGTGCACCTGAAATACCAAAAGAGCGAGACGGTAAAGAAAAATTCTTCATCAGTTTAGGCGTTGACCCGCATATTCCCGCATACCGTTTTCCTAGGTGGCTTCAGTGCAGGGACTGTAACCGCCTGGGCAAGGAAGAGCATGATCGCTTTGTTTCAAAAACTGGACAGCAGCCCAAGTGTAGAGCCTGCAATGGAGCAGCAATCCCGGTGCGTCTGATAGTCTCATGCTCTGAATCCTCAGAGGCTACGGCTGGGCACCCGGGGCATTTGGACGATTTTCCATGGACGTGGTGGGCGCATAAACGTCGGCAAGAGGGAATATGCGAAAAGCCGGATCTTTATCTTGAGAGCGCAGGCACTTCCGTCACCCTTGCGGGCCTTGTAGTTGAATGTAAAAACTGCAAATCGAAAGAATCGCTCAAGGAAGCATTCTGGCCCAGCGCAATCTCGAGTCGCTGCACTGGCGAGCGGCCGTGGCTGCGAGACAAAGAGAATTGCTCCCGTCCTGTAAGAGCGATGATGCGAGGTGCATCAAATGTTTATTTTCCGGTAGTTGCATCGGCTCTTTCCATACCTCCCTACTCTGATCAACTTTTTCGGGAGATCCAGAAGCACCAAGCCCTGATAGATGCCGTTAATAGCCCTGATCATATCGCCCCGGTCGAGACTCTTGTCGCGCTAGTGAAAAATTCCGATTCGGCTTTACAACGCTACACAGAAGGGGAGATTACGGATGCTTTGAAAAAGGCAGCCGGTGCTGATGGCCTCGCCTCAAAGTCCGAAGCCGAACAAAGAGAGGCTGAGCGTAAAGCATTGATAGAAGGCCGGGGGCAGGAGGGCGACTTTATCGCTTCTCCGGTAAAAGATTTAAGTGAATCCCCGATGCTTAGTCCTCATCTCGCCTACCTTGTTAAAGCTCATGCGTTGCGGGAGGTCCGCGCTCTCAGAGGGTTTAACCGGGTAGAGCCTTCGACAACTACTGATCCATACAACGCTGCCTGCGCACCCATATCTTTGGCACAAACTGACTGGCTTCCTGCGATCGAAGTTAGGGGTGAGGGTGTCTATCTCGAGCTTGACCCGGATCGGATTCTTTCTTGGCAGGCCTCACCACCGGTTACGTCAAGGCGCGAACAGCTCAAGGTTCATGTTGAAGCCGCTTGCCGCCAGGATGGGCGACCGTTTTCTGAAGTAGAGTTTCCATCTGCCGGGTGCATCCTCGTTCATACTCTTTCGCATTTGCTGATCAACCAGTTAACACTTGATTGTGGTTATTCCACAGCCTCGCTGCGGGAGCGACTGTATATTAAGGATCAGGGGAGTGAACGGTTTTTCGGACTGCTTATTTATACCGCAACCCCAGGGGCTGACGGGACCCTGGGCGGGCTTGTCGGACAGGGGAATATCAAACGGATGCAGGCGACATTTGAGGCTGCTCTCCAAAAAGCCGTATGGTGTGCCTCAGATCCTTTGTGCATGGAGAGCAAAGGGCAGGGCCCGAATGCAACCAATATGGCTGCCTGCCATGCCTGTTGTGTTGTTTCCGAAACATCCTGCGAGAGAGGGAACCAGTATCTTGATCGCGGGTTGGTGGTTGGGAGTATTGAGGCATCAGAGGTCGGGTTCTTTTCGGGCTCCGCGTTTTTTGATTCGATGGAGAACTGAGTCTACGCCGCTCAGCAAGATCTGTACCATGGCTAAGATCCTCCCACCCGAGTTTGATACATCTCTGATCTATAAAGAAGCCGAAAGGAAAGTGCTTACGAGATGCAAAGAGGAATTGCCCCCTGACTGGGTTGTGATTTATTCGTTGTGGATCCAAAACGCCAGCTACAAGGTCATAGGTGAGATTGACCTGGTCCTGATTGCTGACGAAGCCGTACTCTGCCTCGAGGTAAAGGGTGGCAAGGTAGCACGTGCACCTGATGGCATGTGGGAATTCCGCACGCGCAGGGGAGAGCTTAAGAACAGAAAACCCGAAGGACCTTTTGAGCAGGTAAGGCAGGCGCATTTTGATCTGAAAAAACACCTCACCAAAAGCAACAACCCGAAGTTCCTCCAAGTACCGTGGTGGTACGGCGTAATTACACCGGACTGCCTGATCAGGATCCCCTCTGACGATACAGAGATCGCACCCGAAGAGTATTGTGGTGAGAAACGCTTTAATACCGACTTTCCAGGATTTATCAGAGAGCTGGTTTCTTATACAGTTAAAGAGAAGGCGCCGAAGCGGCCGTCCCGCATATCGGCGGGAATGCGCGATGGGTTAGGATCTGCACTCAGGGGATCGATAAAACAGATTGAAGGGTTGGGTATCCAGATTCACCGACTGGGTGAGCGATACAAGCAGTTGACCACGGCTCAGTTTGGCATTCTTCAGATGGTGCGGGATAACCCTCGTATCGTACTGAATGGTGGCGCTGGGACGGGTAAGACACTGCTTGCTTTTGAAATGGCAAGGTCGATGGCGCGGGATGGCAAAAAGGTTCTGTTCACATGCTTTAACCGCAGACTGGCTGATTACCTGAACGCATCCACGGCTGGGGATGCAAGTCTCAATTCACTAGAGTGCGCCAACTATCACCAACTACTTTTACAGCTTTGCCGAAGAGCCGGAGTAACCTCGAGGCTCCCCGAAGACTGGCATGAGTTCACCAGGGCTGCTGGTGACATTCTCGAAGAAGTAATTGACAAAACAGAAAACTTCACCCAGTTTGATTATCTGGTGATAGATGAGGGGCAGGATCTGATGCGGCAGGATTTTCATGATGCCCTAGACATTCTTCTCACCGGTGGTTTGAGCGAGGGGAGCTGGTTGCTTTGCCTTGATCCCGAGCAGGCTATTTTTTCCGAGCAGTATGACAGCGAGTGCGAGCAGCGGATCTCCCAAAAGGCCATACCTTTACAGCTCGACAGGAACATTCGCAACACGAAACAGATAGCGGCCTATACCTATGGTTTGAGTTCGGTAAGGACACAACCGAAAACACAAACTGAAGGGAAAAATCCAGATATCCTTTATTACACAGATATCAAGGATCTCAGAAAACAGCTGAAAAAAAAGTTGAATGTCTTGGTCACCCAGCTTCTTGAAAGTGACGGTCATGCTTCATCAATAACAGCGCTCGCAACAAAAAGTGAACCCTACCTTGGACTGATAGAGGAGCTGTCTTCTGAGACTGTCCGCCAGGGTCAAGCCTATGATCCTGTTGACGACAATGAAGATCTGTTCTCATGGTCGACCGTCCAGGCGTTCAAGGGCCTTGAATCTGATGTAGTGCTACTACTGGGAATATCAGATTTGACCAGCTCCGTGGCCAGGCGGTTATTGTATGTGGGCGCCTCCCGAGCTAAAGCGCAGTTGATTGTATTCCTGCCGAGTTCCCAGCAGGCTTACGTTCAAAGCCGGACAACAGCGATATTGGAGTTGATCGGGGCAGTATCGGCTGCCCGCTGACTCGCCAGTGCCTAATCAAAAAGGGACTCCAAATGAACGACATCAACCCCGCAGTTGACTTCAGCATCCTAGATAAAGTGAATGAGGCCAAGATGGCTATATAACCAATCCTAATATAAAAACAGCAGATGCCTACATTCAAGCCTTACAGGAAGCCACAATGACTCTTATTGATTCGATACTGATGCTGGGCAGGGCCTAGTTTCGCAAATTAATGAGGAAGGAGTTAGAAAGAGACCGGGGAGCTAATTGAGGGGTATTTTGAACGGCCATGGGCGCTACCCCGCTCGCCGCATTTAATAGCTTGCGCAAGCACGCCGATCTTGCGCAATTCTTCGGTAATTACTCTGCTGTAAGACGGGCTGAACTGCGGGGAGTGCTCGAAATATTGGTCATCAAAATCAGGGCCTAACCTCGCCCGACCCCTCCACTACAAACTGCCCTCTACCCCCCTGCATCCAGGTGCAAGCTACTGATTTGCCCATAGCGCAGCGGAGATAGCTTTCAGGCGGTTACTTAGACTTCTCGGCTCCACAATCCTCTGTGCCTTGTCCCCGGCACTTTCACCGAGGATCTTCCGAAGCTGGGGATGCGAGAAGCAGATCAGGAGGGGGACTATGAGATAGGCGATGAAATAGGGCATCGGGAGGAGTATGCCGACGATCGCCGTCAGTAGGCTCAATGGGACATAATGCATCCTCATTCCAGAACTTCTGAGGCCACGGGAGGACAGTATCCGGCGAACTAACAGCAGTGCTTTGAAATCTCGCGGTCGAATAGATAGTCAGAAAGATTGAATGTATCTTTTGACCTCACTGGTGCTTAACGCGTCAAGGCAGATAGTATGGTCGAGATGATTGAGTAGCCTTGATACGAGTTTCGTTCTTGTGTCAGAGCTGGATTTGAGTGCCGCAACCATTGCGGGCGGTACTGAAGGAGCAAGCCCTATCTCTCTCTCAAAGATATCCTGGAAGAGCTGCTGTTTTGAAAACAGGTCGCGGACGTTGGCATGGGTTTTGTGCAAACTCTCGCAGCCAATGAAGTACCTCGCAAACGCATGCCGGGCAAACCCTCTCAGCGAATAGGCGCCGAGATAGCGCTCACAGAGTGGTTTCTTTCTGAGCTCTTCAGATGATCCGAATTTGCTGCTGGGAGCCCATCGCCTCCAGACAAATTCGGGGAATCGGTCAACCGAGAGCCACTGCCAGAAGCGAAGATCCCTCCGATATTCGTCAGGTAAAGGCTTAAGTATCTGGTACACCTTGTCGGCCACCTGACTGTCAACTTTCGCCCGGTCTTTGGTCGTTGATAGCGCCTTTTGTAATATCTTTTCGAGGGCCTTCAGGTCTGCCAGCTGATTGATCTTTATCTTTTTAGGAAGAGTGCTGCCATCAAACGTGGCGCAAAGATCATCCACAACAAGCGGTTTATCGAATATGTACAGGTCTTCCATCTCTACTCTCCCGAGTACATCAGTGAGTCTAGTGTCTTAGCTAGTTTAGCGGTCTGTGTTAAGTCAGCGATGATCATCTGCAGTCGACTTCTGATAAAAGTTTTGAGACTCTCTGATGTCGCACCTTCTTTAGACAGAAAGCTATCCAGAGGCTTATCTGTCTCGTAGATGTGGGCTGCGATTTCAGTGATGATATCTACTTCGAGCTGATTCAACCCCTCCACGGCATCACCGGGGTTTTTAGTTGTAATTAGCTGCTCGTGGAAAGCGAAAAGCGCCGAGACGGACAGGGTCCACCGCGCACTTAGAGAGACAAAGGGACTGAGTAATTTTGCCCGTATACCTGTAATCCCGCGTAAACTCTCAGTGATAAGTGCGCCTTTTACTTTCTCAGACTGGTCCGAATTGATTACCAGTTCTGGCTCCGATCTACCAAGGTCAACATAAGTGATGTGGCCCGGATAGTACTGGACCCATTCATAAGGCGAGTCTTTAAATGATTCGTTGCGATGTGGGAAACCTCTGCCTGGCGACGGACTTGAGTCACTGAAAGCGATCTTTATAGTCTCAGGCGCCGCGATTATGTTCCCTTTCCGGCTGGGCAAGCTTTCACCCCTGGTAGATTTTCGGGCACCTGTGGGCGCCGCAGATGTTCTGTACACCTTGACTGAACACTCCGCAGTATCCTTCCAGTCAGAATGGACCAGCCTCACGAATCCAGTAAATTGGGTTGGGTTCCCCGGAGTTTGTTTTAACAGAACCTGGTTCCGTCGCCGGACTTTTAGGCTGTTGATGAACAAAGTGACTGCAACAGGTGCCGCTCGACCTTCACCTCGGTGTAGTACCTGAGCCCAGTTCTTGGGAAGAGTTACGCTAACGGTGAGGTCAGAGTGAGGATTAGGTGGAGGCTGCGGTATCCGGATCGTTCCAGGCGCCGCACACCTTTGGCTCGAGCCGGTAACAGCTATCTGAAAATTGACCGCTGACGCGGGTAAACTCTTGTAGGGGAAAAACTCAGTCATCTTACCTACCCCTCTTCGTTACCGACGACTGTCTTTTCAGTGCCGAAATCAGCTCAACTTTGTACTGTCCGGCTATCTTGTTCAGGTCAGAGTTGCTCGCGGGTTTCGCCTCAGCGGTAAAACCGCAGTGATTAAGACCTTTGGGAGCGGAGAACTCAAGGGTATTTCCGTCATCGCTTTTTTTAATCGCAACGTTTGCTTTATAGGGTGAATGCAGAGGAACGTTGAGGCGCGGAGTCCCTACCCACTCAAGGTTTTCTGAACCCATTGCAGCTTTCGATTTAACAGAGATGTACACAGCCCACTTCGCGGACTTGACGTGGGGAGGGCGATCGATGGTTCCTGAGATTTTCCACCGGTTGCTACTTAGGTCCCAGATTATACTTACTTGAGTTGCTGCTGCTGCTGAATCCGCTGCGCCATCCGGCGACTGGCTAATCCGCAGGAGACTCTGAAGCAGAGGATTTAGCGGCTTGTGTGCTCTGTCAAAATCCGGACGGTAAAGATTCTCGATCGCCTCTTTAGAGCTTTGCAGGAGAGTTGAGAAGCTGGTCGGCATCTTCCCTGGGTAGAATGCTTTCTTGTTATCGGTCAGTTCCCAGTTATCATGCAGCGCTGATTCAGAGGCCCTGAAAAACTCTTCTGCTCTTCTGTGATCTGCGGTATTGCCAGCTGCAGTGCCCACCTTGACAACACCGAAGACAGTATTACCGTCGGGTGGTTCGGTAAGCTTCTGATAAGAGACCACCATTTGGAAGCCCCGGATCCGCGCAAAGTGATTTTCCAGAGGAGTTGGAGTTCCAGCGCCCGACAATTTAGTGGCTTTGATCTCGACATGATGGGTAAGTCTTTTGTGTCTGAATTTCTTGTCTCCCTTTGTGAGAGCTGGGATATCAAAGGGAAGAGTAGTTCCAGCAATATCGTTTACATCATCGATTTTTTTTACCGTAGGCGGATTGTGATAGGCATCAATAAAGGGCTGCCATTCCGGCCCTAGCCTAACCTGAGTCCTGTTAAGACCTCCTCTCTTGTCTTCTGTTCCAACATGCACCTCGAGAGCCGGAGTAGTACCGCTGAGAGCTGGCCAGAACCATTTTGCTATCGCGCCTCTTATATCGTCAGCGATAGCGGGCAGAGGCCGAAGTTTATCCTCCTTTGGCTCGTAGAAGCTCACGACCAAAATGGTGGTCCCTGTTTTTTCAGCACCGACCGGTCTATCGATTCTGAGCTTCTTGGCTGATGCGTGATCATCCCAGATCGATTCCTGGTAGGATCCACGAGAAAGTGATGTGGTTTTCTGACCGAACCACCCGGTTTTCTGGAAAGACTCACCCCCATGTTCGTGGCTCGCGAGTTCGGATCGACCGATCATCCGCAGTCGGTGAGATTTATCGGCTGGTACCGAAGAAAATAGTACGATACAGGGCTTTGAGAACCGCCAGTACACATATTTCCCGAGACCATTGCTTCCCCCAGTGGCATTGGAATTACCGCTGACGTAGGAATCGACGCACAAGGACTTGAAATTTGATCCACTATCGAAGTGACCTCCGGTTAGTCCCTCGGTCCTGAAGTCAGATATTCTTAGCAGCCGTAACTTCGAGCCATTAAGATCCTGGATGCCCTCCTCAAGTTGGGGTCCTACAGCGGGGTTTGCCTGAAGTGACGCGTCCCTAACCTGTGGCTCGTAGGTTTTCCAGTCGGCAGTCTTCAGGAACCGGTCTTTTTCAGCACCTTCCAGCTCGATGAGGTCGATGTGGACCTGCGGGATCCGGCCTTTGAGAGCGCGATCCTTGCTGTTCTGAACGGCGTCCCGGATAAGGCTGTCGAGGTCGGAGTTCTCCGGTTTCCAGAGTTGGCGGACCGCGTCTGCCCCGGTATTTTGCCCAGAGGAGGGCGTAAGATCGTGTTGCCAGTTATAGCCCATCTGTTTGATCCTCTATCTCAGGCGTGAAATTTTCGATTCCGATATAACCCAGCCTACAGCTGGCAAGACTCGTTTGACTTCGAGGTTGAACATGGTTCCAGACCCACCTTAAAACTAACTACAGCTTGAACCCTGGCTGGGAATCGTTTGACGTAGAACCGAACCTTTCCTTTACGTTGTTCACCTCTTTTTTCAATGCCGCAACGATCTTATTGACATCGTCCTCGTCATATTTGTAATTTGTCCGGTTGGAAAGATTCCCAACAAGTTGTATTGATTTTATTGCTTTGTTGACACGCTTTTCTGCCAGTTCAACAAATTTTTTCCTGTTTTCAGATTCCATGAATTTCTCAATTACACCATTACAGATACTATAATACTAGTAAATATGAAACAAAACAACTGTTAATAAATTGAGTAGTGGTAAAAAAACAGTATAATACTAGTCGAAATATAATTTAATAAATAAAAAATGATACCTGTAGTAGATATATTCTGCGGAGCCGGCGGCCTTGGCGAAGGTTTCTGCTCATCAGAGACCGAAGGCAGGCGTCGATTCGACGTTACGCTGTCGATCGATAAAGAGCCCGATGCATTGGCAACCCTGAGACTGCGTAAGTTCTTCCATCAGTTCCCGAGCGGTAAGGTACCGGAAGAATACTACCGCTTCCTCCGTTCTGATACAGACGGGAATCTCGAGCACCTCAAGGCAGCCTACCCGGCGCAATGGGAAACGGCAACAGCAAGGTGCCTGGAACTTGTACTCGGGCAGGAGAGAAAAAAGGAAGGCCCCCTGGATGATGCTATTGAGGCTGCTATTGCTCTATCCCCGGATCAATGGGTGCTTGTGGGCGGCCCACCCTGCCAGGCTTATTCCACTGCTGGTCGGGGGAGAAACCGTTCGAACGGGAGTTATGTTCCTGAAAAAGACGAGCGGCACTTTCTCTATGAGGAATACCTGCGGATAATCGCCCGCTACTGGCCGTCAGTGGTGATTATGGAAAATGTTACAGGCATTCTTTCGTCCAGGGTTGGCTCTGCAAAGATATTCGGCAGAATACTGCAGGATCTGAATGAGCCTGGCGCCGTATTCGGACATCGGCGACGGACAGCTGGAGAGAGCTACCGCTACCGGATCTACCCGCTTGCGGTGCCGCATAATTCACCGGACCTTTTCGGGTACTACCACGAGAGAGAGACTGATTTCGTAATTGACTGTGAGCAGTTCGGCGTGCCTCAGAGCCGCCAACGCGTGATTCTGCTTGCTGTCAGGGACGATATTGCACGGGATCCAGACATACTCCGGCCGATCAGCGGTAAGCCGCTAACCGTCGGGGAAGCGCTTGCCGGGATACCGCGACTTC
>Ga0233427_10001786_pt1 | contig 21933 bp, 21 predicted proteins | sample SI_118_April2016_5_FD_179885 | JGI IMG/M metagenome (GOLD analysis project Ga0233427, IMG submission 179885) | Seawater microbial communities from Saanich Inlet, British Columbia, Canada - SI_118_April2016_100_MG | ecosystem: Environmental > Aquatic > Marine > Inlet | place: Canada: British...
ATTGGTGCTGTTGTTGGATTAATCCTCTTCTCGCAAGTGCTCGGGTGGCTCTTTGCAAAGTATCACGATAGGACGATTGCCCTCCTTACCGGTCTCATGATTGGAAGTCTCAGAAAGATCTGGCCATGGAAAGAGGGTGATATAAATACTATTCCAACTCTTGATAGTGCAGCGTGGGAATTCATTGGTTTTATGCTTGTTGGCTGTGTTCTAGTCGTAGCTATAGAAATGATCGCTACGAGAAAGCGATAAATTAATTTTGCGTGCGTTTTCCCCCCTAATACTTAATACTTATCCCATAATACTTTTCTCATGACACTCTTCCACGCATTCTTTCTCGGCATTCTACAAGGAGTAACAGAGTTCCTCCCGGTATCGAGTTCTGGACACTTAGTTCTTGCAGAGCAGCTACTCGGTATCCACGTCGATCCAAAGGACATGCAAGGTTTAAACATCATGCTACACGCAGGGACACTACTCGCATTACTTATCATCTATGCACAAACATGGATACAGTTATTGACAGCACCTTTTAGGAAAGACAAGAAGAGCACAAACATGCTCGTTCTTCTCATCCTTGCAACTATTCCAGCAGGCGTTGCAGGTATTCTTTTTGAAGACATCGTTGCGGTGCACTTCCAGTCACTACTAAGCATCGGACTTGCATTCCTTGTAACGGGACTTGTTCTTCTTCTTGGTGAATGTTGCAAAGATGGTCATAAAACTCTGCTACAAAAAGTACTCCATCCACGAACGCCCGCAGCAAAGACCTTAACAATAAGAAGTGCTATGGCTATAGGGGTAGCACAGGCAATGGCATTAGTACCAGGACTCTCACGTAGTGGGCTGACTATTAGTACAGGACGCATGATGGGACTCAACCGAAAAGAGGCATTAGACTTTTCTTTTCTCATGGTTGTACCAGTCATTGGGGGTGCGACACTTCTTACAATGAAAGATGCAATGGAAGGTGTAATAATATTGCCAATGCTAGACATAATAACCGCAGCAGTAAGCGCATCTTTTGTATCAAGCGTTCTCTCTATATTATTCCTCCGACGCTACATAGTTCGTCGTGGACTTGGTGTATTTGCGCCGTACCTTATCATCGTTTCTGTTCTCACAATTTTTCTTGCAGTGATTCAATAAGTGCAACAACTTTTTCCTTGCACAACATTTAAGAGTCAGTAAAATGCGTGAACTGAAGAGCAAACAATTTTTTACTTTTACTTTCCACTCACAACTCATGTCTACAGCCGTTCTGAAAAATAGCATTCGCCGTCTTCGATTCGAAAAATCTATGACACAAGAGGAGCTTGCTTTGAGAACTGGTGTGAGTCGTCAGACTATTATGAGTATCGAACGTGGAGATACAAACCCATCAGTACTACTCGCATTTAAAATCTCTGCAGCATTGGAAATGCCAATCGTAGATGTCTTCCAAATGGAAGGGAGCTTGGTTCCGGTTTAGTCCGACATAACTTTCGATTCTTTAGGTGCATCTCGGTGCACCTTTTTTAATGTCATACGAATGTCTTGAATAACGATCTGAGCACTCTTCTTTCCATTCCATTCATTAATATTAATGCGAGCCAAGATATCGTATTTCTCGCTTTCTGAAGCCAAATTTGCCATATTAAAACCAATAGCCTGCGCACCCCCTATACGGCATTGTAGGTGTGTTTTTTCCTTCCCACATGCACGGAGGTTTTGTAGTGTAACGTTTCGCAATAAGAACGTAGGCTCGGCGTTTCCTTGTCCGTATGGTTCAAACATTTGGAGCCCCTCACAAAATGCAACACTGATGTCTGTTGTAGAAATTTCTGCATCAGCTTTGAGTGTTGGGTGTAAAAGTTCTGGCTCTGTATGTGCTTGAACATCTTGGAGCAACGCACGTGACAACTCGTCGATTTTACTATGTTCAAAAGTACAACCTGCTGCTTGTGCGTGTCCGCCAAATCGGAGGAGGTGTTCACTGCAACGCTTAAGTCCTTCTGCAATGTTGTAACACGCTGGACTACGCAAAGATGCGACGCACATTTTTCCATCGGTATGAGCAACAAGGCTTGGCCTTCCAAATTGTTCAGTAAGCCTTCCTGCAATGAGCCCGACAATACCGTGAGGGTACTCTGTGCTAACACTCACAAGTGCCTCTGGTATATCGCGGTCTGTAAACTGCTCTACAGCATGTTCTAGAAGATCTTTTGTTATATCCTTTCGTTCTTCATTGAGTGTATCGATTGCATCGAGTGCATCTCCTCCATCAAGCACTGCATGCAGTGCAGTGTCAGCCGCCCCCATTCGTCCTGCGGCATTGATGCGCGGTGCAACGCGAAAGGCAATGTCACTACTTTTAAACACCATATCTTTTTGACGACAGCGATCACGAAGTACTGCAAGTGGTCCACTAGGAATCTTTTCTAGCGCGGCAAGTCCCAATTCTGTCATTGCCCTATTCATTCCTCTTAGCGGAACAAGGTCTGCAACAGTGCCCATCATTGCAAGGGCTAAGTCTTCGTACATGTCATCCCACTCTCCTCCTTCAAGTGCTTGTACCAATGAGAATGCAACACCACTTCCCGATGGATGAGGAAGAGGATGCGTGCTCAAAGCAGGATGGATAATGGCATATGCCGGTGGCATTGTGTCGAGCACATTATGATGATCGGTTACGATAGTATCGATGCCAGCATCTTTCAGTTCTTGTATTTCTTTTACAGAAGTGACACCCGTGTCTGCAGTAATAAGAAGAGAGATCTTCGCCTCTATGCACTCTTTCACAATGCCGCTGTGTAGACCGTAACCATCCTTTACCCTATGAGGCAAACGTACGAAGGGCGTAACACCCTTACGACGGAAGTAGCGGACGATTTGGGCTACTGCCACGACGCCATCGCAGTCATAATCTCCAAAGATACCGATACCCTCGTTATCTTCAACGGCTTTATGAATTCTGCTGGTTGCTTTTTCAATATCTGTAAAAACAGAAGGCGATACAAGCTCCGGTGCGACATCTGGGTTAATGCCACGCTCTGCAAGCATGCGCGCAAGGATGTGCGACGTATTCATAGCCTGGGTTGCACTTGGTAGAATCCAACGTTTCTGTGTAAGTGATAGCATGAAACAAGTATAAGGGAATTCCCTTAATACATAATACTTATCCCTTAATACTTTTTACGCCTCTATAACCGCTGTCACATTCTTCGTTCGACGGATAATACACACCACAGCTCCCATAAGAGCCATCAGAGACAGAACTGTTCCAGCTCCTGTTGGAGCAAGGTCGTCTGCAGATGAATGAAGCATCTGTGATTGAAATTGTGATACTACTTGGTTCTGGTTTACACGTCCGAGAAGTCGCATTGTTCGTTGCAGTTCAAGGCTTGCACTATCAAGACCTCCACCTTGCGTTGGTGCAGCACCAAACATTGGCTGTCCATAGAATCCATTAATCGGTACGGCCATATATCCTGCAGGCATAATTGGCTGCTCAGGAGCAGCTGCCTGTAGTGGCTCGACGTATTCTGGCTCTGGATGTTGCAATGAAAATGCACGCTCTTGTTCTCGTTCACGTCGAGCACTAGACTCCTCTGTCTGTAGAGCATTACGCCCCTGTGCCTCACGTGCACTTGGTGGCATGAATAAATCACGATTCAGTAGCACATCTTCAGGGCTCAAGTAGGCCATTGCACTCTGTGGAAGAGCGATTGCGATGAGTGCCGTTAGGAGTGTAATTTTTCGAATCATCATAATAGTATACAGGAAATTAGGTTTTTTCTCAACAATCATCTCCTCCATTAATCACACAAAGGTATACTTCGTGCTCATCAAGGATGCCATCACCATCACTATCCACAACACGTGGATTGTATTCACCATCACCTGGGTCGTAGACACCGTTAAGGTTCTTATCTTCTCCGCGAAGGTCTTGTCCTTTATTCACTTTACAAAGTCCATCACACAGTCCATCACGGTCTGTATCCCATTCACGTGGATTTGTTTCCCCTGCTTCGAATCGACCATTACGGTTTGCATCTTCGATACCATCGATAATACCGTCACCATCGCTATCACGCTTTGTGGGATGAGTCATCGCACGGAATACTTCTAGTCCGTCCGCTACTCCATCTGCATCACTGTCTGCGTTGTCTGGCGACGAACCATACGCACGCTCGAGTGCAGAGTTCAAAGAATCACCGTCCACATCTGTACCAATTGGTAGTGATTTTTCTGTCATGATGTAACAGGTTGTACCACCTTCGAATACCTCTTTCTGATGCCGAATACGCGACTTCACCTCTGGCTGAGCTTCATTGAGATCTGCAGCAGTTAGGTGCTTAAATACAGAGAATGTACGCCTTCGTTGTTGTACAAGAACCTGCCTTCGTGCCTCTCTTTCTGCCTCACTAAGGAAGAGGTCTCCAGGGAATCCATTACGATTTCGGACCGTGTTGTCCTGGTTCTCATGTGGGAAACAGTATCCCCAATACCGTACAGTATCTCCTTTACGACTGAGAAGTACACGACGTGTAATACGTGTTACCTCTTCAGGGATATGAATAATAACGTTAGTATTTTGTGGAATAGTTGTTCCAGACATAATCGCTTTCGCATCTATTGTGACCCATTTCGTTTCCTGCTGTTGCATCTGACTTGGAAGAAGTCGTCCTTCAAGGTGCTCTCCACCATCCTTGGAAAAACCATACACAACAAACACTAGTGACATCGCACCAAGAGCCAGAGTTGCATGCTGTAGGGCCTTTCGAGACGCAGAAGAACTAAATGGATTCATCGAATTATTATAGCATAAAAGCAATAAAATTACCATATTTACCCCCTAACCCTGGATTAAAACCCGTATTTCGCGCTATTGTGTCGCTCACATACTTCGATACTCTCAGCATAAATGTCTAAAGACTATTATTCCACTCTCGGCGTAGCTCGTGATGCTTCTGAAACCGAAATTAAGAAGGCATATAGGGATATGAGCAAAAAGTGGCATCCTGATAAACATAAAGGGGAGAAGAAGGCTGAAGATAAGTTCAAAGAGATCAACGAAGCATACGAAGTCATTGGAAACGCCAAAAGAAAGCAACAATACGACCAATTTGGATCAACTGGCGGACCAAGTGGAGGAGGAGCAGGCGGGTTCGATTTCTCTGGTTTCCAGCAGAATGATATGGGAGATCTCGGCGACATGTTTAGTAGCTTCTTTGGAGGTCAAGGAGGACAGCAGGGACGCAGGGGGCGAAATAGTAACCGCGGACGTGATATTCAAGTCCGCATCACGATCGACTTCATAGACGTCGTCAAAGGTGCCCAAAAAGTCATCGCCATTGAAAAGTTTATCATCTGTGCAGATTGTAGTGGTTCAGGGGCTGCAGATAACGGAAAGCTTGTCACGTGTACAGACTGCAACGGAACAGGACAAGTAACACACACAGCACAGTCTTTCTTCGGAACCATTCAGCAGGCGGTCGTTTGCGGCAAGTGCCAAGGGTCTGGTCAGGTGCCAGAAAAGCCATGCACAAAATGTAAGGGGGAAGGACGAAAAAGAGAAAAAGCAGAGATCACGGTCGATGTTCCAGCCGGTATTCACGATGGGCAAACACTCCGTATGCAGGGACAAGGAGATGCCGGAAAAAATGGTGATGCATCCGGAGAATTGTATGTACAGATTCAGGTAAAGAATGACCCAAGTTTTGTACGGGATAACGATGACATTCGTTCAGAGATAAATGTATCTGTACTCGACGCAGTTCTTGGAACAGAAGTAAAAGTGAACACAGTGCACGGAGAAGTAACGCTAAAAATTCCAGCAGGAACGCAGCCGAATCAAGTACTCAGGCTTAAGGGAAAAGGACTTCCTGTCCTCAGTTCCGCGCGCACTGGCGACCATTATGTCACCGTAAAAATAGAGGTACCGAAAAAACTATCGAAGCAAGAGAAGAAGCTTTATGAGGAGTTACAAACGCATCTTCGCTAGCCGACCTCACCCCCGGCCCCTCTCCTTCCCACGCCACCTGCCCACCCAGGAGAGGGGAGCTCTGTTATGATAGAATGATTTCCTATGTCTGTTTCTGACCACAAGATTCGGTTTGCAAAAAAACTTCGGAAGAATATGACTGAAGCAGAAATTATTTTATGGAATGCTCTTCGTGCTAGACGATGCCATGGATTAAAATTTAGAAGACAAGTTCCTATCGCTTGGTACATAGTTGATTTTCTGTGTATGGAGAAAAGTCTTGTTATAGAAGTTGATGGAGGTATTCATGATGATCAAAAGCAATATGATAAAGAAAGAGAAGAAGACCTTCATGCAAGAGGTTATAAGATACTCCGATTCACGAATGAACAAGTACTTCATAACCTCCGAGATGTTTTACACACCATCAACGAAGCTCCCCTCTCCTGGGAAGGAGATTTGAGGTGGAAGGAGAGGGGTCGGGGGTGAGGTAGGTTAAATATCTAAATTATCGAGACCATCATCTGATGATGCTTCGATGACCGGAGCAAGCTCTTGGTCATCAGTCGCTACTGCGCCATCTTTTTGTCTGAGGATTACCTGTCGGTAGTCTCCTTCTCCTGCACTCTCTGTTGTGAGGTCCGAAAGCGCTTCAGTATTTGCAATGTGCAAGTGAACAATGCGACGGAAGTACGGGCTCATTGGGGCAAGAGCGACGCGATTTCCAGTCTTACGAACAAACTCTGCTTTCTGTTCTGCGATACTTCGCACCTTATCCTCCTGAGTCTTACGGTATCCATCAATGTCGACGACAAGGAAGGGGCTACGAGCAAGCTTCTCCTGCTGACGGATAATAGACTTTGATAGATGCTGAATACTGTTCAGTGTCTCGCCATGCCATCCAATAATGCGACTGGCAGTCTTAGAAACGATCTCTGCACGGACCATGTCCTCTTCTTTGCTGACAACGACATCATCAAAATCAAGCCCGAGCTTGGTAAGGAGTCCGCCAACGGTATCTTTTATCAGTGCGTCATTCATGTTAGCCAAAGAATAGCGGAGCCTTGGGTGGAAGAAAATCAAAAAAGCCTCCGCTTTCACGAAGGCTTTTGAAACTTAATGTAAGTGTCCGACTATCGAACAGCGTCCTTAAGAGTCTTACCAGCTTTGAAAGATGGAACTTTCATCGCAGGGATAGAAATACGCTGGGTAGGATTACGTGGATTTACACCAGTACGCGCAGCACGGTTGCTGACTTTGAATGTTCCGAAACCAGTAATGGTTACAGAGTTTCCTTTCTTAAGCTCTTTTGTAACTAGGCTACAAAGTGCTTCGAGAGAGGCAGCTGCAGAACGCTTGGTAATACCAGCAGCGTCTGCGATAGTGTTGATGATATCCTGCTTAGACATAGGATAAAGGGGTAAGGAAGTAACTTTAAGTTAAGTCTACGGAGGCGTTGCCCTTGTGCAAGCCAAAAATATGTCCTCATCATAAAAGTCCTTGGAAAAATAGCAAATAAATGGCTTAATAAAGCCAAAATCAACTGAGTACGAAAGATGATCAGCGTGGAAAGTAGACTTTACTCTCAGACAATGTTTTGGATCGGAAAGCAAGTGATAGAGCGACATTTGACAATGCCCTACCCCACACCTACCCTTCATGCCATACGTTCGTTACCTCAGTATAAATGTCACACCTCGTCATCGTCGAGTCACCAACAAAGGCAAAAACAATTAAGAAGTTTTTAGGAAAAGATTACGTAGTGCAGGCAAGCATGGGACACGTTCGTGATCTTCCAAGCTCAGGATTATCTGTCGATGTCGATGGTAACTTCGATCCTGTCTACGAGGTCCAGGATGAAAAAAAGTCTGTTATTTCGAGCCTTCAAAAAGAACTGAAAACTGCAGAAGCGATCTGGATCGCGACTGATGAAGACCGCGAAGGGGAAGCCATTGGGTGGCACCTTCTAGAAGCTTTGAAGATTAAAAAAGAACAGAAAGTACATCGTATTGTCTTCCATGAAATTACAAAATCAGCGATAGATGCAGCGGTTGCCTCTCCACGTCAGTTGGATATGAAGCTCGTAGAAGCACAGCAAGCACGTCGTATTCTCGACCGTCTTGTTGGTTACACTCTCTCTCCATTCCTTTGGAAGACGGTGTACCGTGGCCTTTCTGCAGGACGTGTACAGTCTGTTGTTGTAAGAATCATTGTTGATAGAGAAAGAGAGATTCAGGCATTCGATGCAGTGGAGTATTGGACGATCGACGCGGAGCTTAGCAAAGAAAGTGAAGAGACATTCACCGCAGGGCTCCGTCAGAAGGATGGAAAGAAGTTCGTGCCAACGTCTCAGGAAGAATCAGACCAGGTCTTAAAAGACATCGACGGAAAAGAATGGTCGGTTACAGACATTGAAGAAAAAGAGCTAAAGAAAAAGCCACCTGCTCCATTTACGACATCAACGTTGCAGCAAGAGGCAGGTCGTAAGCTTGGTTTTTCTGTGAAGCAAACAATGGTTGTAGCGCAGCAATTGTATGAAGGTATGAGCCTTGGTAAAGGAGAAGAAACAACAGGACTCATCACATACATGCGTACAGATAGTGTGAACCTTAGTGAAAAAGCGCTCGCAGATGCCAAGATGACCATCGAGCAACTATTTGGTCGAGAGTACGTATTGTCTACTCCACGTGTGTACAAGACAAAGAGTAAAGGAGCACAAGAAGCGCACGAAGCTATTCGCCCAACAGAGATGAGCCGAACACCAGCGTCACTAAACACAGTGCTCGACCACCAGCAGTTAAAGCTCTACACACTCATCTGGAATAGAACGATGGCAACCCAGATGGCTGCTGCAGAACTGAAACGTATAGGGGCCGATATTACAATCGCACAGTACACATTCCGTGCTACTGGTCAGACAGTTGTATTCGACGGTTACTACCGCGCCTACAGTGAGAGCACAGACGCTTCGCAAGATGAACACCGTAAAGACGACGAAGAAGGAAGTGAGCAAAGTGGTGACAAGTTCCTCCCAAAACTCACTGTCGGCGAGAAGTTAAAGAAGGAAGAGATCAACCCAGAACAGCACTTCACAAAGCCACCTCCACGGTATACAGAAGCGAGCTTAGTTAAGAAGTTGGAAGACGAAGGCATCGGTCGTCCGAGTACATACGCTCCAACAATTTCAACGGTTCAACAGCGTGGATACATTCGAAAAGAGAACAAGCAGTTGGCACCGGAAGATGTTGCATTCACGGTGACAGATCTTTTGGTAGAGCACTTTTCAGACATTGTGGACCTCAAGTTCACAGCAACAATGGAAGACCGGCTGGATGACATCGCCGAAGGAAAAGAAGAGCGTGTAAGTTTCCTGAAAGGATTCTATGGTCCGTTTAAAAAGCTCATTGATCAGAAAGGAAAAGAGGTAAAGAAAGAAGATGTACTGAAAGAAAAAGTTCTTGGTACAGATGAAAAAACAGGACTCAGCATTGTGGTACTCACTGGCCGCTTTGGTCCATACATTCAGGTAGGAACACCTGCCGATGTTAAGGACGGAAAGATCGACGGTAAGCCACAAAGTACATCTCTTGCTACAGGTATGACAAAAGAAACAGTAACACTAGAAGATGCCCTTGCACTGCTCAGTTTCCCACGAAACCTCGGAGAAAAAGATGGTGAAGACATGACGGTGAACCGTGGACGTTATGGTCCGTACATTAAGTGGGGAAAGATCACGGCAACTATCCCAGAAGATGTTGATCCGATCTCTGTCGACATGGCCGCAGCCGAGGAGTTGATTGCCACTGCAAAAGACAGAAAGAAAAAAGAAGCAGAGCCATTGAAGGAACTTGGGAAAGATCCAAACACGAAAGGAGATGTCCTGATAAAGACTGGTCGGTATGGTCCATACATCACGGACGGTATTACGAATGTCTCGGTGCCAAAGAGGTTCGAGATCGCAGACATAGACTTAGTCACTGCCTGTGAACTCCTTGAAAAGAAGCGAACAGCACCACCGCGAAAGGGAGGTGCATGGGGTGCAAAGGCTAAAGCGAAGCCGAAAGCAAAGCCTAAAGCGAAGAAGAAGTAATTCCTTTGTCACTTTTCCGATGAAAAGTAACCAAAAATCTTGTCAGTTGCTAACTCGCCCGAAGAAATACTTCGAATGATAATTTGTGCGCTCCTTCAACTCCGCCTTGCGGAGCATTCAGTCACTATAAAAGAGGGCCATCTTTATTCTTCGTGCTCAGACAAACGCAACTGACGAAACCCTGCTATCGGTGTAGACGATCGTCTGGCAGACTGCATGTTTGAGGACGAATCTCTCTCGTTCAGTCTGCATTGATTTTTTCGCCTCTTTTGCATCAAGGCAAAAGGGGCAAAGGAATAGCGAAGCTTATTGAGGAAAAAGTGATACTATAGACATTAAAAAGAATAGAGTTGACTTTTATAGGTGAATAATATACACTATTAACATATTTTCACCCATAAAATGCACGGAACAACCCTAAACAACATCGAGGAGCTCCAGAAGCGCTATGAATGCCTAAAACCAGGTAAAGAGTCTTTGCTTACCCTTCTTGAAGAGGCAGAGATGCCAGAATTGGTGTTTAACAGTAATGCGATCGAGAATTCGACCCTGACCCTCGATGAAACAGAACAGATCCTCGAGCATCAGTGTTTGCCGCCAAATAGCTCTCAACGAGAAGTCTTTGAGGCTATTAACCTCGGGAAGGTAAATACCTACCTCGATGCCAAGATCGAAAAGAAAGAACTGTTCTCAAAAGACATGATGCTTCTTATACATGGAACACTGCTAACAAATATTAACGACGAGTTTGCGGGAAACTTTCGTAAGACTTCCGAGTATGTAAAAGTGGGAAAGCATATCGCACCGTCACCTGAAAAATTACCGAGCCTTATCGATAACCTCCTTGCAGATTTTGCAGACGACCAAGAACATATCCTAGATCGCATAATGTTTTTTCATCTTGCGTTCGAGCATATTCACCCGTTCCTTGATGGTAACGGTCGTGTGGGAAGAGCGCTGATTAATTTCCAGTTAAAGAGTGCAGGGTACCCACCAATTATCATCCGAAATAAAGAGAAAAAAGACTACTACAAAGCCCTCCAAGCATACGACGCAAAGGGCAACCTGAAGCCATTTGAACACATCTTTGCATTGCTCCTCAAAGAGAGTTTCCATAAACGCATTGCCTACATGGAGGGCGACGACATCGTACTGCTCAGTGATATCGCAAAGGACCATCCAAAGCATTCACCACAGTCTATTTCTAATGCTGCAAAAAAACAATCCCTCGAAGCATTTAGAGAGCGTGGTCGCTGGAAGGTCGGGAAAGAGGGCTTTAAGAGGTGGGACACGGAACATTGTCATACGTAAAAAAGCTCAGATCATTCTATCGATTTTGCAGTCTATAAGCGATATACTATAAGAGCACGTAGGCGCGTAGCTCAGTTGGCTAGAGCATCGGTCTCCAAAACCGGGGGTCGCAGGTTCGAATCCTGCCGCGCCTGCCATTCGATCATCTGATATACTGGCATGTGTTATGGCACTAAACATCGAAATTAGCCGGCCGATCTCTATGCTCCTCATTGTTGGAGGGATGACCTTTGGCTTGTCATCTATGATGACAGAGCCCATACAGAAGACAGCAGATATCGCAGCGGTTGGAGGATCTGAAGATGTGCCACAACTAGCTATCCATACAGCAGAAGACGAAATGCGAAGGGATCGCATAGGGCAAGAGCTCACAGAACGACATATTGATGTACTAAAGTACCAGTTAAAGCGCCTAGAGGCAGAGAGAAACATTATGCAGGCAGAACTCACACCAGAACTAAATGAAGAGTTCCGTCAGGCTCTTCGCAGCCTTGTAGAGCTTATAGAAGGAAAAAGGAGGGCAGATGCCAAGATGGTCGAATCATTCCAGCAAATGTGGGAGGCACGGCGGGCAGGAATGGCAGCGGCTGCCTTAAGTGATATCGACCCAAATATTTACATCGAGTGGCCAGTGAAACCGATGTATGGAATCTCTGCAATATTTGATGACCCAGAGTACGAACAGTTCTTCGGCTTTAAGCATAACGCGATAGACATCCCAGCTCTTCAGGGGACAACCATTGGGTCTGCAGAAGACGGAGTCGTCGAAGAGGTTGTCGATAACGGAATGGGCTATAGCTACATTACGGTTCGTCATAATGGATACGTCACATTGTACGGACATGTAAGCGGCTTCTTAGTTTCCACGGGTGATACTGTCCTAGCAGGAGCTCCGATAGCCTATAGCGGAGGTATGCCTGGAACTCCAGGTGCTGGAAACCTATCGACAGGTCCTCATGTTCACTTCGAACTGATCGCTGGAGACGGTCATCTAAATCCTCTCCCATACTTACCAGCAGCAGGGGTGCAGTTACGAAAGTAGTCCGAGCCGCTCAGCCATTTCTGTTGCGTAGTGGTCTGTCATGCCAGAGACGTAGTCTTTCACTGCCTCAACTAAAGTACAGTCTGATTCCTTTTGAAGTTTTAATATTTCTTCGGATGGGTTGTTCTTTAGATATTCGCAAAGTTTTAAGACAGTAGTCTTACCAGCTTCTACCTGCTCTACTACACTTGGGTGGAAGTACATATTCTTATAGAGAAAGCTTCGGAGCACTCCTAGCTTTTCTTTGATATCTGGAGAGAAGCGCACAGGTTGGTCGCTGTTTGCATAGACATCATCAAGGGTCACAATGTTCTGCTTACCAATTTGATTCTCTGTTTCTGCGTATAGGTCCATCACAAGAGTATTGGTAATAGAGCTTCCAAGCTTTTTTCCAGGAGTGTGACACTTTTGTATCAGAGGGATATCCATAAGCTGACTGATCGTAAAGAGGCCTTCTCTCAGACCATCATCAATGTCGTGACTGGTATAAGCAATCTCATCGGCGAGGTTTACTGCAAGTGCCTCCATAGATGGAAGCTCTAGAGTGGTGTCTTCTGGATGGTCATGAGGAGTGCGATGTTTCATCAGGCCATGAAGAACTTCCCTATTGAGGTTTAGCCCTTTAAATAGCGGAGATTGCGATGAGAGGAACTCGACAATGCGTAGAGACTGCTGGTTATGTTCAAAGGAGAGGCTGTGCGTTTTCATCCAATCATTAAGAGCCTCTTCTCCACTGTGACCAAAGGGCGGATGGCCAAGGTCGTGGGCAAGCGCAATGCACTCTGCAAGGTCTTCATTAAGACCAAGAGTAGCGGCAATATTTCGACTCACACTTGCAACCTCTCCGGTGTGTGTGAGGCGGGTTCGATAGTGGTCGGATCTGCCCCCGACAAAGACCTGTGTTTTTCCTTTAAGTCTTAGGTACTCATCACTGTATTGCACACGGTTAGCATCCTGCCTAAAAGGCGTGCGAGTTTCATCTGGATCCTCTTCATAAACACGGCCAAGCGTGCCCTCATGAGGCACCGCATAGGACTCCAATAATTCGTTTTTCTTTGCCATTCTTTCTTCTAGATTCTTCATAGGAAAATCAGTATACCACATATGGAAAAACCCACCTGGCATTCTGAATGATCCGCTAGGAGGGGTTAATCCGTGTACTGTCCCATATAATAGTGGGAGAAATGCTTATCCAGTAGATCGTCGGGCCAATCACGCCTGTCCCCTGCAGTTAGGTGGGTGGTTGCAACTTCGCACCACGATGCGTAGTAATTAAACCTCCCTAGGAACGGTGATTGAGAAGAAACGTAACAAGCCTCAAAACGTATCAACTAGAACATCAACTATGGTAAAGACCGAGGGGCGTAATGTCCAAGAAGAGGACTTGCTAAAACCACCCAGCTAGAGTCGAAATATGCTTCTGTTAGATGAAAGTTTCAGTAAGCAAACTGTTCACAAAGCCCAGTATACTGTACAAAAGGCTTCATAACTTTTCAGAGCAGTGAGCATACAAGAAAGTTACTCAATCCCGCCTTTACATCGTCTTTATCGGTACCACGATAACTTAAATACACATCATTTTTACACAAAGTGCAGTCGGGACTCCTCTCAAAGTGCTCGGGAAGTATTCCACTTGCAAAAAGTTGCTGGTCGGCGAATCCTTGGAGGTCGACAAGCCTCCCATTGAAGAACTTTTGGTCAATACCTGGGAGCTCTATCGCGGGGTTTGAAAACTCGGCACAAGAGGCACAGAGTGAGGGGCCTGCAGCGACGAAAATATCAGAAGATTTGGTGCCCCATTCTTGCTCGGCAGCGTGCAAAAATTCTGGAATGGCACTTGCAAGTAGTCCTTTCCATCCGGAGTGAAGTACCCCAATAATATTTTTCTCAGGCACGAAAATTGCAAAGTTTTGACAGTCGGCCGCGCGTATTATGAGGTCGAGTTTTGGGGTGTCTGTCAGCACGCCATCTGCCTGCTTTGTAGCGTTCATTTTGTCGTGTGTGACGATAGTTTTGTTTCCGTGAACTTGGTGGAGTCGCACACTGTTTTCAGTCGGTGTTCGGTCATCATCACGACTAAGAAAACGACACGAGATGGTGTCAGAAAACTGTTCGAAAAGTGTGATCATTACAGGCTCTGTAAGAGCGACGGAATAGTGCGGATTGTATCGAGTGCGGTGTAGGAATAACCGTGATCTTTCTGAAGCTTTTCACCTGCTTTTTTCATAAGCGTACAACTGTCTTTGGCAGCATCGAGAGGCGCTAAACCTTGGGCTATTAGTCCTGCGATGAGTCCGGCCAGAACGTCGCCTGTTCCACCTGTTGTAAGCCCTGCATTACCTCCTGTAATTTCGTCTGATGTATGACCACTTACAACACGGTCTACTTCGCCCTTAAGAACAATGATTGCTTGGTATTCATTCGCGACGTCTTGTAGATCGTTTTCTTCTATCCCCATACGTTCGAGTTCTCCTAAGTGCGGTGTTAAAATTGCTTGTTTACCACGGACAAGGTCGAGTGTGTTTTCTTGTAGTGCGGTTGCGTCGAGCACCATTGGCGTTGTGCACGATGCGATGATCTCTTCGAGGGCCGCAACTCTTTCACCAGTACGTGCAATACCCGACCCAAGTACAACACAGTCGAGCGGTGCTATCAGTTCTAATATCGGTTCGATGTCAGCGTCAGAAATAGTGTCACCATCAAACGGATGGACAAAAGCATTGAGCATCCAGTGCTTCGCCGTGTCTTCATGGCAATCTGGTAAACAAATACTTAAAGTATCGATACCACTGGCTAGCGCTGCCATTGCATTGAAGATGGGTGCACCATGTATGTACCGACTTCCGCCAACTATAGCCACTTTTCCGTTATCGCCTTTGTGGGAATCTGGTGCTCGTTGCATAGGGACATGGTACAGAGGGCATACAGGATTGAGAAGGTGTAATTCTCGTAATCTGTGTGATTACTGCTACAATCTGTCTATGATCGAACTCGTTATTATCATCACCGTTATCCTCTTCTTTTCAGGGTTCTTCTCTGGTGCGGAGGCGGCTCTTGTCAGTATTACAGATGCGGAAGTGCATGCGATGTTGCATCGTAAGGTTGTGGGAAGTTCTGTGCTTGTTCGTGTACACAAGAACTTGAATCGTAGCGTTATTGCAATCGTAGTGTGGAACAATGTCGTGAACATTGTGGGTTCTATCATGGTAGGACAAATGGTTATTACATTGTATGGAGACGCAATTCTTGCGGTCATCACAACAGCACTAACGTTTGGTATTATTTTGTTTTCAGAGATCATCCCAAAAGCTATCGGTATTCATTACGCAGAGCGCATTGCACTGATAACTGCACCAGTCATTCTAATGCTAACAACCATTATGCTTCCGATCATTGTGGCGCTTGAATACATTACAAATCTCTTTAAAAAAGGAGAGCGTAAAGTCGGGACAGAAGCGCAGATCCGTTCTCTTGTTACAATCGGAAGAAAGCTAGGGCACATAGAAAGTGACGAAGGCCAGCTGATCCATCGTGCATTTATTTTGAATGATAAAACAGCCGATGACATTATGACGCCACTAAAAGATATTATCGCAGTAAACACAGATGATACCATTGGTGAGGCATGGCAAAAGATAGACCACGAACCGCATTCCAGGTACCCAGTCTTTGGTATTTCAATGCACGAAGTAAAAGGAATGATAATCAAGCAAGATGTTCTTCAGTCTTTATATGAAAAGAACGGAGGCGACGACATAGAAAGTATCATTCGTGATGTTCTTACTGTGAAATCTGACATGCGTAGTGACGAACTTATAGCGCTCTTCAGGGAGAAGAACATCCATCAGGCAGTTGTACAAGAGAATGATCACACAGTTGGCCTAGTGACGCTTGAAGACGTCCTAGAGGAGCTTGTCGGAGAGATCGAGGATGAGACAGATGTGGAAGATTAATTCCTGAAAGGGAAACAATTTTATGTACCAGAGATAACTGAAGAAATCTTTTCTTTAAATCGAGTGGCACTAAATTGTGCTGCAAATGCAGAAACAGCTGAAGAATCAAAAGTCATGGTTTCAAACTGCTTGATGGCATCACCTAAAGAATCGACTGTTTGCTCACTGAAATAGACCCCAGTTTCGCCTGGTTTGACGGTATCAAGCACTCCTCCTTTGCCGTATGCAATCACTGGTGTTCCACTAGCCTCGGCCTCAAGAGGGACGACGCCCGCGTCTTCGAACTGTGGGAAGAGGAGAGCACGCGCGTTGCGGTAAAGATCTGGAAGGTCACTATCTGGAACAAAGCCAAGCATCTCGACCGTTGGTCCAGCCATTGCTTTGAGCCTTGGAAATTCTTGCCCAGAACCTGCAATTTTTAGCGGTAGGCTTAGCTTGTTTGCAGTTTTAATGAGTAGGTCGAATCTTTTGTATGGAACCATGCGACCAATAGCGAGGTAATACGGTTGGGGGTTGGGGGTTGGGGGTTGGGGGTTGAATTGGAAAAATCGTTCACTTACGGGAGGGTGAATAACAATACTGTCTCGGTTATACACGCGCTTAATGCGGTCTTGTGTTGTTGTAGAATTGGCAATAAATGTATCAACACGAGCGGCACTCGTCATGTCCCACCGACGGATATGTTTTAGCTTTTGTTTAATAGCCCTGCGCAAACGCTTCGGGATTTTAAAATCATCTAAGTACTCTTCCTCCATCTCCCATGCGTAGCGCATTGGCGTGTGACAGTAACAGATGTGCCGCGCAGTACTTGGTGGAATGATTCCCTTACCAATGGCATGTGAAGAGCTAAGAATTGTATCATAACCACGAAGATCAATAGACTCTATCGCACGCGGCATCCACGGTAATAACCATTGATGTTTGCCACTCAGACGGTACATAGTCTGAAGATACGTTGTTCGTATGTCTGCATCTTGCAGCGGGCCAATTTTTTCTTTATTTGTCACAGTCGTAAATATAGGCGCATCGGGCCATAGCGTGTGAAATTCTGCTATCACGTGCTCAGCACCAGCGAAGACAGGAAGCCAGTCAGCGACAATTGCAAGTTTCATGGAAATACTATGATGGTTTGTTTGGTAGATTGCTACTTTTCATTCAAATAAGCTTCGCTATCCTTTTGTGGCTTTTGAAAGCCGACCTCACCCTCCGCCCTCTCCTCTCTTGAGGAGAGGGAACTGTTTGTTTGCATGCAAAAATACAACTCCCTTCTCCTTCGCAAAGGAGAAGGGCCGGGGATGAGTTCAGTCTGCCTTGATTTTTTCGTCCTTTTTTTATCAAGAAAAAAGGGACAAGAGAGATAACGAAGTTACTTTTCATCTCTGAAAAGTTACAAAGGAATAGCGAAGCTGATATGAATCAAAAAATATCAAAAGGGATTATGGTAATATATTTGAGTGCCACGCAAAAAAACCTCCAGAATTCCGAAAAAGTTTGCTCGGAAAGTAACGCCTGATACCAAGCGCTTTGTGAAGCGTAAAATGGATCGTAAGCAAAAAAGAAAGAAGGATCAATGGAAGCGAAAGGTACGAAAGATGCAGATGTACTTGGAAAATATCCGTTCCTCTGCTGCAAAATGGACAGCAGTGACCATTCTTTTGACTGGCACTGTGGTGTTTTGCTTCTTACTCTTTTCTCCCATTATTCAGTTGCGAGAGATCAAAGTAACAAGGCTTAGTCCACGTCTGGATATTGAAGAGGTACAGAACACATTGTCATCATTGTTTGGTCGTCACTTATTCTTCTTATCATCATTTGAAGTGACCTCTTTGCTTGAGCAAAGCATTACAGACATCGAAACAGTAAGCATCGGGAAAGAATATTCATCGGTGTTGCATGTGCGCATTGCACTCCAGCCTCTTGTCGCACGTCTGCGTATTATCGAACCAGACGACATCGATATGCCACTGGGTACAGGTTCTACCATCGACTATGTCACCGAAGAAGGTGTATATGTCACGACAACAGCTGCGAAGGATACACAAGTATTACCAGAAATCTTGATTGTTGACTGGGGGGTAAGGCCAGTGCCGGGATCACTGCTTATTATTCCTGCATTTATCGAACGTATGAACGCAGCAGAGATTGCATTTCTTCGCCAGTTTGGCCAAGAGGTGGAGCGAAGAACGGTTTTTGTACGCGCACAGGAGTTTCATTTGCGCATAGGAGATAGAGACTTATGGTTTGACTTAAAAAGCCCACTAGAAGACCAATTAGAACGCTACAGAACGTTCTTACGTGAGGTTGATATTGCAGAAACAAAAGATTACGTAGACTTACGTGTAACCGATAGGGTCATCTATCAGTAGTAGCTTTTGCCATTTGAACAAGCTCAATCGCTTGACCAGATGGCCTAAATCACTCGATAAAATAGGATCTTCCACTTCCAGTTTGGTAGCGACTCCAATAGAGTATATGAGATGTATAGATCTCTCCTCGCAACTCTTCTTTTAGGCTTGTTTCCTGCCACGCAGGACATGAATACTGATGGTATGACATTGGAGAATATGGCAATCGCACCACCAAGTAGCGAACTACTTTTGGAAGACAGGCTTTCTGCATCTGGAGTCGTTATTTTTAACAGAGAAAGCGGGCAACTACTCTTCACGAAGGAGCATAAAATCCAGCGACCAATGGCAAGTCTTACAAAGCTGATGACGGCATTGATTATCATAGAAAATCATGAGCTCGATGAGATGGTAACTATCCCACAGAGCGTGGTCGATAGCATTGGACATAAGGCATATTTACCACCAGGAAAAAACTTTACTGTTGGAGATCTAATGTCTGCTTTGCTTGTAAACTCTGCAAATGATGCAGCCCTAACCTTAGCGCAATTCCATAGTGGTTCTACTCCAGCATTTGTCGCAGAAATGAACGAACGCGCATTAGAACTGGGACTCCGAAGTACATCATTTAGAAACCCATCTGGCCTCGACCATCCAGCACACTGGTCAACCCCACAAGACATTGCGTGGCTCTCTATGTTTGTATTACGTTACCCAGAAATAGCAGATCGACTTGGAAAGTCTGGTGCACGCATTGTTAGTCGCGAAGGTGACACAATTCAGTTGTATCACACACATGCATTGCTCCATAAGCCAAGCGATACTACTGCAGAGGTATTGGCTGGAAAAACAGGAACAACAGCAGACGCAGGACAGTGTCTGATGTCGATCGTAGAGTCTGACAACACACAATACGTTGTAGTATTATTTAATTCTGCTGAGCGTTATCAAGACATGAAAACAATTCTTTCTGCACTAAGCACAACCGCTACCCCTGTTGCAGTGCAGCAAATAATCAATCCGTAATTCCATGCATACTTCTTCCTCTTCTACTCATCGATGGATCACAAATCGTGTACGCACGATTTGTTTCTTCATTTTTATTGTAGGATCGCTGTTGCCACCATACGTGCCAAAAGCAGCATTGGCTCCACAGGAAATAGCCATTGCATCGCAGCAGTTCTTACTCGTTGAAGATGGTTTCTTAAAAAAGACATCCCCACTGACGCAGCAGAGTGCACGTCGCGCATACGCAAAAGGAACAATTCACATCGTCAAGGATGGCGATAGCTTGGAACGTCTTTCCCGTTGGTATCCAATTTCTGTAGAAACGATTCAGTGGGCAAATAACTTATCAAATGGCCAGCCGATAAAACCAGGAGACGAACTACTTATTCTTCCAGTAGATGGAGTGTTGCACACAGTATCGCGTGGCCAAACGCTCAGTCGTATTGCACAAATTTATGACATAGCGCAGGGAGAGATTATGAGTCAGAACGAACTGAAGAATGAATTTATTATTGCAGGGAAGCAGTTGATCATCCCAGGAGCGAAGCCAATTGTGCAGAAGACTGTTACCGTTGCAACGGTAGATGATCAGCCAGTTGTACCAGGTGATAAAGCAGATAAGCCAACAGGTAAACCTAAAGAGCCGACAAAGCATGTGGAGGTTTCACAGAAACCTGATAGTGCATTTACACCAACACCAACTGCAGGAGTCTTGCAGAAGCCATGTGCAGCAGACTGTTTCTACACACAACACTTCCACACACGTCACTTCGCGGTCGATATGCAAGACCGTGGTGGGGGACCGATTTATGCAGCGGAAGAAGGAACAGTTATTCGGTCTGACACTGGGTGGAATGGAGGGTATGGAAATGTCGTTCAGATTGACCATGGAAATGGTCTTGTGACGCTCTACGCACATAACAAAGAGTTGTACGTCAAAGTGGGAGAGACTGTTGCAAGAGGACAGACAATTTCATGGATGGGAAATAGCGGACTCGTATACGGTGCAACGGGTATCCACGTACACTTTGAAGTGCGCCTTAATGGTGTGAAGAAGAACCCACTTTTGTACCTAGAATAGATAAGTTTTCTACTTGCAGTGAAGCGGAAAAACCCTAATCTGATTGAGCATTCTTTTCCACCGAACTATGACTTCTTCTCATGAGCTAAGGCGTACGTATCTCTTCTCTGATACCTACGGCCGTAGCAAGAGTCCTTTTGATCAAGATGATGCAGACGCACTCATCTCGACAGATTTTCGTTCTTTTCCTTTGTCACATGTCAGAAGGGAGTTTGATATCTACGGACGTGAGAATGTCATGAACCATATGGTCATGCTTATTTTGGAAATGCATAAAGAAACAGAAAAATCTGGCCACATGTCAGAAGACACAAAGAAGGAATTTGCACAGACATCAACTGGCATTTTTATAAATGCAGCCCCTCGTACAGAGACAATGCAAAACGGAGCACCGTTCTACCTTGCAACGTCTGGATCTGTTCGTATTGTCACAACAGATTTACGGGCACTGTCGTGGGTGAAAGGCAAAATTGAAACTCTTGCAGTATTGCCAAATAATGACAACGGACTCTACGGACCAGAAGAACAGTTCCGTTCTAGCTATACACCAAACATGATGCTTACAGACCACGGGCTGAAACTCGAAGAGCAGTCTCTAGACCTCATCCCAGACTTCGATGAACAAAAGTGGGAACTTGCGTACGTCGACCGTTTCGGAAACATGATTAGCTATTCAAGGAACCCAGAAGAGCACTGGAAAGAGGCTTTAAAAGCTGAGAAAGAAAACGGAGGGTACATCAAACTGATTGTTGGAAATGTATCGCAGCGTGTAAAGATTGCACATTCATTGCGTGATGCAGAGCCAGGTGCATTGGTGATGTATCCAAACCCAAACGGAGGACACTTAGAAATCGTTCGTAAGTGGGAGGACGGAGAAGACCGTTACACAAGACTGCACCAGTCTGCATATTTGCGCTTCGCAAAACCAGACATCGGGTCTCGGATTAGGATTCGGTAGTGGGGGGCGGCGGCGTGCTCGAACTCGCGACCTCCTCCGTGACAGGGGGCAGGGGTGTTTGTGGCGGGGCTGACGAGACAATCTTAGAACTTATGAAAGTAAGATTTCCTTTATTTCATTGTTGACCATAGCATTTCAAACCAAGAGGTAAGCAGATCTGCTATGCTTTGGTTTTCAATA
>Ga0233427_10001798_pt1 | contig 21799 bp, 16 predicted proteins | sample SI_118_April2016_5_FD_179885 | JGI IMG/M metagenome (GOLD analysis project Ga0233427, IMG submission 179885) | Seawater microbial communities from Saanich Inlet, British Columbia, Canada - SI_118_April2016_100_MG | ecosystem: Environmental > Aquatic > Marine > Inlet | place: Canada: British...
TCCACGAAGGTCCGCATGGAAACCTGCTTCTCGTAGGCGTCGCTGAGTTCCGCCACCGGCACCCCGGTGACCGCGGACTCGGCCGCGATCACACGCTGCATACGGTCGCCGTCGACCGAGCCGGGACACAAGGTGTTCACCCGGATGCCGAACTCGCCCACCTCCATGGCAAGCGTGTCTGACAGCCCGATCACGGCGTACTTGGATGCGGCGTAGGGAGATCGCATCGGGAACCCGGTCACCCCGGCCGTCGACGAGGTCAACAGGATCGAGCCGCCACCTGCCTCACGCAGGATCGGCACCGCAAGTCGACAGCACAGGAAGGCGCTGCGCACGTTCACCGCCATCGTCCGGTCCCATCCCTCGACCTCGAGGTCCTCGATAGGGCCGACGGGGCCGGCGATGCCGACGTTGGCGCAGAGCACGTCGAGGCCCCCCAACGTCGTCGCCACGTCTACGAACAACTCGTCAACGGCGTCGGCGTCAGACACATCGAGGGTGCTCAGGCCACAGCCCTCCGGAGGCTCGCCGGCGATGTCGGCGACGTGCACCCGGGCGCCGTCGGCCACGAAGGCCTCGGCCATGGCGCGCCCGATCCCGGAGGTACCACCGGTGATGAGCACCCGCTGCTGGTCTGCCACCCGGTGTCCACCTTTCCTCAGAGTGGGGACGGCCGTCGGTCGCCGGGAGGGGTCCGTCGGTCGTTGGTGGCGAAACTAGTGCTCTCGGCTCGGCTCGGCTCGGCCTGGCCGGGCCGAGGGTCGCCACCCGAGATTTCGTTCACCGGGTCCGTCAGCATCCGGTGGGGGTCGTCGGTAGGATCACGCCGCTCTGCGGCGATCGCCGAAGGGCCAGCCCCAACCGCCCCGGGAATGTCTCCACGAGCCGTCCCGGCTGCGCTCCAGGAGAACAATCGAATGAGTGACTTCCCGACTCGCGCCAACGTCGTCGTGATCGGAGCAGGCATCGTCGGCAACTGTCTTGTCGGCCACCTGGCCCGTCTCGGCTGGACCGACATGGTCCTTCTGGACAAGGGCCCCCTGCCCAACCCCGGCGGTTCCACTGGCCACGCCTCGAACTTCATCTTCCCGGTGGACCACAACAAGGAGATGGCGCTGCTCGGTGAGCAGAGCGCCAACCAGTACCGGGATGCGAACCTCTCCGTGGACTGCGGGGGCATAGAGGTGGCTCGCACCGAGGACCGGATGCGTGAGCTGGATCGCCGGATGACGTCAGCCAGGGCATGGGGCATCGAGGCGCACCTGCTCACGCCGGCAGAGGTGAAGGAGCTGGTGCCGTTCATCAACGAGGATGTCATCCTGGGTGGCTTCTACTGCCCGACCGTCTCGGTGGTGGACTCGCTCGAGACAGGCACCACGATGCGCAGGGAGGCCGTCGAGACGGCCGGCTGCCAGGTTTTCGCCAACACCGAGGTCCTCGACGTGGAGACCATCGAAGGCGAAGGTGGGGTGACCACGGTGTCGTCGGTCGTCACGGACAAAGGCACCATTGCGGCCGACTACGTCGTCATCGCCTGTGGCGTCTGGTCCAACCGGATCGCCAACATGGCCGGCGCCACCATCCCGCTGGTCCCCGCCGTCCACCAGATGGCCGACGTCGGCCCCATGGACATCCTCGCCGAGACCAACAACGAGATCGGCTACCCGATCGTCCGGGACATGGACACCTTCTGCTACGAGCGCCAATCGGCCGGTTCCATGGAGGTCGGCTCGTACGGCCACCGGGCGATCCTGCACCACCCGGACGAGATTCCGTCCAACCAGGAAGCGGCCCTCTCGCCGACCGAACTGCCGTTCACCGATGACGACTTCGACCCGCAGATGGAGTCGGCCATCGAGCTGATGGACATGCTGGGCGATGCTGAGATCAGGTACGCCATCAACGGTCTCCTGTCGCTCACGCCGGACACCATGCCCTGCCTGGGCGAGACGACCGAGGTCCGCAACCTCTGGTCGGCCGCCGCCGTATGGGTCAAGGAGGGCCCCGGAATGGCCCAGGTCGTCGCCGAATGGATGACCTACGGCTACCCCCGGGTGATCGATGTGCACGGAGCCGACATCGCCCGCTTCTACGACGACGAGCGGACTGAGGAGCACATCTGGTCGCGTGCCGACGAGCACTTCATCAAGACCTACGGCATCGTCCACCCGGCCGAGCAGTGGGACGGGCAACGCAACCTCCAGGTCGGCCCCTACTTCTCTCGTCAGGAGGACCTGGGAGCCGAGTTCTTCCAGGCTCGCACCTGGGAGCGGCCCCAGTGGTACGGGTGCAACGCCGATCTGGCGGAGCGCTATGACCTCTCGGAGCGTGAGGTCGAGTGGGACAACAGGTGGTGGAGCCCCATAACCATCGGTGAGCACCTCAACCTGCGTGAGAACTGTGGCGTCGTCGACCTGAGTGCCTTCCAGATATACGAACTGGAGGGTCCGGGTGCCGTGGAGTACGCCGACCGCCTGGCCGTCAACAAGGTCGACGTGCCGGTTGGCCGCTCGATATATACGCCGTGGCTGACCCCCGACGGTGGCTTCCACTCCGACCTCACGATGATGCGCCTGGGCGAGGACCGCATGCGAATCGTCACCGGCGTATTCGATGGTGGCCGCGACGAGTTCTGGACACGGCGTCACATGCCGACCGATGGTTCGGTGACCTTCTCGAACATCACGAAGCAGCTCACCACGCTGGGACTCTGGGGTCCCAATGCCCCGGCGGTGCTGTCGCAGCTGACCGGTCAGGACCTCAGTCAGGAGGGCTCCCCATACGGCTCGATTCTCGATGCCGATGTGGCCGGAGTTCCCTGCCAGTTGTTCAGGATCTCTTACGTGGGCGACACCGGCTGGGAGATATACGCCCGCTGGGATGACGGCCCGAAGTTGTGGGATGCCCTCATGGAAGCTGGTGCCGACATGGGAATCCGCCCGACCGGCGGTGGCGTGTACGGCTCGTCTGGACGCCTCGAGAAGGGCTACCGCCTGATGGGCGCCGAGCTGGAGAGCGAATACAACCCGCTCGAGGCCGGGCTGGCCCGACCGAGGGTGAAGGCGGCCGACTTCATTGGCAGGGACGCCTACCTCGCTGCCCGCGCCGCGGGCGACCCGGAGGTGCTCATGTGCACCCTGACCGTCGAGGATCAGACCGACAGCCAGGGCCGGAAGCGCCACATGATGGGCGGCAACGAGCCGATCCTGACCCCCGACGGTGGTCGGATCACTGACAGCCACGGCCGTGTGAGCCGGGTCACTTCGGCCGGCTACGGACCTTCGGTGGGTAGGCACCTGCTCATGTCCTACCTGCCCCTCGAACTGTGCACGCCGGGAACCGACCTCCAGGTCATGTACATGAACGAGCTGTTCCCGGTGAAGGTGGCCGGCAGCGGCGCCGTGTTCGACCCCGCCGACACCCGGCTGAAGGCATGAGAATCCTGGTCTGCGTGAAGCGGGTGCCCGCTCCGGGTGCCCGCATCAACGTCACCGCCGACGCCATGGGGGTCGACTCGGCCCATCTGGGCTTCACCACAAGCCCTCACGAGGAATGCGCCGTGGAGGAGGCGGTCACTCTCGTTGCCGAACACGGCGGCGAGGTCACCGTCATGACGCTTGGGCCGCCCGAGGCCGAGGAACAGCTGCGCTACGCCGCCAGCGTCGGAGCGAACCACTTCGTCCTGGTTCCGATCCAAGAGGTGGACTGGGACCCACAGCGCACGGCAGCAGCCCTGGCTGGTGCCATTGCCGACGTCGAATCTGTCGACGGAGCGTTCGACCTGATCCTCTTCGGGAACGAGTCAGCCGATGCCGGTGGCTTCCAGGTCGGGGTCCGGGTGGCCCACGCCCTCGGCCGGCCGGTGGTCAACGGCATAAAGGGAGTCGACATCGCAGATGGCGTGGCGACGGCCCGCCGGGAGGTTGACGGCGGCTTCGAGGTCTACAACCTGCCCATGCCGGCGGTCCTCGGCGTCAAGGAGGGGATCAACCTGCCCCGCTATCCGACGATGAAAGGCCGATTGGCTTCCAAGAAGGCCGAGGTGGTCGTTGACGAGCGCTCACCGACTGTCGGCGGCCAGGTCCGTGTACGGCTGCACCGTCCGGTCGAGACCGTGAGCGAGACGGTGATCCTGGGGACCGGTCCGGAGGCCGCTCCAGCGGTAGTCGACCTGCTGGAGGAACTGGGGCTGCTCACATGAGCCTTCTGGTGGTATGCGACCACGATCGGGGGACCCTTGCCGAGGCGTCGCTGGAGGCTCTCGCCTTCGGGCGCCCCCTGGCTGCCTCGGCCGGGCTGGAGATGGCGGCCGTGGTCGTCGGCGAGGGTGCCGAGAGCGCCGCTGTGGACCTCGCAGCCCATGGGGCGTCGACCGTCCACGTGGCCTCACACGAACTGCTCGTCGACTTCGGTCCCGAGGCCTGGGGTGAGACGGTCACGCAGCTGGTGCGGTCAAGCGGCGCCAAGGTGGTGCTCGCCTGTGGCACGGACCGTGGCAACGAGGTCATGGCCCATGTGGCGGCCCGCCTCGACCATCCGTTCGTCGCCAACTGCAGGTCTGTGGAGCCCGGTGCCGGCGACTGGACGATGACACGCGTGCAGTGGGGTGGATCGCTGCTCGAGGACATCAGCCTGACCGCCGAGGTGGTGCTCGTGACCGTCGCCCACCATGCGGTGGAGTCCGCCCTGGCCGATGCCCCGGCATCCGGGGTGGTTGTCGACTTCAGACCCGACCTGGATGCGGCGCTCGCCCACACCATCGTGGCCGACCGGGTGGTCCTCACCAGGGGCGTGACCCTGTCGACCGCACCGGTGGTGGTGGGAGGGGGCCGTGGCGTGGGTTCCGCCGAGGCCTTCGGCCCGCTGGAGGAACTGGCCGGACTACTCGGCGGCGTCGTCGGGTGCTCGCGGGCGGTGACCAACAACGGGTGGCGTCCGCACAGTGACCAGGTCGGGCAGACCGGCACCAGGATCGCCCCGGACATCTACATCGCCAGTGGCATCTCCGGTGCCATCCAGCACTGGGTTGGAGCCATGGCGGCCAAGAACATCCTGGCCATCAACACCGACAGCGAGGCCAACATGGTCGCCCGCGCTGGTCACGCAGTGATCGGTGACCTGCACCTGGTCATACCGGCGGTCATCGACGAGATCCGGCGTAGACGAGGCTGATCGGGACCCAGCCCCTGACGGAGTTGACCATCCATACCCCGTCGGCCCGGTCCAGGTCGCTACGCCGGACCACCTGCTCGACCACCTCGCCATCGGCAAGGAGTTGGGCACGGAACGTGCCCGGGAGCAGACCGCATGAGACCGGCGGGGTCACGAGTCGACCGTCGAGGCGCACGACCAGGTTCCCGATGGTTGTCTCGGTGAGCTCGCCGACCTCGTTCCATAGCAGGACGTCCGGGGCTTCGGGGAATCGGGCCCTGGCATCGTCGTAGACCTCGCGCAGGGTCGTCTTGTGGAATAGGAATTCGTGCCCGCTGGTCACAGGTTCCAGGTCGATCGGAACGTCCCATGCCCCGGTGGTGGGTTCCGGCGCCTCGGCGACCTGTAGTTCCACCCCACCGTCGGGCGCGCCCAGGAGTCGGAGGCTGCGGGGTCCGTCTGCATCCACGCCGTCAAGCAGCGCGTCCACCGCCGCGGCGTCGAACTCGAACCCGAAGTGGTCGGCCGAGGCGGCCATGCGGTCCACGTGACGGCTCCGGAGGGCGACCCCTCCATTCGGGGTCCACGCCATCGTCTCGAGGAGTCGGAAGTCGGATCGGGCCCGTCCCAGCACTCGGCTCTTGTGCTCCACCTCGGTCCACTCCTCGTCCGGATTCGAGTCCCAGACGATGCCGCCGCCGACCCCGTACTCAGCGGTTCCGAGGTCCCGGTCGATCCAGACCGTCCGGATGGCGATGTTGAACTCCATTGTCCCGTCCGGTGCAATGGCTCCAATGGCACCGGTGTAGATGCCCCGGCCGTCGCCTTCGAGTGCCTCGATGATCTCGCTGGTGCGGACCTTCGGTGCCCCGGTGATCGACGCAGCGGGGAACAGCGCCAGGAACACCTCGGCCAGCCCGGCGTCGGAGTCGGCCACGACGGTCGAGGTCATCGTGTGGAGCGTGGGATACGTCTCCACCGAGTGGAGAGCAGGGACCCGGACCGTGCCGCACTCGGCGATCCGGCCGAGGTCGTTGCGCACCATGTCCACGATCATCGTGTTCTCAGCCAGGTCCTTTTCGGAACGCGCCAGGTGGGCCGCCGCCAGCCGGTCGAACTCGGGATCCTGGTGGCGGCCGATCGTGCCTTTCATCGGACGTGAGGTGAGGCGACGGCCCTCCTTCCGGAAGAACAGCTCCGGTGAGGCTGAGCAGACCGCACGGTCACCCAGGTCCAGGTACGCCCCGTGGTCGGCCTGCTGGGCCCGGATCAGGTCCCCGAACATCCCCAGTGGGTCTCCGCTGAAGGGCGACCGGAGTCGGATCGTGTAGTTGACCTGGTAGGTCTCGCCGGCGGCGATGAGCTCGCGCACTGTCCGCACCGACGTCAGGTAGGCGGGCTTTGAGCGGTTGGGTGTCCAGGGGCCGACGTGGTAGCCACCGGTGGCCGACGGCTGGCCATCCGGACCGCCGGTGGCTGGTCTCGGAGCATCGAACACCCCGAATGACACCAGCGGGCACCGCGGCACGCGGGCCGCCCGGACGGCGTGGTCGAAGGCCGGTCCTGCGTCGTAGGAGACCATGCCGACCACCCAGCTGCCATCGGCAGCGGCCCGTTCCGCTGCCTCCATCGCAGCCGGCACCTCACTCAGTTCGTCCGCCACGATGGTCCGGCGCGGCGAGTCGAACGAGAGCCAGACACGTTCGCCGTCCAGGGGGAACTGCAGTACCGCCCGCTGTACCTCAGGTCCGGTCATGGGTCTCTGGTCACGCCCCGCCGGTCACCGCGAGGTGGTACCGGTGGGACCCTCGCGGTCGAGGCGTCGGACGAACACGCCGGAACGGGGCTTGGGCTCGAAGTAGGAGGACTTGGGCGGCATCAGGTCGTTGTCGTCGGCCACGGCCATCAACTCGCCGACCGACGTGGCGTGCACGACGAAGCCGACCCGGTCGTCGGCGTCACACCTCCGGACCAGGGCTGTGAGGCCGACCGGCTCCGGTATGTAGTCGATCATCGGATCGCTGCCCGGGTCGGTGATGCCGAACGTCGGCGCCAGGACGCCGTCCTGTAGGCGGGACACGTCGAGGCGGTCCACCGCCCGTGAACCGGTCGCCGCCGGGAGCTCCAGGGAGAACCACTGGCCACCCACGTAGACGCCGACCGTGCCGGGTCCCGTGGGCCTGGCGTCCTCGGCGTCCACCCTGGGCTGCAGGGGTCCACATTCCGAGAGTGCCTCGATGATCTTGGCGGCACTGCGCCCGGCCCGATCACCCACCCGGCGGTGGAAAGGCAGGACCAGCATCTGGGCATCCGGGAACAGCACGGCTTCTGTCCACTGCAGGGGATGGTCCGGGTGGGTGGGAGCCACCCGGTTCCGGGCCTCCTCGGCTGCGGCCAACCGGTGGTGGCCGTCAGTTACGTAGAGGGTCCTGTCGCCCATGGCGCCGATCAGGGCATCGGCGTCTCCGCCGGCCACGGCCCAGACCGTCTGGTGGACGCCCTCGCTGGTGGATTCGAGGATCGGCTGGCCGGCGGTGCACGACGCGATCACGGAATCCAGTGCCTCGTCGGTCCGGTAGGTGAGCGAGATCGGGCTGGATGACATGCCGACCTCCAGGAGGTGACGGGTCAGGAGGTCGGCCCGACCAGGCCGGACCGACTCGTGGCGAAGGATCCGCCGGTCGTCGGGATCGGTCACAGGGACCACACCCAGGATCCCGGTCTGGGAGTGGTCGCCCACCTCCATCCGGTACAGGAACAGCGATGGTTCCCCGTGTTCCACGTAGGCGCCGGCGTCGTAGATGCGTTGCATGGAGGTGGCGCACCCGGCAATGAGGCCGTCGATGTCGTCCTGCTTGTCTGCCGGCACGTCCTCCTGGGAGCGCGTCACGTGCAGGAAGCTGTACGGATTGGCTTCGGCGAGTGCAGCCCGCTGCTTCGGTGTGTAGGCGTCGTAGGGGCCGGTGGTGACGCTGTCAGCCCACTCGGTGCCGATCACCAGGCCTGGAAAGCCCCGCAGGACGGTCACTGGTCGCGGCCCCGGGTCTGGATCTGGATCTGGATCACGTTGTCCAGGGCAGCCAACTGTGTGGTGACCTCGGAGGTCACCTCTCCGGATACATCAATGATTGCCATCGCCGCGTTCGAGCCCTCAAAGACCCTGTTTGCCATGGTCTGGACGTTTATGTCGGCTTTCCTGAGCACCGTCAACGCTGCCGCCAGTACGCCAACCCGATCGAAGTGGCGAATCGTGATGGTGGACGTTCCCACCCGTGTCCGGACCACGTTCACGCAGTTCGTCGGATCACCGGCCCGGTAGGCCTCGATGACATCGATGGCGCCCGCCGAGGTGGCGTCCTGGGCCTGCTGGGTGGAGGCACCGATGTGGTGGGTGCCTACGACCATCGGGTGTGCCGCCAGCCTGGAGGCGAACTCGCCGACGCTGCTGCCCGGTTCGTCCCTGAACACGTCCAGGCCCGCCCTGATGCCCTTCGATTCGATTGCGTCCAGGAGGGCCTGCTCGTCGACCACCTCTCCACGGCTGGTGTTCAGGAGGATCGAATTCGGCTTCATCTTCCCGAGGAAGTCGGCGTCCACCAGGTTCACGGTCCGTTCACCGCCGGGCACGTGGATCGACACGATGTCGGACTCGGCGAGGATCGCATCCAGGTCGTCGACCAGGCGGATACCGACGGAGCGGATGCGCGCCTCGATGTCGGGCCGCCGACCGGCTTTGCGTTCGGCGATCACGGCCATGCCGAACGAGCGGACCCGCTCGGCGACGGCGAGGCCGATCTCGCCCACGCCGATGATGCCGAAGGTCTTGCCCATCAGGCCATCGGCCTTCGAGTAGTCCTTCTTGTTCCAGATGCCGTTTCGTAGGTCGTTGGCGGCTGCCGGGATTTGCCGGTCGAGGGCCAGCAGGAGGCCGAGGGTCAGCTCGGCGACGGCCACCGAGTTGGTGCCGGGCACATTGCACACGTAGATGCCGGAGCCGGCGGCGGCATTGCAGTCAATGGTGTTGGTGCCGGCGCCGGCACGGACAATGAGGCCCAGGTTGTCGGACCTGTCAATAGTTGCCGCTGTCACCTTGGTGCTGCGTACGACCAGGACGTCGACGCCTTTGATTACATCGGGTATGTCGTCGGCGTCCAGCTCAGGAGAGACGATGCACTCGTCTCCGGCCTGGCGGAGGAGGTCGACGTAGGAGTCGGGAAGTGCATCGGCAAACAGGATCTTCATGGGATCTCCTTCGGCACGCCGACGCCGGCACCTCTGGTGCGGACGGCGGGGTAGCCTGCGCGGGTCTGGGATGGCTCTCGGCCGCTGGAAAGACTACGTATGGCCATGCTGGAGCACAATGGGCGGTCCGCGACAAGTTCGATCGGGCCAGGTCACCCTGCCATTGGCGGGGAGTCAGGGGATGGGCAATGACCCGAGCCATGAACCGCGAGGTGATCATCTCGTGTGCCGTTACCGGCTCCGGTGACACGACCCGGCGCAGCGAGCACGTGCCGGTCACGCCTGAACAGATCGCAGCTTCAGCTCTGGGCGCTGCCGCCGCAGGTGCGGCCATCGTGCACTGCCACGTCCGGGACCTCGAATCCGGAAAGGGGACCAGGACTGTCGCCCTCTACCAGGAGGTGGTGGAGAGGATCCGGGAGAAGGACGACGAGGTCATCATCAACCTGACCGCGGGTATGGGCGGCGACCTCAACGTCGGACCGGATGACGACCCGATGTCATGGCAGCCCGGCACCGACCTCGTGGGCGGCCTCGAACGCCTGGCCCATGTGGAGGCGATCCGTCCGGACATCTGCTCCATGGACTGTGGTTCGCTGAACTTCGGTGACGACAATGAGGTGTATGTCTCCACACCGTCGATGCTCAGGATCATGGCGGCACGGGTCCGCGAGCTGGGCGTGCGTCCCGAGCTGGAGGTCTTCGATACCGGAAACCTGTGGTTCGCCGAGACGATGATCGCCGAGGGACTGATCGACCCCCCGTACTGGATCCAGCTCTGCCTGTCGATCCCGTACGGCACGCCGCTCGACGTCGGGATCCTCCAGGCAATGGTGAACCGTCTGCCCGCCGAGGCCGAGTTCACGTCGTTCGGTCTGGGCGCCATGCAGATGCCCATGGTCACCCAGTCGGTGATGCTGGGAGGCCACGTGAGGGTCGGGTTGGAGGACAACCTCTACCTGGAACGCGGGGTGATGGCCACCAACGCCCAACTGGTGGCGAAGGCGGTGACGCTCGTCGAGCTGATGGGCGCCCGTATCCAGTCGCCGGCCGATGCGCGCCGGCTGCTTGCGATCGGATGATCCGGACTCCGAGCTGAAAGGTCCGTGCCAGTGATGCAGACGCGCACGATCGGGGTTGTGGGCACCGGGGTGATCGGTGCCGGCTGGGCTGTACGGGCCCTGGCCCGTGGCCATGACGTGCTGGCCTGGGATCCGGCACCTGGAGCCCAGGAGCGGCTTCGCTCCGCCGTGTCGAGGGCATGGCCGTCGGCTCTCAGACTGGGGCTGTTCCCGGGCGCCGATCCAGCCCGGATCACCTGGATGGAAACCGTCGAGGAACTGGCAGCCCGAGCGGACTGGATCCAGGAGAACGCACCGGAGAATGAGGATGTAAAGCGGCCGTTGATGCGCACCCTGGCGGACCATTCGGGCCCCGAGGTGGTGATCGCCTCCAGCTCGTCAGGCCTGCTGCCTACACGGCTCCAGGATGGTTGCCGGCACCCGGAACGGATCCTCATAGGTCATCCGTTCAACCCCGTCTACCTTCTGCCGTTGGTCGAGGTCGTTGCCGGTGTGCAGACCTCTCAGGCGGCCATGGACGTCGCGGTTGCCCACTATGACGACCTGGTGATGTACCCGCTGGTGGTACGTACCGAGATCGAGGGCTATCTCTCGGACCGTCTCCAGGAGGCCCTGTGGCGCGAGGTGCTCCATCTCGTCAACGACGGTGTGGCGACCACGGGCGAACTCGACGATGCCGTGAGCTACGGCCCTGGGCTGAGGTGGGCCGGCATGGGCACCAACCTCACGTTCCACCTGGCCGGAGGCGAAGGCGGCATGCGCCACATGCTCAGCCAGTTCGGGCCGGCCCTGAAGCTCCCGTGGACGAAGCTGGTGGCACCCGAGCTGACCGACGGTCTGGTCGAGGCCATGGCGGACGGTTGCGAGGCACAGGCCGACGGTCGGTCGGTTGAGCAGTTGGAACGCCTCAGGGACGATTACCTGATCGGTGTGATGCGCTCGCTGCGCCCACTGGAACTGGGTGCCGGTCGTCTCATTGCCGAGCGCGAGGCTCGTATCCACGAAGCCTCCGGCATCACCGCGTGGGCTGCCGGTGACCCGGTATCGGCGCCGCTGGCCCTGTACGAGGCGCCGGTCGAGCCGGACTGGGTCGACTACAACGGCCATATGTCGGAGTGGGCCTTCCTGACCGCTTTCGGCTGGGCCAGCGACAAGTTGTTCCGGTACATCGGGATCGACGAGAAGTACCGCGCTGCTGGATACTCGTTGTTCACGGTGGAGACCCACCTCAATTATGTGAAGGAGGCATCGCTGGGGGATCCGCTGCGCTTCACGACACAGATACTCGGCGTCGACGCCAAACGCCTCCACCTCTTCCATGCCATGCGCCACGCCGGAACCGGCGAGCTGCTGTGCACCACCGAGCAGATGCTGCTCCACGTGGACACCGGGACCGGTTCCACGGCGCCGGTCCTGCCGGGCCCGGCCTCAGCCCTTGCCGCTATCGCCGCCGTCCATGCCGACCTGCCGGTCCCACCACAGGTGGGGCGGGTCATGGGCCTCACCTGACCGCCCAGCCAGTCCCCGACCCACGGAGCACACCATGGATTTCGCCCTGACAGACGAGCAGGAGATGATCGTCGAGACGGTCCGGTCATTCGTCGAGCGCGAGCTGGTTCCCCACGAGGACGAGGTGGAACGGCTCGGCGACATGCGCCCTGAGCTGGTGGCCGAGATCCGTGAGCGGTCCCTGGCCGCCGGCATCTACGCGGCCAACATGCCGGTTGACCTGGGTGGTGGTGGTCTGGACAACCTCACGATGGCGCTGGTCGACCGGGCCTTCGGCTGGACGTCGTACGCGCTCCACTACGTGGTGGCCAGGCCCTCCAACATCCTGCAGGCCTGCACGGGCGACCAGATCGAGGAGTACCTGCTCCCGACGATCCGTGGCGAACGGGTTGACTGCCTGGCGATGAGCGAGCCGGGCGCAGGCTCCGATGTGCGGGGCATGTCATGTAGGGCGGTTCGCGACGGCGACGACTTCGTCATAAACGGCACCAAGCACTTCATAAGCCACGCCGACCTGGCCGACTACACCATTCTCTTCGCTGCAACCGGCGAGGAGGAGACGCCCCGGGGGCCGAAGAAGCTCATCACCTCTTTCCTGGTCGACCACGACACGCCGGGCCTCGAGCTGGCCCCGGGCTACGAGTCGGTCTCGAACCGCGGGTACCACAACCTGATCCTGAACTTCGACGACTGCCGGGTGCCGGCGTCAAAGGTGCTGGGCGAGCAGGACCGGGGTTTTGACGTGGCCAACGAATGGCTGGGGTCCACTCGCCTCCAGGTGGCATCGGTGTGCCTGGGGAGGGCGGACAGGGCGATGTCGGTGGCGCTGGACTGGGCGGCCTCCCGGGAGCAGTTCGGCCAGAAGATCGGGAAGTTCCAGGGCGTCTCGTTCAAGTTGGCCGACATGCGCACTGCCATGATCGCCGCCGAACTGATGACCTACCGGGCGGCCTGGCTGATGGACCGGGGCACCATGTCCGACGGTGACGCTGCGATGGCGAAGATCTCCTCAACCGAGATGCTGCAGTTCGTTTCCGACGAGGCCATCCAGGTCCTGGGCGGCATGGGCCTCATGAAGGAACTTCCCCTGGAGCGGATCTGGAGGGATGCTCGGGTGGATCGCATCTGGGATGGCACCAGTGAGATCCAGCGGCACATCCTGAGCCGTGAGATGCTCCGCCCGCTTGGCGCCTGAACCGGTCGACGGCAGGGGGTCAGGACCGCATGCACCGACTGGCCCGACTCCTGGCTCCGACGTCGATCGCCGTGGTGGGAGGTCGTCAGGCCGAACTGGCTATGCAGCAGTGCCTTGCGCTCGGGTTCGAAGGCGAACTCTGGCCAGTCCACCCGACCCGGTCGGAGCTGGCCGGCCACGCGACCGCCCCGAGTATCGCGGAGCTGCCGGGGTCACCGGACGCCGCTCTGGTGGCGGTCAACCGGCACGAGACGATCGAGGTGGTGGCCGCCCTTGCGGCCATCGGTGCAGGCGCCGCCGTCTGCTACGCATCGGGCTTCGCCGAGGTGGGCGGGGTCGGCATCGACCTCCAGACCGACCTGGTGGCGGCGGCCGGGCCGATGCCTGTGCTGGGCCCGAACTGCTACGGCACGGTGGCCGCGACGGTGGGGGCGGCCCTGTGGCCTGACCAGCAGGGCCTGCGGCGATGCCGGCGGGGGGTGGCCTTCGTGACACAGAGCGGCAACATCGCCCTGAACCTCACGATGCAGAGTCGCCGGATGCCGATAAGCCACGTGCTGACCGTCGGCAATCAGGCGGACGTCGGCATCGAGGAGTGCATCGAGGCCCTCGTCGGCGACCCGTCGGTGTCGGCGATCGGCCTGCACATGGAGGCCCTCGGCGACGTCCCCAGGTTCGAGGCCGTCTGCAGGCGGGCATCGGAAGCCGACGTGCCGGTGGTCGTCCTGAAGACGGGTTCCTCGACCCTGGGTGCCCGGATCGCCGTCTCGCACACCTCCTCGATGGTCGGTGACGCCACCGCCTACCGGGTTCTCTTCGAGCGCCTCGGCGTTCGACAGGTCGAATCGATCCCGGAGCTGCTGGACACGCTGGCCGTCCTGGACCGCCTCGGTGGCATCCCGGGGCGGCGGCTGGTCTCGATGAGCTGTTCGGGGGGCGAGGCATCGGTGGTCGCCGACCGGGCCGAGTCCATGGACCTGGACTTTCCGGCGTTCGACGAGGGGCATGGTGCCCGCATAGCCGGCACGCTCTCCGAGCTGGTGTCGGTCTCCAACCCGCTCGACTACCACACCTTCATCTGGGGCGACCCCGGGCGTCTCAGGGCCACCTTCACGGCGGTGATGGACGGGCCGCTGGATGCGGCGATGCTCGTACTCGACTTCCCGTCGGCGGGTCTCGACGACTCCGGATGGTGGCCGACCCTGGGCGCCTTCGCAGAAGCCAGCCGAGCAACCGGGGTGCCCGGGGTGGTGGTGGCATCGATGGCCGAGAACCTCCCCCCGGAGGTGGAGGCGGCGACCGATGAGGCCGGCATGGTCGCCATCCGTGGTATCGGTGAGGCGCTGAGGGCACTGGAGGCGTCGGCGTGGTGGGGCAGCCGGCGGACCCGATCTCCGCTGCTGGCGGTTGAGCCGTTCGATCGCGACGGCCTGCGGACCCTCTACGAGGTGGAGGCCGGCGGCCTCCTGGAGGCGGCGGGGGTGCCCGTTCCACGTGGCTTCGTCGTTCCAGCCGTCGATGCCGTGGCGGCCTGTGGGTCCCTGGCTGGGCGGGTCGTGGTGAAGGCCATCGGGACGGCGCACAAGACCGAGGCCGGCCGGGTGGCTGTAGGGCTGGCCGGTGCCTCCGAGGTGGGCGCCGCTCTGGATGCCATGGACCTTGCCGACGACGCCGAGGTGCTGGTCGAGGACTTCGTCGACGACGCCGTCGTCGAGTTGCTGGTCAGCATCCGGCGGGAGCCGCCGGTGGGCTGGCTCCTCACGCTGGGAATCGGCGGCACGCTGGTGGAGCTGCTGGGCGACACCACCAGCCTGCTGCTCCCAGTGGATGCCGCCGAGGTGATCTTCGCCCTTAGGAGCCTGGCCGGGTGGCCGCTGATCGAGGGACACCGGGGGAAGCCGCCAGCCGACCTGGATGCGCTTGTGGCGACCATCCTCGGGATTGCCGGGGTGGTGGAGATGCGCCCCGACCTGGTGGAGCTGGAGTGCAATCCGGTGCTGGCCCGCCCGGTCGGAGCGATCACGGTCGACGCCCTTGCAACCGTGGTGGACTGACCCGTGAGGAGGACACCCGTATGAACGAAGCCAACGATGCCGACGCTGTGACAGACGCGAACCAGACCGCCGACGCCTCCGGCCCGGTGGTGCACACCAGGGTGGACGGAGGTGTCCTGTCGGTGGTGCTGGACCGCCCGAAGGCCAATGCCATCGACGCGGCAACCAGTCGCGAGCTGGGCTCGGTGTTCGCAGGGTTCAGGGACGATCCGTCCCTGAGGGTGGCGGTATTCACGGGTGCCGGAGAGCGGTTCTTCTCAGCCGGATGGGACCTCGGGGCGGCCGCTGCCGGTGAGGACTTCGAGGCCGACTACGGCGAGGGCGGATTCGGAGGGTTCTGCGAGCTGCCGGGGCGCGGCAAGCCGGTGGTCTGTGCGGTGAACGGAATGGCCGTCGGTGGTGGATTCGAGATCGCCATGGCGGCGGAGTTCGTCGTGGCCGCCGACCATGCCCGGTTCTTCCTGCCGGAGACGGGTCTGGGGATCATCCCGGATGCGGGTGCCATCCGCCTGCCCCGGATGCTCCCGCACGCGATCGCCAACGAGGTGCTCTATGGCGGGAGGAGGTTGGACGCGTCCGAGGCCGAGCGCTGGGGTCTGGTGAACCAGGTCGTGGCCGCCGCCGATCTGGAGGATGCCGCTATGGAACTGGCCAGCCGGATCGCATCTGCCGCACCGCTGGCGGTGGAGGCGGTGATGGCCATCGACCGGGCCACCCGCCACCTATCCCTGGGCGAGGCCTTCGGGCACCTCCGATCCGGCGACCTCGAGGCCTATGAACGCATGCTCGTGTCGGAGGACGCGAAGGAGGGCCCCCGTGCCTTCGCCGAGAAACGCGATCCCTACTGGCAGGGGGCATGATTTCCCAGGGGGAAATCCGCATGTCTGCAAACCGCGCTAGGTTCGGGGCCAACGAGCGCCCCTGAAGGGGGCTGGTCGCAATGGTCGGACGACGAGGTCCGATCTGACACCATTTATGGGGGACACATGAGCCAGCGCCTCACGACGCCGATGGTCCGCGATGACGGAGTTCTCCGCGAGGCGACCTGGGAGGAGGCCCTCCAACGGGCCGCCGACGGGTTCCGCTCGGTGCTCAACGCACACGGACCTACGGCCTTCGGCATGTTCAGCTGTTCGAAGACCACCAACGAGGTGAATTACGCCGCACAGCGGTTCACCCGCAGGGTCATCGGTTCCAACAACATCGACAGCTGCAACCGAACTTGACACGCTCCCAGCGTCGTCGGTCTGGCGACAGTCTTCGGAGCGGGTGGCGGTACCTCCTCGTATGTGGAGGTCGAGAATGTGGACGCCGTCGTCATGTGGGGCACGAACGCCCGTAACGCCCACCCGATCTTCTTCCACCACGTGATCAAGGGCATCGACAATGGTGCCCGCTCGTGGACCATTGATCCACGACGGACCAGCACAGCGAAGTTCACCGACTCGTGGCTGGGCCTGAACGTCGGAACCGACATCGGCCTGGCACTCGGCGTGGCCCGTGAGATCATCGCAGCGGGCCTCACCGATGACGAGTTCATCCGCAATGCCACCACCGGGTACGAGGAGTTCGTGGCATTCGTGGAACCGTGGACTCTGGAGCACACCGCTGAGGTGACCGGCGTGCCGGCCGAGGCGATCCGAGACCTTGCACACGGCTACGCCACCGCACCCACAGCCCAGATCTGCTGGACGCTGGGCATCACCGAGCACCACACGGGCGTCGACAACGTCCAGTCCCTCTGCAACCTGGCGTTGCTCACCGGACACGTGGGCCGCTGGGGTTCGGGCCTTGTTCCCCTGCGCGGCCAGAACAACGTGCAGGGTGGCGGCGACATGGGTGCCCTACCCAACAAGTTGACCGGGTTCCAGGACGTGGAGGACGACGAGGTTCGGGCGAAGTTCGAGGCGGCATGGAATTGCGAGATCCCTCCGAAGAACGGCTGGAACCTCACCCAGATGTTCGAGGCCATGGAGCGCGACGAGCTGAAGGCCGTGTACGTCATCGGCGAGAACCCAGCAGACTCGGAGGCAGACGTCAAGCACGCACGGGCCATGTTGGAGAAGCTCGACATGCTGGTCGTACAGGACGTTTTCATGACCCGGACGGCAAAGATGGCCGACGTGGTCCTGCCCGCCGCCCTTGGATGGGCAGAGTCCGACGGCACTGCCACCAACAGCGAGCGTCGGGTCCAGCGAATGCGCGCAGCCGTGCCACCTCCCGGTCAGGCCCGTCAGGAGATCGGGATCATCAACGACCTGGCCGCCCTCATGGGCGACGACGCCTGGGGGAACCCGACGGCCGAGGAATTCTGGGAGGAACTCAGGACCGTGTCACCAATGCACGGCGGGATGTCGTGGGAGCGTCTCGAGGCGGAGGGCGGGATTCAGTGGCCCTGTCCGACCGAGGACCATCCGGGGAGCCCTTTCCTGCATGGTCGTCTATGGGAACGGCCGGTCCAGGGCCGACGGGCCCCGTTCTCGTGCGTGGAGGACCGTCCGCCGCTGGACGTGCTTAGCGAGGAATTCCCGTTGCGTCTCACGACCGTCAGGGCACTGGACTCGTACAACACAGGCGTCCAGACGAGCGGGTACTCATCGCCGATTCGCAGCGGGGAGGCCCTCCAGGTGTCGGTTGTGGATGCGGCAGCCCTGGGTGTCGTGGCTGGCGAGCGTGTGCTTGTCTCCTCGCGGCGCGGCGCCATCCGGATGACGATCGGAATCGAGCTGGAGTTGGCCGTGGGCCTATGTCACACGACCTTCCACTTCCCCGAACTGGCCGACGTGAACCAGATCACCAGCGACGCCGTTGACCCGAAGTCGGGGACCGCTGAGTTCAAGGCGGCGGCGATCCGCATCGACCGACTGGACGAGGACGACCGGGCGGAACTTGACGAGAGGGTCAGGGCAGGTGCCTGACCTCTACTTCAGCGCCGTTGACGAGGCCACCGATGCCGAGAAGATGGCGGTCGACGAGGCCATATCCGACTGGGGTCCGGTCACGATCCGGGTGTCCGAACGGCTCGTGACCGGCGGTCGTGCCCGCGCCCGTGAGCGCCGGCACCTCCTGCTGCCCGCACTCCACGCTCTTCAACGTGCCGCCGGTTGGATCAGCCCCGGAGGGCTCGACCATGCCTGCCGAGTCCTTGAGGTGCCACCGGCCGAGGCCTACGGCGTGGCGACCTTCTACCACCTGTTCACCCATGAGCCGCCGGCCGCCGACGACACGATCCACGTGTGCGACGACATCGCCTGTCGCCTCGTAGGGGCATTGGGCCTGATCGACGACCTGCGGACCGAGGGCCACAATGTGAAGGCCAGCCCGTGTCTGGGCCAGTGCGAGCGGGCTCCGGCGGTGATGGTCCAGCGCATGGGCCGGCCGGACCTGACGGTCACCGCCACCGACGGTGGAACCGTGAGGGTGGCCGATGTGGCCGTGGCCATCGACTCGGGCGTCTCGACCCCGTCGGTGACGGTTCCCCAGGAGGGCGACCCCGGCCTTCGCCTTTTGGCACGTGTCGGCGTGGTGGATCCCACCAGCCTCGAGGAATACAGGGCCAGCGGCGGCTATCAGGCACTCGAGGCCTCGGTGGCCCTCGGCGGCGATCAGGTCATTGCCGAGGTGACCGCCTCCGGTCTCTCCGGACGCGGTGGAGCGGCCTTTCCGACCGGCATCAAGTGGCGGGGCGTCGCCGACCAGGAGGGGCGCCCGCGTCATCTCGTGTGCAACGCGGACGAGTCCGAGCCCGGAACCTTCAAGGACCGGGTGATCATGGAGGGTGATCCCTTCTCCCTGGTGGAGGCCATGACGGTGGCAGGCCTGGCGATCGGTGCCGAGCAGGGCTGGCTGTACATCCGCGGCGAGTACCCCGTGGCGATCGAACGTCTCTCCGGTGCCATCTCAGCGGCCCGTAGTGCCGGGCTGCTGGGCGACGATGTCGCCGGCTCCGGTCGACGCTTCGACATCTCCCTCCGTAGCGGCGCCGGTGCGTACATATGCGGTGAGGAGACGGCGCTGTTCAACTCGGTTGAGGGCTTCCGTGGCGAGCCGCGCAACAAGCCGCCTTTCCCGACCACGCACGGGCTCTTCGGAGAGCCGACGGCCATCAACAACGTGGAGACGCTCGTCAACGTGCTGTCCGTCGTGCTGGCCGGCAGCGCCGCCTACGCGGCGGTGGGCACCGAGCGCTCACCGGGCACCAAGCTCTTCTGCCTCTCAGGCCGGGTGAACCGTCCTGGAACCTATGAGGTCGAGTTCGGAGCGACGCTGGGCGACCTGATCGATCTGGCCGGCGGCCTTACGGATGGAAGCCGGTTGCGGACCGTGCTGCTGGGTGGTGCGGCCGGGAGCTTCGTGGGGCCGGAGTCCCTGGACCTCCCGTTGACCCTGGAGGCCACGCGGGAAGCTGGTGTATCGCTGGGGTCGGGCGTGATCATGGTGTTCGACGAGTCCGACGACATGGTCGAGACCGTGCGACGGATAGCCGAGTTCTTCCGTGACGAGTCGTGCGGCCAGTGCGTGCCGTGCAGGGTCGGAACTGTTCGCCAGGAGGAGGTCCTGGTCCGCCTGGGCCGCGGCGCCGTCCTCGACGACGAGCGGGAACTGCTCGACGACCTGGCAGCTGTGATGAAGGACGCCTCGATCTGTGGCCTGGGCCAGACTGCGTCCGGTGCCGTGAGGAGTGCCCTGGACATGGGGCTCCTGGCCGTAATCGCTGAAGGGATTGAAGGGGGAGGGCAGTGAACGACACGCCGGTAGCGGTTCCGACCACATTGGTGGAGATCACCCTTGACGGCAAGGCCGTGAGGGCTCCCAAGGGCTCGACGATCCTGGATGCCTGCCGCCGTGAGGGAATCGACACCCCGACGCTCTGCTGGGCCGAGAACCTGACTCCGGTCAACGTCTGTCGCGTCTGTGTCGTGGAGGTCGAGGGCTCACGTGTGCTCGTGCCGTCGTGCTCTCGACCGGTGGAGGATGGCATGGTCATCGCCACGGACTCCGAACGGGTCAGGACCAGTCGGCGGATGGTCTACGAACTGCTCGCCTCTTCCGTTGAGATGGATCGGGCCGACCGCGAGGTCCACGAATGGATGGAGCACTACGGGGCACGTCCGGAACGGATGGGGAAGCGTTCGGAGATCGCCACCGTGGCCCAACCGGTGAAGGTCCAGGACGACCTCTACGTTCGGGACTATGAACGCTGCATCCTCTGCTACAAGTGCGTCGAGGCCTGTGGCGACGATGCGCAGCAGACCTTCGCGATCGCCACGGCAGGCAGGGGCTTCGATGCCCACATCTCCACCGAGCACGATGTCACCCTGCCCGACTCGGCCTGCGTCTACTGCGGCAACTGCATCGGTGTCTGCCCTACCGGAGCCCTGACATTCAAGACGGAACACGACATGCGCCTGGCCGGTACCTGGGACGAGGACATCCAGGAGGTCACCACCACCGTCTGCTCGTTCTGTGGTGTGGGATGCAACCTCGAGCTGCACACCCAGGACGACCGCATTGTGAAGGTGACATCACCGTCGGACCACTCGGTCACCCACGGACACCTGTGCATCAAGGGTCGATTCGGATGGCAGCAGCACGCCCACTCCTGACCAGTACGACCACCCAGCCCATGATGTCGGCCCCGGGTAGGTGCTCGCCGTGCTCACGCGACACCACGGACGCCAGGCCGTCGGCTTCGATGGCATCCAGCTCAGCGGGGAACGTGCCTACGTCCCAGAAGTGGTCGTTCAGGCCCACCACCACGGCCCCGCCCGGTCGCACGGCCCGGATGACGCTGCGCAGGGCGTCGGGTCGGATGTGGGCGAACGAGAACACGCCCACGGCCACGGCATGGTCGTATGTCCCGTCTTGAATACCCAGCCCGGCGTTCAGGTCGGCTTCGAAGAGCCGCCTGTAGACCCCGGTCCCGGCTGCGCGTTCCAGCATGGGTGGCGAGAAGTCGCAGCCGTCCAGGTCGGCGAAGCCGACATCTCGCAGAGCGATGCCCGAGAGCCCGGTGCCACAGCCGACGTCCAGGACGCTCCCTGAGCGGTCGGCCACCTCATCCAGGGCGGCGGCGCATCGGGCCGGCTGGGCGTACTCGTTGTCGACGCCGATCTCCTGGTCGTAGGTGGCGGCCCAGCGCTGGTAGTGGGCGAGGGTCTCCTCGCCGGTTTCCAGGTCGTATGCCGTGGCTAGGAGTCCTTGGGGTGGCCGACCTTCGGGTGGGAGGTCTGGCCCGTTCGCGTGATGGTCCGACATGGTTGAACACTACGACGGTCACCTGCGGGGGATATACAGGGCCGGTGTCGTGGGTAGTCGTACTGTTCTCCAGCCTGCCGTCTGAGACGATCATTTCCCATGATACGGGAGGGCCTGGCCGCATTACGAAAGGGTGACGTATGGGCCTGTAGGGAAGATTCATGTGACAGACGTCCCATTAGCGCTTAGCCTGATGCGCTGGTGGTCGATGGTCACCGAACTGGTCGCCGAACTGACGGCATGGACCGGTGTTCGCCAAATGGAGGAAAATGACAATGTTTCGATGTGCGCGTGTTCCACTCGCGCTG
>Ga0233427_10001799_pt1 | contig 21796 bp, 17 predicted proteins | sample SI_118_April2016_5_FD_179885 | JGI IMG/M metagenome (GOLD analysis project Ga0233427, IMG submission 179885) | Seawater microbial communities from Saanich Inlet, British Columbia, Canada - SI_118_April2016_100_MG | ecosystem: Environmental > Aquatic > Marine > Inlet | place: Canada: British...
AGATGAAACCACCTGTATAACTGTCAAGAATGAATCTAAGGATGATGATGATGATGATAGCAGCACCTCCACCATGTGGTGGCTTTGTGTCTGCTTCCCGTTACTATTGCTACTGTTGCTAATCCCACTGATATATTGGTCCAGAGAGAGAGGAGATTCTCTACTAGTGATGGTTGGAATGAGAAACGGTCCTGAACCTGAACACACAACTGCAAGACCTAACTTTGTCAGTGGAAGTGGAACTAAGAACGATCCATTCGTACTTAAACCGGGTCACGTCGAAAACTTTGGTGACAGTTGTGAAAGTAAGGAAACTATCACTATTGCCAACTTAGACCCTGAATCTCTGATCACTATTACAGATATGGCAACGCATACAAATCGTGGTCGCTTCAATATGGATTCAGTCCTAGTAGAAGGTAACTCTGAAGACAAGGGCAAAGGCTCAATCGTCTTCACATTGAAATTTGATGACAATGTCACTGAAGACGATGTTAGTGGAGTTTACAACGGACAAATCAGAATTGGTAGTGCTTCGGTCTACATCAATTGGGAAGTCAAAGTTGGAGACCCTGAGGCCGATGAACTAGCAGAAGCAGATAGGAGAGCCAAAGAATTGAAGGCTCAAGAAGACGCTGAGAGGAAAGCTATCAAGGAAGCCGAAGAAAAGGACAAGGCTGACAAGAAGGCTGCTGACAAAATGGCAAAGGCTAGTGCTGAAAAGGAAGCCACTGACAAGAAAATCAAAGAGGCTGAAGAGAAGGCTGAAGCAAAGGCTAGTGCTGAAAAGGAAGCCGCTGACAAGAAAATCAAAGAGGCTGAAGAGAAGGCCGCCGCTGCTGAAGCAAAGGCTGCTGCTGCGGAAGATAAAGCTGCATCTGAAAAGAAGGCTCGAGAAAATGCTGAAGATTCTGCACGAGTTGTTGCAGAACAGGCTGCTAAGGAACGTCTTGAACAAATGGATAAGGAAATGGAAGAGCGCCGTAAGAAGCTCGATGAAATGGATGAGGCCACTCGTAAGAAAGAGGAAGAACTCCTACGTATTTCTGAAAAAGCTAAGACCATCGATTTCGCTACAATTGGTGTTGCTACATCCGATGAAAAGGATGATCTACAACGTATCAAGGGAGTTGGACCTTTCATCGAGGATAAGTTGAATGCTCTTGGAATCTACACTTTCGAGCAAGTTGGAAACATGACTTCAGAAATTGAAGAACAAGTTAACATCGCTATCGAATTCTTCCCAGGAAGAATCAAGAGAGACAAGTGGGCTAAGCAAGCAAAGAAATTCGCTGACCAAAAGTGAAACTTATGGCATTAATTTCAGATTTGCTTGACTACTTGGATAGCTTGCCATTCAGTGCCAAGGTCATTTTGTGCATACTAGGGACAGCGCTTGCCTTAATCGGTACTAAGTATGTCCTAATCAGGCCATGGAAGGAGATTGTAAAAGGCAGTTCTGCAGGATGGGATGACAAATTACTCGGGCCGCTTGCAGTCAGATTAAATCTGTTTATTCTAGCAGCAGGTGGTCAAATATCCAGTATTTGGCTAATCGAATCTGATATCGACTACAACACGCTACAACCATACTTTGGTGCGAGTTACATCATGATTGCAACCTCGATTTCAAGTGTTTCAGCAAAATACCTGATGCCGGTTATGCTTGAACAATTTCAGAAAAGGGATGCTGTTACCATTTCGGGAGGAAACCCAATCCTCGTAATTTGTACTCGTGCGACACTTTATTTCATCGGGACATATTTTGCTCTGATTGAACTTGATATCGATTTGTTTGGCATATTTGCATCATTAACACTAATCTCAATTATACTTGGAATCGCAATGCAGCAAACCATTAGCAACATTGCTAATTCATTCTTACTGGCAGTAGACCGTCCCTTCGAAGTTGGAGATCGCATAGAAGTTGGAGAGATAATAGGTACTGTCGTCTCGATTGGTATTCTTTCTACTAAAGTTCTAAACCACGATGAAAGGTTAGTTATTATTCCAAACAATACTATCGTTTCTTCAGATATTGTCAACCACGCAAGAGGTGGAGGAGAAGGTATTGCAAGTAGGAAATCGCTTGTAATCGACATAGGAGTGAGTTACGATGAAGATATTGATCATGTCAAATACACACTTCTCAAATTAGCCAGAGAATCGCCTCATTGTTTGAAAAAACCAGAACCTAGAGTTTTAATCAATGAATTAGATGAATTTACTAAGAATTTCAGATTATTTGCATGGGTTGAAAATTACAATATAGAATTCATCGCAAGAGATTGGATTCTGAAATATATCGATGAAAATTTCAACAGTGAAGGAATATCAATTTCATTCCCAACAGAGGTTGAAATCAAAGATGAGGCATCTTCAACTGACCTTGATGGCAAGGCTGAACGCCAACAAATTGCTCGCGAGCAGATGATTCTAGAAGAGCAACGATTCCAAGAAGAAAGAGAGGCTGCACGTCTGCGCTTGAAAGAACTAGAAAAAGAAATGCTGAAGGCTGAACTATCCGGTGTTAAGATTTCTGATTTAGAGTTTGAAGCTCAAGCACTTGATAACGAGTTAAATATCTTCAAAAATGAAGGTTAACTTTAGGCATTATGACCCCTAATCAGGAAAGCCACCCATAATAGCGAAAGCAAGATACCACAAACCTTGAAGATTCTTGGACCGTTTTTCTCATCACTGAATAATCCAGAAAGGCGTGCACCAAAGAAAGTCCAAGCGATCATTGCAGCAATGCAGATACTCAATGTAACAGCGATAATCGATAAGATACCAACAACTCCACCGCCTAATGGTTCAATGTATTGACTCATTATCAGGATGACGAAGGCCCATTCTTTACCGTTAACGAATTGCATTGCAATACCTGTTTTTAATCCGAGTTTACCTGTAGATTCTGAAACATTGAGAGATGTAACATCAAATTTGAATAGAGCCACAGCCATCGCTAACAAGAATAACATTCCAATCCAATGAAGGGCGACTAGTGCTGTCTCATTTTCGCTTAATGAATCAATAGCCAATCCTACTGTAAATTCCATTATGAATAATCCAATCGCCATCCCGGTGATTAACGAGATGTTACTCTTCCTTCCAAACAGGCCACTGTGAGCGAATGCTGTCAATGCATTTGGGCCGGGAGTAAGTAGTGCAATAGCGATAATCAGCAACAACTGAAGTAAAGCAGTTGTTGCATCCATGATGGCTCGACCCTATCATGATAAATAACAATTCAGCAGGTATCGGCTATTAAATGCCAATCACATGTTACGACGATACTGTCCACCAACTGCGAACAGTGCGTCTGTAATTTGGCCTAGTGAGGCAACCTTGGTTGTCTCCATCAATTCCTCGAATACGTTCCCACCTACTCTTGCAACTTGTTGCAGGCGCTGAAGTGCTTGCTCATCTTTTGGAATCGCTTGAGTTCGCTCAAGACATGCCTGTTTCTCATCAGGGTTAGCACGGGCAAGTTCCATGTCGAACTCATCTGCAGAGTCCTCATCGAAGTCTTTAGCATTAGGATTTTGGAATGTGTTTACACCAATAATTGGTAATGTTCCATCATGCTTGAGATGCTCATAATACATGCTTTCATCTTGGATCTTACCGCGCTGGTACATGGTTTCCATAGCACCAAGAACCCCGCCTCTACGCGATAGTGCTTCGAATTCTTCGAGTACCGCTTCTTCGACTAAGTCGGTTAATTCCTCTACGATGAATGAACCCTGCATTGGATTCTCTGTCTTAGTCCATCCACTTTCTTTGTTGACAATCAACTGAATTGCAAGTGCTCTGCGAACCGACTCTTCAGTCGGTGTAGTAATCGCCTCATCGTATGCATTTGTGTGAAGTGAATTGGCATTGTCCTGAATAGCCAGTAGTGCTTGCAAGGTAGTACGAATATCGTTGAAATCAATCTCTTGTGCGTGAAGACTTCGCCCGCTAGTCTGAATGTGATACTTGAGTTTCTGGCTTCTCGCATCCGCACCGTACAAGTCACGCATAGTGACCGCCCAGATACGACGAGCAACTCTTCCAATAACGGTATACTCAGGGTCTAGGCCGTTTGAGAAGAAGAACGAAAGATTTGGTGCGAATTCTGCAACATCCATTCCTCTGCTTCGATAATACTCAACATAGGTGAAACCATTTGCAAGGGTCAAAGCAAGTTGCGTGATTGGGTTTGCTCCAGCTTCTGCTATGTGATATCCTGAAATGGATACCGAGTAATGATTTCGTACACCATTATCGATGTAATACTGCTGAACATCCCCCATCATCTTGAGAGCGAATGGGGTTGAGAAAATACAGGTGTTTTGGGCTTGGTCTTCTTTGAGGATGTCAGCCTGAACTGTTCCTCTAACTGTCTGAAGAGTCTTCGCTTTGATTTCTGCATATGTATCTGCATCGACCATTGCGTCTCCTCTCTTACCGACTGTGGCAAGACCGAACCCATCGTGGCCTTCAGGTAAATCTCCACGGTAACCACTCGCATCTGCTTCTAATTGCAGATGCTTCTCGACTTGTTGATCGATTGCTGCATTGAGATAGAATGCAAGAATAATCGGAGCCGGACCATTTATGGTCATTGATACTGAAGTATTGGCATCACACAAATCAAATCCGGAATAGAGTCGCTTTGCATCATCTATGCTAGCGATAGAAACACCTGAATTACCGACCTTACCCCAAATATCTGGGCGACGGTCGGGGTCACGACCATACAGAGTTACACTGTCGAAAGCGGTTGATAAACGAACATAATCTTGCCCTTGAGAAAGAAGATGGAATCTACGATTGGTTCTCTCTCCTTCTCCTTCCCCAGCGAACATACGAGCACTCAATTCATCGGTTCGCTTGAAGGGGAAGACTCCTGATGTGAATGGGAAATGCCCTGGTGCATTCTCCCTAGTAATCCAATTGTACATGTCGCCATCATCGGAATACTTCGGAAGTGCAACACGAGGAATCATCTGATGAGACAGTGATTCAGTAACTGTTGAGACTGTGAATGGTTTTCCACGAACATAGTATGTGAACTCTCCACTGGAATATTGCTCGGCTAAATCTCTGAAATCTGCAACGACTTGGCTCGCTTCTGCAATCTCTTCGCGTAATTCAGCAAGGTGTGCCTCAACTTCACTCTTAATCGAAGGCAACTCTTTGCTTGCAGTCTCTAGATGCTGCATAGTTCGTAATTTCTCTGCAACACTACCATTTTGTGAATGGTAATCACGTACTACAGAAGAGATTTCAGATAGATAGTGGACACGTTCAGGAGGAATTACTCCCTTGCGCTCACCGATTATTCCAATCGGTTCACTCGCTTCAAAGCCAACCATTGCGGAGAGTTTCTGCCAAAGCACATCAACTCCAGGATCTGCGAATTGGCTAGCGATTGTAGCGACTACAGGTAAATCCTCATCTGCATTTTCAAACATGTTTCTGTTACGACGAACTTGCTTACGAATTGCTCTTAGTGCATCTTCGCTACCTCGCTTTTCATATTTGTTTAAAACAACTAAATCTGCTACGTCAAGCATCTCGATCTTCTCTAATTGGGTATGAGCACCGAACTCTGCAGTCATAACATATAGCGAGCGGTCAGATACAGTAGTAATTGCATCACTACCTTGTCCGATACCACTGGTCTCACAGAAGATTAAATCGAACCCTACTGCCTTTGCTGCCTCGATTGCGCGGTCTAGATTTGCACTTATTTCTGAACCGCTACCACGACTTGCTAAAGAGCGCATGAAGAGATTGTTATTGGAAAGAGAATTCATTCTAATTCGGTCACCAAGTAGTGCACCGCCAGTTCGCTTACGGGTTGGGTCAACACATAGCAAACAGATTTTCTTATCCGGATTATCACGAAGAATTCGCAGCATCAGTTCATCGAGAAGACTACTCTTACCCGCACCGCCAGTTCCAGTAAAGCCAATCACTGGAACGTCTGCATCACTAGAGCGAACCTTAGCCAAAGTTGCTGCAAAGTCATCAGCACTAGCTGATTCTGAAAGCGTAAGTAATAGCCCAACCTTAGCCATATCATCTGCTGTAATTGGCCCATCTAGGCTACCTATTCGGTCACTTGTAATCAAGTCAACTTCACTTGCAGTTCCCATCAAATCATGAATCATTCCCATTAGACCCATCTTACGCCCATCATCGGGAGAATAGATTTTGGAAATGCCGCTCTTGTGTAAATCACGAATTTCGGGAGGTGTGATTGTACCTCCACCTCCACCAAAGATGCGAATGTGTTCGCATCCAGCCTCATCCAGAAGTTGGCGGATGTAGGTGAAGTACTCCATATGCCCACCTTGATAACTAGTCAAAGCGACCGCATGTGCATCTTCTTGTACTGCACAATCTACTACTTCTTTTGCAGATCTGTCATGTCCAAGGTGAATTACTTCTGCACCGCTGGTTTGAATCAAACGACGCATGACGTTTATTGCAGCATCATGACCATCGAATAGGCTTGCTGCTGTGATTACACGGACCGGCCCAGTGCTAGTTTCGAACACAGGCGCCTCCTCCGACATGCTCCTACGGAGCATACATTCATTCATCATCATACCGTTGAAATGAAAAGCCGGGAAGTTAGTGCGAGATGTATGCGACCCCGGTGGATTATGTCTCCTCAAGAGGTCGCAATCCTCGATGCCAATGCCAAGGCATTGGGTGTAAATATGGATGAATTGATGAATACTGCTGCGGAACATCTAGCTAATGCACTGGAAGGTGCGCCGAGTCCGATTTGGATTCTTTGTGGACCGGGGAATAATGGAGGAGATGGATTCAGACTTGCAAACATGCTAGATGATTGCCATGTAATTGCAACTCATAGCAAACAAAAAACATCCTTAGCCCAACGAGCAAGAGATAGTTGGAAAGGTTCAGTTTTCACTTCTGATTCATTACCTGAAATTGCGCCAGCAGTGATTGTAGATTGCTTGCTGGGAGCTGGCTCACATGGAAAGCCGCGGGGAGAAGTAATCAAATTGATGGAAGCGATACCTGGGGGTCCGATGGTTTTGGCTTGTGATATGCCATCAGGCTGCGGCTCTGGAATCTCTTTCAATGCCTTTCGAACTGTAACATTCGAAGCACCAAAGTCCAATATGATTGATTCTGAAGGAAAACTATTGCCAGAAGTTGGTGATTTATTCATCGCACCAATTGGTTGGCCTGAAGAAACTCTAGATCCAGGGCCCGGAGATTTACTGCGATATCCACACCCTGTTGACGGACAAATCAAAGGCGACAGGGGACGAGTCCTCGTTGTTGGGGGTGGCCCATACCATGGAGCCCCTATTCTTTCAGGAATGGCTGCTGCCAGAATGGGGGTTGATTTAGTTCATATTGCAATGCCAAAAGTTGCAGCCACCAGAGCAAAATGGCCGAATGAATTGATTCAAGAAAAGATGGATGATGAAGAAATTATTACTGATGTTTCCCGAATTATCGAACGCTGTAAGTCTGGAAGAGGGGTACAAGCAATGGTAATCGGACCTGGAATGGGTATTGATCCCGCTTCTCTGCAGGCAGTAAAAACGTTGATAGAAGCAACTCCTGAAATTCCAAAGGTAATTGATGCAGATGCTATCAATGCCCTCGAAGGCTGGCCCAATGGCCTGATTGGAGTTGTTACCCCTCATCAAAAGGAATTAGAAAATTGGGTTGAAGATATTGAGGCTGTTCCGGATTTATTGACTGGATCAGGTGAAAACCGCGTAGTGGTACGTACTGGTGCAGAGGATATTATCGTAGGCTCTGCTGGGCGCGGAGGAATTGGTAATGGTGGTAATCCGCGCATGTCGATGGGTGGCACTGGAGACTTGCTTGCAGGATGTATAGGTGGGCTACTAGGGCTTGGTTTGTCACCTTGGTCAGCATCTCGACTAGGGGTTCACTTGATGAGAACAGCAGGAAAAATAGCAGGTGATGAAATTGGTCCTGGAATGGTAGCAGATGATATTCCGCCTTACCTTTCAAGAGCATTGATTACAGGACCGGTTCTTCTCCATCCACAAGTGCAGGAAGACCTTTCTTCTTCCTGATGTAATCGGTATAATTTCCATAATACTTGGTCACGATACCATCTTGAAGTTCCCAGATTTGATTTACAATTTGGTCGAGGAACCATCTATCGTGACTTACGGTTACAATTGCTCCATCATAATCGACCAACGCTTCTTCTAGAGTTTCTTTTGCGTCCATATCCAAGTGGTTAGTTGGTTCGTCGAGTAACAATAGGTTATTTTCTTCAAGCAGAATTTTCAGTAGAGCAATACGTGCTCTTTCTCCACCAGACAGTTTGCCCAGTGGTGTGTCCACTTGTTCCTTAGCAAACTGGAAACGGCCCAATGCAGCACGGATTTCCCCATATGACATATCAGGCCGCAATAACTCAACTTGCTTTACTGCATTTAGTTTGAAATCAAGAGTTCGATGGTCTTGGTGATAGTATCCAATAATTGTACCAGGTGCCAAATCACGGCTACCTGAATCGATCTTTTCATCACCTGTAACCAATTTGAGAAGTGTGGTTTTACCCTGACCGTTACCACCAACGATTCCGATTCTATCACCCTTTGAAATTTCTAAATCTTGGTTATCCAAAAGTGGGCGCTTCAAGCCTTCGAATCGCTTTGATGCCCCAAGGAATTGGATGATGTCATTGCTTGATTTGTCTGCAGCTTCAAGATTGAAACGAAGGCCCTTTCGCTGCTTTGGTTTTCGAGCAAGCAATGCTTTCAATTCCTGCTGCATTCTCTCAATCATCTTGTGCTTTGCTGAAATCGATTTGTCGTACTTGTTAGCAGACTTCATCGAACGAAGTGCGTTTTGCGTGTGTGCGATTTTCTTCTCAACATTCTTTATACGGTCATCAAGGGCTGAGAGGAACTCTTCTTTTTGTTTCAAAAATTGTGAATAATTGCCCTTGTAATTCCAATTTCTCAGGTTGTCTATTTCGACAATTCTCGTACATACTTGGTCGAGGAAATATCTGTCGTGAGAAACAATTAACTGGGCTCCCACGAACTCATTGATGAATTCTTCAAGCCACTCTGTAGTTGCAATATCCAAGTGATTTGTAGGCTCGTCAAGGAAGATGACATCAACGCCGGCTAAGCCTACAAGTTGACGAGCAAGAGCAAGTTTTGCCTTCTCGCCTCCTGAAAGTTTGTTGACTTTCATTTCCATAGGATGTTGATCAAGACCTAGCATCTCTAAAATCGCCTTAGCAATATTGGCAACATTCCCTCCACCTGAAGTGCCGAGCATTGTTTGGAGTTCTGAGTAGCGCTCCATAACAGGTTGCCAATTTCCTTCGTAGAATGATGGGTCAATCATTTGTGCTTCGATAGTTGCAATCTCCTCTTCCAATTCCTGGAATTGACGACCTTTACGAGATAATTCTTCCTCAATTGTTGAATCTTCATCGATATCTCGTATCTGAGTGAGATATGCAATACGTATGCCTGATGCGAAATCGATGTCACCAACATCCTGCTTTTGTTCAGAGATAGTATTGAGCAGTGTTGTCTTTCCAGCACCGTTGTGACCAACTATTCCAACACGGTCACCTTCATTGACCATGAGATTGATGTCCTGCAAAACGGTGACAGCGCCGAATGAACGGTCTACACCCTCCACACGGATTAGTTCACGGGACATGTTGCGAGGCGGCTGCCACTCGCTTATGGAGTCACCGTTTGAATCGGTTTCAATAAATCCTAACTTCTTGTAAAAATGCCACGGGGAGCATGAAGCGATTCATAAATTTCAGTTGTCTGTCTGGAAAGTGAAAAAATATACCTTTTTATGGTAAATCTAATGCCACCATTCGGAAATCAATTTCACTATTCAATCACATTTCAAAACCATTTCAGTGACGCATCTAGACAAAAGTAAATAGGTGTAGAAGAGAAGTAGTGCAATCATGGCAAGTGAGGACACAAAATTACGCCCAACCGCAGCAGAGTCGTTAGTCAAGGCTACTGTAATTGTTCTGGACCATGTTGAGGTTAGAGCACACATGATACAAGCTTCTTTAGAGGCAGCAAAGAGATTAGGTGCACATACAATCTCCTACTTGGAATGAAATAGCAGAAAGGTCATGGACACATACTCCTTCCGAGTGTTGTGGACTTAACTGCAATCTCAGCTGCTGCCGTGATGTTCACTCTCGGAGCAACGTCTCCAGGTCCATCACTCGCAATTGTATTGCGTAATACCATGATTGGTGGAAGAGCAAGGGGTCTTGCTTGTGCAGTTGGGCATGGTATCGGTTTTGGATTCTATGCCATAACAGTCGTATTTGGTCTAGTAATACTGATGGAAAACAATCCTGAACTTTTCACATTCATGCAGATAATTGGCGGCTTATTCTTGCTTTATTTAGGAGTAGGAATGATACGTAGTGAGGCGAAAGAGATTGTTCAATCAGAAGGAAAAACCAAGGGTTTTGTCGAGGGTTTTTTCATAGCGTTCTTGAACCCTAAAATTGCAGTATTCATGCTTGCAGTACTCTCCACAGTCCTAGACCCCAGCATGTCCAGTGATACCAAATGGGTGATTGCTGGGATGGGTATGACAATTGATACTGTTTGGTATGTACTAGTCGCACTGGTTCTTTCCAACTCAGCAATGCTAGTGAAAATAGAGGCGAATCAACGTACTCTGAATGTTATTACAGGTGTTTTAATGATCGGACTAGCATTGTGGACTGCCATCAAACTTGCTGGATTTTAACACATCAATACTATTGATGGCGAGTATTAGCAGCAGGCATGCCAGAGTTGCCTGAGGTCGAAACAGTCCGTACCGGGCTTTCTCGTTCTTGGATTGGAAAAAGAATCGATGGCGTAGAATTACGCAGAGCGGGTTTACGTTTCCCATTTCCAGATGGACTAGAGGAGCGACTTACTGGACAAGTAATTACAGCTATTAGAAGAAGGGCGAAATATCTGTTAATCGATCTCGATAATGGCGATATTCTGCTTTCACATCTCGGAATGAGTGGTAAGTGGACATTAGATGCTAATGATTGTGAAGGAAAACATGACCATGTTGTAATCCACTTAGATGATGGTAGCATGTCGGTATACAACGATCCTCGAAGATTCGGAGTTCTTGACATCTACAGAGGAGATTCACACAAATTACTCGACCACCTTGGACCTGAGCCACTAGAGGAATGGACTGCTAATGACTTGTTTCAAAAGTTACAACGCCGTAAAAGTCCAATCAAAATATGTATTTTAGACCAGAAAGTCGTAGTAGGTGTTGGCAATATCTATGTCTGTGAAGCACTCAATCGAAGTAAGATTTCACCCATTAGAATTTCAAATAAAATCACATTAAAAGAATGTGCAATCTTGGTAAACGAAATCAAAATAATTTTGGCTGAAGCAATTCAAGCTGGTGGCTCAACACTGAGAGATTTCGCCGGAGTCGATGGTACTCTGGGCTATTTCCCTCACCAGTTCAAAGTATACGACAAAGAAGGATCAGGTTGTGAGTGTGGCGGTATTGTAGAACGACTAATTCAAGGTGGACGCTCGACCTTCTGGTGTGCATCTTGTCAGAAGTAATCAATAATTATCCAATACAGTTCTAACATCCTCAACAAAGAGGTCGACTGGAAAATCAAAATCTGACCAAACGACTCTACCTTTCAAATCACTATCTAGAATGTAAGTTGGTGATGTATGGGCGACTGTGTAGCCCTCTTCAGAATCATCGGACTCCTCAAATGGCCCTACACCATATGTGTCATATACCATCTTTAGAGCATCTTCACTACCGGTTAAATGCGGCCAATCATATCCTCTTTCTTCAGTCCAATTTTGTAATTTAGAAGGCGAATCGGTTCTCCAATCAACTGTAACTGAGACGATACTAATCTTCTCTAATTCCTCTTCAGTCAGTGTGTCCTGGGCCATCTTGATGTTCTGACTAGTTACCGGACAAGTGTTTTCACATCGAGTAAACATGAATACGAGAATTACCACCTTGCCCTTTTGCTCATCCATACTCCATAAGTCGCCATCTGCGCTCTCAAGAGTGAATCTGTAAGTTTCACTTCCTTCTAAATTAAGGCCATTAAACGTGACTGGAACCTCTTCGTCTTCCGACATACAACCAGGAAGGAGCAAAATTATTGCTAGAAAAAACGCTTCAACTCTCATCATCATGCCTCCAAATCTAACACTGTACGCAAATCTTCCATGAATAAGTCGATTGGCCAGTCGTACTCATTCCACATAACTCTACCATTTAGATTTGAATCTAAAATGTAAACAGGTTGTAGGTGAATATCTTGGTAATCTTCTTCATCATAAGGAATTACATCATATGCAGAATATGTGTTTCTGATTTCATCTGAATTCCAATCGGTGAGGTGTGGCCAATCTAGACCCATATCGGCAGACCAGTTTTGCAGAACTTCAGGAGAGTCGTGACGCCAATCAATTGTTACTGAAACGAATACTACTTGCTCTAGTTCCTCGGATGTTAATTGAGACTTGACCACTTTCAAATTTTGAGAAATCAAAAGGCAAACATCATCACATCGAGTATAGATAAATGCAAGAACTACAACTTTACCATCTGCATCTTCCAATGAGTAAGAAGATTGTTCTTGGTCACTAAGTGTGAATTTGAAAGTCTCCATTTCGTTTAGATCTTCACCATTGAAGTCGATACTCTCTTCAGAAAAACAACCGGGAATAATTAGTATCAAACAGGCGATTAAGACGCGCATTTGCATACGTCATCACAACTTCAGAACTCTCTCCAACCCTTCCCACAATCTTTGCAAGTAAGCATTCTTGTTTCGGGTTCATCAGAAGAACGGGTTTGCTCTAGGTACGAATATACTTCTCGGCATTCACACTTTGGACAGAGATAGGCATTGGTAGTTAGTACACCTTTCATCTCATCTGAATCTTTGATAACTTCATACACACGAGTTTCTGCCTTGGTTGACGAGGTGGTTTTTGAAAGGTCTACTTCCTTACCATCGACACCCTTTACTTTCACATTAGCAGGCCCAGAATATCCACATTTGTAATTGGTACAATTAATCTCGCCCGAAGGTGTAGGGAATGCGAGTGTGCCACATTCTGGACAGAACATAGGAACAGGTGAAACAATCATACATATCAACATTGTCTAAAGGACAGCAGCAATTGATTCATCAATGGGAGACGAGTGGACCACCATATGTGGCTGTGGTATGACTGGAGAGCGGCGGCTGTCGCAGACTCAAATGGCAACATTGTTGACGTCGAGGAATGGAATGGCTGGAAGGATACTGATGCAGTTTGCTCTCGGATGGATATGATTGCCCATATGGCGATGACTCCCGAGGCTGAGAGGCTGTCAGAGCGATTTCCTGATGCCAAAGTATTGATTCACGGCGATGACGAATTACCTGATGCTAACTGGCCGATTCCGAGTTCTGAGGCTTTAGCCGCACTAGATAGAGCTGCAATCTTACTTTCTAAGCGTGGTGTTGACGCTGCAGCCGGCGACCCTGACAGACGCTTGGAACACATTTTACGAGCATCGGATGAACTTCGAGCCGCCTACATCACAATTGAAGGTAGATTGGTAGAATGGGTTGGATTATTTCTACCAGAAGCAAGGTTCGAACGTGATAGAAGCGCTCTAGCCCACAAAGTAATCAATTGTTCTAATCTTAGTGAACTAGCGGATGAAATCGGGATTGGTATGCCACCAAAAGGACCGACAGATGCAGAATGGGATAGTCTTCACGATTGGGCCCAAAGTGTCTTAGAAATCAAAAATCGCTTGGAGCGAATGGAAGATGTTGTGCGAGAACTCGCTTCGCAGCACTTGCAGTCGCTTTCGGCATTACTTGGACCAATCCTTGCCGCAAGGTTGTGTGTTGAAGCTCATGGCCGTGCTCGATTGGCACGACTACCTGCTGGTACAATGCAGATTCTTGGAGCTGAAAAAGCATTTTTCAACCATTTGAAAACCGGTTCACCATCGCCAAAACACGGACACATATTCATGCACCCATGGATCTCCCGTTCGCCACGATGGATGAGAGGAAAAATCGCTAGAACCGTTGCTGCAAAAGCAACTATCGCCGCAAGGTGTGATGAATTCGGTGGTGAAAAGTGGGACCAAGCCACCATAGATGCGGTAGCCGATAGAGTAGAAACTATTCGAAGTGAGAATTCGACCCCACCATCGAGGTGAAAATATGGGGAAAAAACGCCGCCTTTCCTGGGCCGTCATGGTTGATGGCAGGGCCATTTGGACACTGAATGCAGTCCCTAAGGTTTCACAGTATGGTGAATCTCTTCGGAAATTCAAGGGTGAAGAGTATAGGCGTTGGGACCCTACTCGCTCGAAACTTGGAGCAGCTTTGTCACGATCTAGAAAATCACAATATGATCTATTACCGCAAGAAGGTGATACATGCCTATACCTTGGCGCAGGCCATGGAACATCACTATCCCATCTTCACGACCACGTCTGTGGAATGGATAACCAAAAGGATGGGCGTATCATTGCAATAGACCTTTCACCACGCTGCTTGAGAGATTTGGTACATCTCTCCACTATTCGTCCGGGGCTTGTGCCGGTTCTAGGTGATGCTAGAAAGCATGCTGCGTGGGGAATAATGGTTGCTTCAAAGGTGGATTGGCTGTTACAAGATGTCAGCCAAGCTGGTCAAACAGAGATTTTTATCAATGCTGTTAACAGATTTCTCAAGCCTGGTGGCAAAGGACTTCTGTCGTTAAAAGCAGCATCTGAACGATTTTCTGATGCTGGAGAAAAAGAAGTTTTCAATCAAGTTAGAGTGCAACTAGAAGATGCTGGACTAACTGTTGAGGAACAGATTGACCTACACGGACTGGAAGACAATCATTGTCTTTACTACATTACCAACTAAGGGTTATCAGAAGTCGCCTTCAACTCTCGGTGCTAGGAAGTATTCTACTGTCCCTGCTCCATCTGCGAAATCAAATGCTAACTTTAGAGGGAAATTCTCGCCAAATCTTAGACTGACGTTTTCGATTTTCTCAAACACTTTTGCCATTGGAGTAAGGTAGGTAAGGGAATATTGAGAACGTGCATCCTCGTTGCAGTCGATTGCAACTAATTCATCCTTTGAAAATTCTACGTTTACTGAATCTGTTGGACCTTTCACATTTACTGCAAATGCAGATTTGGTTAGAGAAAGATTGACCAAATCTCCTACGAGTTTGGTTGCTCTGAGTGCTTTAGCAAGTTCTGAACCTGCGATTGTAACGCCACATGGCAATTCCAAGGATGGCACATTCGGTGGATTCAGAGTTGTATTGTCGAGTGGTCGCAGATTCAAATCGATTCTGCCAATCTTGATGGTCGCTTGGCCTGATTCATCGTTGTATGCTAATTCAACCATGTCTCCTGCGCCGCCTTGGCCCAAAATACCGGTTAATTTTCGCATTTCAAGACCAAGTTGTGTCTCATCGATTTCCCATGTTTCAAATGCAGCACTATCGACTTCCATCTTGATCATGGCAACATGTGATGGGTCAACGACCCTTACAGAAAGACCATCTTTTCCGAAGTCTAATCTTGCCTCTTCAACAACGACTCCAAGTGTATCTACAATGGTTCGCATTAGTTCTTGACGGGCTGTGACGTTCAACATGAGAGCATCCCTATACTTTCTTTGCCTCTTTGGAGGCTTATGAACCTTCTAATTGTTCAGACCCCCCAAACGCACCCCTTTGAGGTAGATTAACAATTGCGCATTTCATTGAGATGGTTTCATCAAGGTGTGCGGTGTGGCCCGTATATGGCAGATATTACACCCCTGCTCAAAGAAAACGGTGAGCCGTTCAAAGTGGCGGTTCTAATTCCGACCATCAACAATGCTGATGAATTGGATATTGTGCTAGGGAGACTCTCGAAGCAAACCTATACTGATTTTGAAATTGTGATTTCTGATTCTAAGTCAAAAGACCATACGAAGGAAGTTTGTGAAAAGTATGGAGTGACATGGATTGACGACCCGTCTCGCAATCGAGCTAATGCTTGCAACTTTGCCCTCGAACAGATGGACCATGACCTTGTATTATTCACTGATGATGATACAATTCCCCCTTTGGATTGGGTTGAAAAATTGGTGCGTTGGTTCGACGACCCGGAAGTAGGAGCTGTCGGCGGACCTAATTTCGCCCCCGACGAAGACCCATTTGGAGCAAAGTGCGCAGATGTTGCATTTTGTACTAAATTCATGACTGCGGGGACACGCTATGGCGCTCAGCCAAAGGGAAAATTGGTTCCAATAAAGCACAACCCTGGTGTGAATTGCGCACATAGGATGGCTAACCTTCGTGAAGTAGGTTTCTTTGAAGACGGTTGTATTGGTGCTGAAGATGTAGTACTAGACGCTAAGATTCAACGAAAGGGTCACAAGTTGTTTATCGACCCTGAGAATGTGATGCCCCACCGTAGACGTAGGCCATTTAGACCCTACATGAAGCAAATGCGAAATTATGGATACACTCGAATGGTTGCTAACAAGCGCTGGACTGAGATCTCTGAATGGTCCCATACTGCAATCGGATTCTTCCCTTGGCTAGTTGTAGCGGCTGCAATTAGTGTGATTTACGGTGCAGTCACCGGAGGCGCTGCCGCAGAACTTTGGTTCACACTTGGTGGAGATTGGGATGTATCGAGAATTGCCTTCCACATCCCAGTTGGATTAGCTGGAATCTACATTGCAATCTCATGGCTTGGAGCAGCGATTGGAACCAGCCCTCACAGAAGTATTGGAACGGTATTCTTAGCACCACTATTCGTATTCCTTGCTCACTGGGCATACGGTGCTGGTGTCAACAAAGCATGGCGAGAGATTCGCCGCACTGGCGGAAGTGCCGGCGTTGGTGAACAGATTGACGATAGAATACGTACTGCTTGACTAAACTTAAGCAGGGCCCGGTTCAGGGCCATCCATGGCGAAGTATCAGGAAGACAGATACAATTCGCCAACTTATTCATCTGATGGAAGAGAAATTTGGTTGATGATTAGGAGTTGGATAACCCTAATTCGCGTCCTCCTTGTCATTGCAATAATCATTATTGCTGAAATCTTTGAGGAACATGAACTCCTAAACCTGTCTGTATCTGTGTGGGCAATCGTTGTAGGATTCCCCACATTTCTACTACTATCGGTTACCATTATTCAAGGTGACAAAAGGTTCGCACCCGACCTCGAAGAAAAAAGGCGTAAGCAGATTGACAAACCTTGAAATCACTACACAATGACTCAGCGTTCACCAGTCTGAATCTGCCACTGACTTGCATATACTCCATTGTTAGCAAGAAGTGATTCATGATTACCGCGCTCAACGATTGCTCCATCGACCATTGAAATGATCTCCTCGGCGTTACGTATTGTCGATAATCTGTGTGCAACTGCAATTGTGGTTCTGTCTCCGCCACTTGCGATTAAGTTCTCTTGGATTCTCTTCTCTGTTTCTGCATCTAGGGCACTTGATGCCTCATCCAAAACAAGTAGACTCGGGTTCTTTAGTAAAGCTCTAGCAAGCGAGACTCTAGCACGCTGGCCACCAGATAGTTTGGTACCTCTGTCCCCAACCATTGTCTTCAGGCCGTCTTCGAAATCTTTGACGAAATCTGCAGCACCTGCTAATTCCAATGCTGACATTATCTCTTCGTCACTGGCATCTCTGTTGTACGCTACATTCTGCTTTAGTGTACCGAAGAAGAGGAAAGGCTCTTGACTGACAAATCCCATACCGGCTCTTACTGAGTCAAGAGTCAAATCTTGTACATCGATTCCATTAACCAATACGCGACCCTCTTGAGGCTCATAGTAGCGCATTAGCAATTTTAGAATTGTAGTTTTTCCAGCACCTGTGTGACCCATTACACCAAGGAATTGACCTGCAGAAACTTTGAAAGAAATTCCAGCCAGAACCTTGGTTGTAGTCCCAGGATATGTAAAATGGACATCCTCAAATTCAACTGAAGTTATCGCTGCATCTAATTCAGACGCATCTGGTTTATCGGTGATATTGGGTTCTAAGTCGACTAGTGAAAACACTCTACGTGCACTCGCTTCACCTTTCTGAAGTTGATTGACTAGCATACCGAAGATGAACATAGGCATGGTCATTCTAGTAGAAATCAAAAGGAATGTTACCAGTTGCCCTGTACTAATATCTCCGGACTTTGTCAAATAGCCACCAACGGTGACTAGTAGGCCGAAAGCAATACCTGCTATGGCATACAACCCTGGCAAGAATCTGTTTCTATCACGGCTTGCACCTATTGCTTGTTCACGGTAAATAGTTGATTCTTTGTCAACTCGATTTGCTTCCCATTCCTGTGCATTATATGCTTGAACAACTGCAATTCCTGAAATTACATTTTCCAATACTGCTGTTATATCTCCAGTAGATTCTCTTTGCTGGCGGTATTTACGCTGAACACGTGTTGAGAAAAGATAGACTAATGGTATAATCAAAACAAGAGGCGCGAACAATACTGCTGCCAATTTCCAACTCATTAAAGTCAGAATCAAGAAAGCTGTTCCAAAGGTAACAACTATTCTGATTATCGAGGTCGAAGCATCGCTAATCACATCCTCTAACTGATTTACATCAGCAGAAAGAACGCTCATCAATTGCCCAGTTTGACGCAAGTCATAGTACGATGCTTCCATGTCTATCAACGAACGAGTCGCATCTAATCTTAGATCGTGTTGAACCTTGTAACCAAGTGTTTGCCAACAATACTCACTAATCCCTTGGAAAACTGCAAGGCTAGCAAATCCAAGGAAAATCAGGATACCATAACCTACGGCGAGATTCTCTGTCAGTAAAGGAAATATTGATTCGTCGAGGAAATCTCTCATACTCCCAAAAAATCCATCTGTAGTATTCCCCGAATAATAATCAACAGCGAATCCGATAAATACGAACGGTAACAAATCTGCAAACCGGGCTAGACCATTTGCTAAAATACCGGTTAGTGCTCTCTTTTTGTAGCGCATTCCATAGGGGATTACTCTCCAAATTTGTTTACCGAGTACTTCTATTTTGGACTCGTTCAAGTCCTCTGGAGTAAGGTGATCATATTGTGCAGCCCGCGCATGTCCCGCTCCCATGTTTGGTCGTCTAGCACTCGGATTATGAACTTGCGTAGGATGGTAACCTTCATTCCCCACCCAGTGTAACCTAGTAACATGCGCGCAATAGCCTTGGTCGGTCTGCTGGTTTTATCATCCTTCGTTTCAGTGGTAGCATCACAACCTCAAAACGAAGACGGTGGTACGATTGGACTGCGGAATGGAGATGTAAAAGCGACTCCTATTAGCCAAGTTCCAGCATTCCCACAGTATGGATTCTGGATGCTAACGCACGAATATCCAATTCCTACCGAATGGGTTCACGAACTTGCAGATGCAGGCGTCGAATGCTGGTCATTCCTCCCAACATCTTCTTTCCATTGTGAACTGAGTGGTCAAACCCCAGCAGAATTAGCAGCGCTTGATGTTGAAGGAATGGTACAGATGCCACCTTCTGCCAAATTACATCCAAAATTATTACCTGCCTTAGATGGAGAAATAAAACAGCATATGATTATCAACGGTAGGGGAATAGTACAGCTTGTATTATCAGGTAATCAATTACCTGAAGAGATAGAATCACGAGGCGATATTACAGTGATCGACCATAGTTGGAGATGGGCCCAAGTCGAAGCCCACACCTCCGGAGTTCATTGGTTGTCCGAACAATCTGAAATTGAATGGATTGAGCCTAATTTTGAAATGTTTTTACACAACAATGAATCAGACAATGTCATTTCGGCAGATGTTTTACAATCAACATTACTGATGTCGGGAATTGATTCTTCTTGGTCCGGCCTAGATGGTTCTGGAATCGTTGTAGCAGTAGGGGACAGTGGATTGGATAATGGAGTAAATGATTCCAATATGCATCCTGATTTCCAAGACCATATTTTAGATATCAAAAGCTATCCTTTGAAACCATCATTGCAAAGCCTAGCCAATACCCCATACAATGACGGTGCTGCAGATGTTTCAAATTGTGGCACATGTGCAAATGGACATGGAACTCATGTTGCAGGTTCGGTTCTAGGCGATGGAACCGCATCCAGTGGAGCGATTAAGGGAATTGCGCCTGAGGCTCAATTATACATGCAGGCTCTCGAAACTTATGTTGATTGGACTACTTTTGCTGAGAGCACATATTGGTGGGCTGTTGATGGATATGGCCTTTATGGAATACCAGATGACCTGAATCAAATGTTTGATGAAGCCGCAGAAAATGGAACTAATATCCATACAAATTCATGGGGCTCAAATGTCTATGGAGAATATTCTGCTAAATCCATGCAAGCAGATTTTTCATCATGGAACCACACTGGTATGCTGATCTTATTTTCGGCAGGCAATAGTGGTGAAGATGTAAACTCCGATGGTGAAATCGATGCTGATAGTATTGGTGCACCTGCAACAGCAAAGAATGTATTTACCATTGGAGCATCGGAAAATGACAGACCTACAATCTCTGCAACTTGGTCTGGGTGGGGATACTCAAGCAACCCGCTGAGTGGCGATAAAGCCGCTAATAATTCTGAAGGAATGGCTGCATTTTCAAGTCGTGGACCTACTGATGATGGTAGACAAAAACCTGAACTTTCGGCACCTGGAACATTCATACTTTCTTCAAGAAGCCGTTCGACTTCGGCAAGTGGTTGGGGTACATTTGATTCTAATTATGTTTACATGGGAGGCACATCAATGGCCACCCCAATCACCGCTGGTGCTTCAGCGCTAATCTATCAGCACATGTTTGATAATCTAGCCTACACAACACCAACTAGTGCTCTGGTTAAAGGAATACTATCAACATCTTCACATGATATGGCCGGACAATATGGCTCGGCCACTAATGGTGCTGGAGAAATTGCGCCAAATAATCATGAAGGATATGGTTTACTTGATTTAGATAGGGCTGTAAATTCATCATTTATCGATAATGAATCCGTGGGAACCGGTGATACAATAGGGTACAGGTTCACCGTTCCAGCATCCGCTCCAGATTTGCGATTGATGCTATCATATACTGATTATCCAAGTACTGCAGCAGCAAGTACAAACCTGGTCAATGACCTTGATTTTGCATTGAAAGACCCTAGTGGTAACTGGGTAGAGTATGGCAATAATATCGACAACATGTATGGTACAACGATTTCATCTCCTACCCAAGGAATATGGGAAGTTCATATCAACGGAAGTAGTGTTCCAAATGGTCCACAACATTTTGCTTTCGTTTTGGACTCCCCTTACGCTATGTCTAATCTTTCTAGCGATACTGATGGTGATGGTTTCGACGATGATGATGATGACTGCCCCTCAGTTGCTGGAAGTTCAACTGTAGATTTAGCCGGCTGTCCTGATTCAGATAGTGATGGCTGGTCCGATACAGGAGATGCGTTTCCTAGCGAGCCTACTCAGTGGGAAGATGATGATGGAGATGGATACGGTGACAATCAGGCAGGAACTTCGCCAGATAGTTGTGTTTCTTTAGCTGGAACTTCAACTGCAGACCGCCTCGGTTGCGTTGATTCGGATTCTGATACTTGGTCTAACCCTGATGGACTATGGGGTATTGCAAATGGCGCTGACTCTTGTGAAAATGAATGGGGTAATTCTACATTAGACCGA
>Ga0233427_10001803_pt1 | contig 21750 bp, 19 predicted proteins | sample SI_118_April2016_5_FD_179885 | JGI IMG/M metagenome (GOLD analysis project Ga0233427, IMG submission 179885) | Seawater microbial communities from Saanich Inlet, British Columbia, Canada - SI_118_April2016_100_MG | ecosystem: Environmental > Aquatic > Marine > Inlet | place: Canada: British...
CATTAAACACCACATCATCTGCAAATATTGATTTAGTATTACTAATGTTATTCTCTTGATATGCTTTGGTGAATTGAATCATAGCATTAGATTTCTCATCATTTCCTACCATATAACCAGACATTGGATCATTTTTTTCAGAATTATTTTTCTTGTTGTCTGCTTCACAGGCAATTAAAAAGCTAGTTATAAATACGAATAGAATTATTTTTTTCATTTTAATTAAATTTAATTTAATATTTCCATAAATATACACAAACATTCTAAAAAGCATATTAACTAGGTATGGAACAAATGAAATAATAAAGGAAACCAAACTAGTTGATTTCCCTTTGTGACCTCGGTAGGATTCAAACCTACAACCTTCTGAGCCGTAATCAGATGCACTATTCAGTTATGCTACGAGGCCGTTAACAGAGTTATATTAGGGTTTAAAAATATCTTAAAAATATTAATGTGTCCAACCAAGTGTCCAACTTTACTTTTGGATAGTTGATTTCTTTGAGGACAACCCAAATAAAATCTCGCTGCGAATTTAATGATAAATTACTTAAATCTCAATACTACTTTACCATACATTAATACGACATTTTTGTATAATACTGGACGATTGATGCTACGAATTATAGAGAACTATGTGTTTGTAGGTACTTCTCTAATTTCTTTTGATTTATCTAAAAAATACCTTTAGAATCCAAAGTGCTATTTGATAAATCAGTAACTTGAAGGTTAATTTCCTTTACTTCTTCAGAACTTAAATTTCTTAAATTCTCAACTAAACCAATAAATCTGTTTCTTTCCTCTTTTGTAATTAACTGATTGGTTAACATATCAAATTTACCAATATAGTTTTCTCTCACAAATGGTCTAGCCCCTGCTGGATGTGCATTTGCTCTTTCAATTTGATCCTCAATAACTTTTCCATCGTTCATGGTAATGATCACTTTTCCTCCAAACACCTTTTTGTTAGGATCTTTTTCATGATAAGCCTTTGACCAGTAAGGTTTTTCAACTGTAGAAATTTTATGCCATACACTAATTGTTTCTGGGTTTTGAGCTTTAGCTCTTGTATAAGAATCAACATGATGCCACCTTCCATCTAATAATGCAACAGCAAAAATGTACATGATTGAGTGATCTAAAGTTTCTCTAGACGCATTTGGATCCATTTTTTGCGGATCTTGAGCACCAGTTCCAATTACATAATGTGTATGGTGAGAAGTTTCAATTAAAATATTTTTAATCTGAGAAAAATCAGCAATATGATCTCTCATTCTAAACGCCATATCAATTAAAGCTTGTGATTGGTATTCAGCTGAATGCTCTTTAGTATAAGTTTCTAAAATTGCTCTTTTCTCATTTCCAATAGCCGTTAACGGTACTGTATAATCAGACTTAGGCCCATCTAATATCCACGCCAAAACTGAATCTTCTCCTTCATAAATTGGAGAGGGAGCCCCTTCTCCTCTCATTGCTCTATCTACTGCTTCTATTGCTAATTTAGCTCCGTGAGCAGGAACATAAGCTTTCCAAGATGATATTTCTCCTTTTCTTGATTGTCTAGTTGAAACTGAAACATGTAAAGCTTGTTGTATAGCCTGATATGTAGTCTCTATATCTAAATTTAACATTGCACAAATACCAGCAGCTTGTGCAGGACATAAGTGAGCCACATGATCGATTTTATGTTCGTGTAAGCAAATTGCTTTAACCAAATTTACATGTACTTCATATGAGGCGACAATTCCTTTTAACAAGTCTTTTCCAGATTTTTCTAACTGCTGAGCAACTGCTAATACAGCAGGAATAGAATCTCCAGGGTGAGAATAATCTGCTGCTAAAAAAGTATCATGATAATCTAATTCTCTTACTGCTGTACAATTTGCCCAAGCTGCCCACTCAGCATGAAACTTTTTATTATTTGGCATTCCAAAAACAGCCGAACCTCTATTATCATGCCTTGGGTGGTTTATTGCCATTGCTCTTGCATTAGCTACTGGTCTTCTCTCTAATGAAGCAATAGCTACAGATGCGTTATCAATAATTCTATTAATTACCATATCCTCAACTTCTTTAGAAATTTTAACATTATCACAAACCATTTTAGCAATTTTATAAGCTAATTGTTTTTCTTTTGGCAAATTTTCTTTCGATTTATAAACCCTTAACTTATGATATTCTAACCCTTTATCTAATGCATTCATACCTAATTATATCTTATTTTTAAAATTTTTTAAATCATTCATTTTTTCTGTAACATTCATTTCAAATTTGGATTCATAATCTATCCCCTCTTTTAAAGTGTTTTCACTACCAAATTGGTAGAGTTTTTTTATTGAACCAATTGCTAGACCACTATTAGGAATTATTTTTTCAATTAAATCATCTACTGCAGATTTTAGTTCTTCCACTGGATAAGAAGAATTAACTAAACCTATTTTAGCTGCCTCAATTCCAGATATTGTTTGAGCTGTAAATGAAAGTTCTTTTGCTTTTCTAAGCCCCACTTGATGTTGTAATCTTTGTGTCATTCCCCATGTTGGGCGAATTCCCCATTTGGCGTGAGTATCACCAATTTTTGCTTCATTAGCGGCAATAATTAAATCAAACGTCATCATTATTTCCATTGCACCAGTAAAACAAAACCCATTAACCATGGCTATCGTAACTTGAGGGCAATTTTCATGTAATCGTATAATTTCCAATCCATCTTCATACATTTTATAACCCGATTCAATTTTTATTTCTTGAAAAACTGAGAGGTCAACTCCTGCTGACCAAGCTCTTCCTTCACCTTTTGTAACAATTACTCTACAAGTTTTATCATTTGTTAAATCTTCAAGTAGCATTCTCCACTCATCCATCATTACTTGCGTAAATGCATTTAGTTTATTCGGACGATTTAAAGTAATCCAAGCTACTTCATCAATTCTTTCGTATTTTATTTGTGTAAAATTCATATTTAGAAGTTTAATTAATGATTATTATTAAATTGTCTTTCTTTCATTGACAATACTTTTCGTTGGGGCGATCCTACATACGCAGACAATGGTCTAATAATTTTATTGTTAGCAGCTTGCTCTATAACATGAGCCGACCATCCTGAAATTCTAGACATGACAAAAATTGGAGTAAACATTTCAATATCAAATCCCATCATATAATATGCAGGTCCGGCAGGAAAATCTAAGTTAGGATAGATGTTCTTTTCTTCAATCATAGTATCTTTTAAAATATTTGAAATTTGAATCCATTTCTCTCCACAAGTAAAAGACGCCATCTTTTCAGCATACTTAGTCATTGTTGGAACCCTTGAATCTCCAAACTTATACACCCTGTGACCAAAACCCATAATTTTTTTCTTATTTGCTAATGCATCTAACATCCAGTCTTTGGCATTATTAACCTCACCAATTTCTTTTAGCATATACATAACTTGCTCATTAGCTCCACCATGTAAAGGACCTTTTAAAGCTCCTATCCCACCACAAACTGCGGAATAAATGTCTGAATTAGTTGAGGTAATAACTCGGGAAGTAAACGTTGAGGCATTAAAAGAATGCTCAGCATAAAGAATCAGCGAAACATCAAATGCTTTAACAATTTCCTTTTCAGGAATTTTATCAAAACACATGTGAAAGAAATTCTCAGAAAATGTTAAATTATTTTTTGGAGCAATAAATTTTTTTCCTTCTTTATGTCTAAAAGTTGCAGCAATGATGGTAGGAATCTTAGCCAACATATTAATATACTTATCCATGTTAGTGTCAAAAGAATCATCCCAGATTCTTTGATCTTCCATACCTAAAAAAGAAACGCCTGTTCTTAATGAATCCATTGGATGAGCGTCTTTGGGAAACTTCTGAATTACTTCTAATAAATCATTAGATATATTTCTATACCCTCTCTCTTTAACAACAAAGTCATTCAATTCAGTTGATAAGGGTAATTCCCCATTCACCATTAAGTAAGCAACCTCTTCCCAGCTACATTTTTCGCATAAGTCTTGTACAGCATAACCTCTGTATGTTAATGAATTTGTTTCGGCCATTACTTTTGAAACAGAAGTGTCATCAGTTATAACTCCTGCCAAACCCTTAGGTACTGTAATATTATCTGCCATATGTTAGGTTTTAATTTTACTTAAGTTAAAATTAAAATAATTTAAAAAGAATATTTATTATACTTTTTAAACGAATGGGATAAATCATTCAATCAATGGTAAAATGAATAATTATATATGGCCTAAATATTAGATTTATTATTCCTTGTTTAGTTTAAAATTATACAAACTATCATCAAATTTATTATATGCAGGATAGTCCAATACTTCATACAACCTCGATCTAGTTTGCATAACATCTAGAACTGATTGTGCGCTTCCGGTTTCTTTAATTGCTTTAAGTCCTTGTTCTACGCCATACATTGCTAACCTTTGGGTGGTTACAGGATAAATTACCAAATTGAAACCTTGATTTTCCAATTCTTTTTTTGTCAATAATTTTGATTTACCAAACTCAGTCATATTAGCTAACAAAGGAACATTTACTGCTTTTCTGAAAGCTTCAAACTCATTTTCAGTTTTCATGGCCTCAGGAAAAATCATATCTGCTCCTGCGTCAACATAGGCCTTAGCTCTATCTACTGCTGAATCAAACCCTTCTACTCCTCTAGAATCTGTTCTGGCTATTACCAAAAAGTTATCATCATTTCTTGAATCCACTGCAGCTTTTACCTTCTTAACCATTTCATCTCTACTAACAAGTTGAATACCATCTAAATGACCACATCTTTTTGGATTAACTTGATCCTCTAAATGACAACCTGCAACACCTGCATTCTCAACTTCTTGAATGGTTCTAACCATATTCATAACTTGCCCAAAACCAGTATCTATATCCATGATAGTTGGTAAAGAAGTAACTTTAGCAACATTTCCTGCGAATTGAGTTACTTCAGTCAGTGTAGTTAACCCAATATCTGCCAAACCTAAAGAATTTGCCATTACTGCCCCTGAGCAATAAACTCCATCATAACCATATTGTTCAATCAACATAGCTACCATTGGATTATAGGTTCCTGGGAATTCTAGAAGTTTTCCGGATTTAAGAGCTAATCTGAAATCTACTCTTTTTTGTTGAGGAGTTTTTTTACTAATAATCATTTATTAAACTAAAAACATACACTATAATACATTAAACTTAATTATTTAGCCTTTAACAGACAAATATTTATGAGTCAAAAGAATACTTTAAAAAATTGGTTGAGGTTATAAAACAGTTACATTTCTATTATTTAAGGCTGATTTAAACATTACCAAAGAAGTGTAAATTATAACCACAATTACCACCCATCTAAGTGTATTAAGCGGTAGTGATTTTATCAGAAATGCAGCAATTAAAACAGCAATAATTCCGGGAATCGCCATAGATACAGAAGCTTTTCTGTTATAAGCACCTTCTTTAATGAATTTTGCCGATGCTGGAGGCATTAAAAAAGCACAGGAACCCATCATGATTGGGAATGCGACCAAAGGTGACATTCCTAAAGCATAGACTAAGGCCATACAAGGAGCGTACAAACCAATTCCTACGGTCATAAAGGCGCCAAGAATGAAGTTTGCTCCAATTGCTAAGGCTAATTTCCCTCCGCTTAAGCCAATAGCTTCTCCTCCGTTTTGTATCCAATTCATTTGTCCGGATAGCATAAAAAAAGCAGTAACTAGTAAGGCAAATCCCATGGTTAACTGAATTTTCCTTACGGGCAACTTTGCAACTATTCCAGCGCCAAGAATAGCCCCTGCTGCTGCTGATAACAACATGGATATTAGTGTAACGGGCTCTACTTCAACAATTTGAATAAAAATTAAGGCTTGGATTAAAACTGGAATTGTGTTTGACACATTCAATGTCCCAGGTAAAATCCTGTCTTCTGTTTGTTTTGTGAATTTCAACAATGCTGTTTGTGGGGCAAAAGCACCGATACCAAGAACATCAAAAAAATTAACAATAAACCCTATTAAAGCTGTTTTCACAACGCTAATGTTTTCTAGAACTTTTCGGTGTTTAATAACGTCTTTGCTTAGAACGTATATGAAAAATATTGATAATATAACAAGGGTAATCCAAATAGCTATAGTCATAATTCGGAGGATTCTAATAAAATTAATTCATAAATTTATGTCTGACTTAGGCAGTAACTATGATGTTTTTTTGCGTCAGTTTTTCTTTTATAGCACAAGCAGTTTTTGTCATCGCAAGTCCGCCCTTTCCTGTGCATTTAACACAAGTAGGCATTTGTTTGCTAACTGAAGAAACCGTTTCGATAACCTCATTTAGAGGAATAAGAGCATTATACCCAGCACAAGACATTGTTGCTGATGAAAGTGCATTTACAGCTGCACTTACATTTTTTCCCAAACAAGGCGCTTCAACACGATCTGCTATAGGGTCGCAAACCAATCCTATCATATTTTGAATTGCCATAGAGGCTGCATCAACAGCCTGTCTAGCTGTTCCTCCAAATAATTGAACTATGCCGGCAGCTGCCATGCCTGCTGATGCTCCACATTCAACTTGACAACCATGTTCCTCAGCAGAGAACCCCGGTCCCATTGCAAAATACACTCCAATAATTCCCGTGGCAAAATACGCTTTAATCAATTCGTCATGAGTCGCATTTATATCGTCTGCTACTGCTCTCAATACTCCCCCTATAACACCACAAGAACCAGCTGTCGGATTTGCAACAACAACTTCCATAGCACTTTTCGATTCCATAATTGCCGACACATTTGCTATAATTTGATTAATAATAGAATTTTGTAGAATTTTATTACGCTTTTTGGCACTATTGATTAAATGGGATTGTTGCGGCAAAATTCGATCTTCATAGGTCGTTCCTTCTAAACCTGTTTTAATACTATTCTCTATGATGCTAACAAGGTTCTTCATTCTATCGATGACAGCAGAATCTTTTAATCCACTCTGGCATTGTTCATAAATTAATCCAAGTGCTCCCAAATCGAGATCTTCTTTTTCGGCAAATTCTAAAAGTGATGCAACCGAAGTAAATGGAAGCTCCGATTCGTTACCTGCAACAATTGGCAATACCGGTTTTGTAATAATCAATTCATCAAAGCTCACTATACGTTTCAATTTTTCAATTGTTTCGTCAGAAACTTCTTTTGAGAACTTCATATTTATCAGTCGTTTATCACTATTAAATGATTCAACAATAGATTTGCTTTGTGGGAACATAGATTTAAGCTTTTCTAAACCCGTTTCTTTTGAGCTATTAAAAAGACATAATTCGTAAAAATCTCCGCAAATTTTAACTTCAAAACCATCAATATTTTGAATTTCGAAGGATCCTCCACCTATTGATATAGCCACTACTTTAATATTTTTTCCGTTAATGCCTTCCAACAATAATCGAAACGTATTTACATGATTTGTTTTAAATGAATTTATTTCATAATGTATTGAAATACCCAGCTCATTGGCAACTAGTTCGGTGTTTTTCATTCGGTCATCAGTCATTTCTAAACCTAATAATCCTCCCTCTATTCCAAGTGATGTCCCTTGTTCTCTATAGTTAGACGCCCACGCACCATCCTTATCAAAGTCAATAATTGCTTTTTTAAGAGGTTCATTTAAAATATCCATACAAGTTTTAGCAGCACGCCATGACGCAGCTGTATGTGAGCTTGATGGGCCTCGCATGATTGGTCCAATGACGTCATTAAAAATTCCCGGGATGTTTTGCTGATTTAACTTCATAAAGCTGACTCTATTTTCTTATTAGGCTGGCAGCTTAAAATAACAAATACTGATAAAAGTAGTAGTCTATTCATTTCATAAATATAGCCATTTTGTATAAATTTAACTTTTTTGAGAAATCTTCAAATGTAATTTTATCCAATAAGCTAAAATGTTAATGTATCAAGCCTTTTACGTATTTTAATGCTATGAATAAAATCAAACAAATTAGCGCTGAATTTATTGAAGAAAACACCAATTTCTTGGAATTAATTTCTGAAATAAAACAGCATTTTTCTTCTGATGAAGTTATCGTTCCGATGCGTCATCATCACGATTTTCCAAATCCAAAAGTACAGGCTGACTCTACTTTGTTTTTGATGCCTGCCTGGAATCCAGGTAAAAATGCTGGAGTAAAGATTGTAACTGTAAGTCCAGAAAATGGACAATTTGATTTACCATCTATCCATGGAGCTTATATTTATTTTGATGCCATAAAAGGATCTATTAAAGCAATTTTAGAAGCCAAAAGTTTAACTGTAAAAAGAACTGCTGCTGCTTCTGCTTTGGCATCTTCTTATTTATCAAGAGATGATGCATCTTCTCTATTAATGATTGGAACTGGAGCGTTGTCTATCAATTTAATCAAAGCACATGCTGCTGTTCGCCCAATAAAAGAAGTATTTATTTGGGGACGAAATTTTGAAAAAGCAACAACTATTTGTGACGTTTTAAAAAATGAAAATTTTACAGTTACGGCTATTAAAACCATCGAAGAAAAAATAGCGGAAGTGGACATTGTTTCTTGTGCTACATTATCAAAAACACCACTTGTTTTAGGAAAATATTTAAAAATTGGACAACATATTGATTTGGTCGGTGCTTATAAAAAAGACATGCGAGAAGCAGATGACGAAACAATTTCTAAAGCATCTGTTTATGTTGACACTTTTCAAGGTGGCTTAAAAGAAAGTGGAGATATTGTGGCTCCATTACAAAACAGAACGTTGAAAGAAGAAGATATCAAAGCTGATTTATTTCAATTATGTTCTAATCAAAAAACAGGAAGAATTACAGAGGAAGAAATTACAGTTTTCAAATCTGTTGGTCATGCTTTAGAAGATTTAGCAGCTGCGAATTATTATTATAATAAATATTCAAATGAGTAAAACGTATCAAAATATACTTTCAAAAAATGATTTTACACCAAATAAAGATTGGTTACAAATCAAAACTATAGACATGCATACGGGTGGAGAACCTTTGCGTGTTATTGTTGATGGGTTCCCAGAATTAAAAGGAAATTCAGTTTTAGAATACAGACTCAACTGCAAAGAAAAATTTGATTATTTACGAACAACATTGATGTTTGAACCTCGAGGACATGCAGATATGTATGGCTGTATTTTATTACCTCCAAATGACGATGAGGGAGATTTTGGAATTATCTTTTTACATAACGAAGGATATTCAACAATGTGTGGTCATGCAATTATTGCTATTTCTACATTAGCCATTAAAATGAAGTGGGTTGATATAAAAGAAGGAAACAATGTTCTTAAAATTGATGCGCCTTGTGGAAGAATTACTTCTTTTGCAAATGTTAAAAACGGACACGTAACCGGAGTTCGTTTTCATTGTGTGCCAAGTTTTGTTGTTGGTTTAGATAGAACTGTAAAAGTTGAAGGATTAGGAAAAGTGACCTATGATTTGGCGTATGGAGGTGCTTTTTATACGTATGTAGACATGGCTAAAAACAATTTTGATTTCGATTTAAGCACAGCTTCCTACAGAGCTTTAATAACCAATGGAATGAAAATCAAAAATGCTGTAATAAAAGCTGACAAAGAAATTGTACATCCTTTCGAAAAAGATTTGAGTTTTAATTACGGAACGATTTTTATAGATAACAAGAAACAGTCCTCTGGAGTTGACAGTAGAAACGTTTGCATTTTTGCTGAAGGAGAAGTAGATCGTTGCCCAACAGGTTCTGGAGTTTCAGGTAGAATGGCTATTCATAAAGCAAGAAAAGAAATTGACTATGGAGAAACCATGACAATTGAAAGTATTATTGGTTCAGTATTCAAAGGTTCGGTGATTTCTGAAGAAGATTACGGGCCTTTTAGAGCCGTTATTCCACAAGTAGAAGGAACTGCTTACATCACAGGAATGCAAACTTTTATAATTGATCCAAATGACCCAATGAAAAATGGATTCATTTTTAGGTAAATGGATGTCAAGTAAAAATTAAATGCTATACCCAATTTATTAGCTTTTACATATTTCTTATATTTAAATTATGAAAAATAAAAAAATTATTTCTTCAAGCTCATCACCTTTATTATTTAATGGAAAAAGGTTAATATTATTATACTAACTTAACTCATGCCAAAACAAACAAAAATGCTTAAGGTACACCCTAAAGACAATGTTCTAGTAGCGCTAACCAATCTACAAAAAGGAGATTTAATTGAGTGTGCTAATGATCTGATTTGTCTTAAAGATAATGTAAAGGCTAAACATAAGTTAGTAACACATGATTTGGCAATAGGAGCAGAAATTTTTATGTATGGAGTAGTAGTTGGTAGAGCCAAAAAAAAAATTTTAAAGGGAGAAGCAATTAACACTCATAATATTACCCATGAAACTGAGGAGTATTTTGTGCCTGAGAAAAATATACAGCACGATTGGAATCCACCTGATACATATAAGTTTTTAAATCATACTTTTTTAGGTTATCATAGAGAAGACGGAAAAGTTGGTACTGAAAACAATTGGCTTGTCATACCATTAGTCTTTTGTCAAAATAGAAATATTGAGGAAATAAAAAAAGTCATGCTTGAAAGTTTAGGTTATTTAAACGTCCATAAACAAACTTTTGATATACAGTCTTTAATTGATGCATACAAATATGGTAAGTCTGAAGATGATCTATTAGATATGGATATTTTATATAATGCTGAAGAAAAAAAAAACGATCGTCTATTTACAAATGTAGATGGCGTTAAGTTTTTAACTCACGAAGGGGGATGTGGAGGCTCCACATCAGATGCTGTGACCTTATGTAATTTACTTGCTGGCTACATCAATAATCCAAATGTAGCTGGCGCCACAGTGCTTAGTCTTGGCTGTCAACATGCACAGATCAGCATTTTAAAACGAGCCTTAAAAAGAATTGCCTCTGATATGAAAAAACCTGTCTTCTTTTTGGAGCAACATAACAGTTCATCTGAACGTAATTTTATTGCCGAATCCATCAAAAAAACATTTATTGGAATGATCGAAGCCAATAAGGTTTCTAGGTCTCCTGCGCCATTAAGCAAATTGACAATTGGGTTGGAATGTGGAGGATCTGATGGGTTTTCTGGTATTTCTGCCAATCCAACTTTAGGATATGTTTCTGATATTGTTGTTGGCTTAGGAGGTTCAGCGGTTTTGTCAGAGTTTCCTGAACTTAACGGAGTTGAGCAGGAATTGATCAATCGTTGTATTGACGTAAATAAAGCTCAAAAATTCGCTAAAATAATGCGTACTTATGATGCTAAAGCCAATGCTTTAGGTTCTGGTTTTTATGCAAATCCTTCTCCAGGAAATATTAAAGATGGACTAGTTACAGATGCAATAAAATCAGCAGGTGCGGCCAAAAAAGGAGGAACTTCTCCAATTGTTGATGTTTTAGATTATACTGAACAAGTAGTACATTCCGGTTTAAATCTATTGTGTACGCCTGGTAATGATGTAGAATCAACAACTGGATTAGCAGGTTCTGGAGTAAATATTATTTTGTTCACTACCGGTTTAGGAACGCCTACTGGAAATCCAGCAGTACCAGTTATAAAGATTTCATCAAATACTGATTTATATAATAAAATGAATGATATTATAGACTTCAACACCGGATCAATTATTGAAGGAGCCTCAACCATTATAGAGTGTGGGGAAGCTCTAATAGAGTATATAGTTAAAGTAGCAAGTGGAGAAGTCCAAGTTAATTCACGAAAGTTGGAACAGAATGATTTTATTCCTTGGAAGAGAGGAATATCTTTGTAAATTAAATAAAAAAGATGAGTTTAAAATTTAGATTAAACAATAAAACGGCGCTGATTACGGGCGGAGGTAGTGGAATTGGCAAGGCAATTGCTTTAACATTTGCTCAACAGAATGCCAATGTCCATATTATAGATTTCAATATAGAAGCTGCCCAAAATTCTGTACGTGAACTCAATCATCAAGGGTACAAGGCAGTTGCCCACCATTGTGATGTTTCCGATTATAACCAAGTATTAGAAATTGTTCAAAACATAGCAAAGTCAACGTCAATTGATATCTTAATTAATAATGCAGGTATAGCTCATGTGGGCAATATTGAAGCTGTTGAAGAAAGTGACTTAGACCGTTTATATCAGACAAATATAAAAGGTGTTTATAATTGTGTAAAAGCATGTATCCCTTATATGAAATCGAATAAAAAGGGAGTTATTTTAAACATAGGTTCTATAGCATCATCTGTTGGCATTAGTGATCGATTTGCATATTCTATGACTAAAGGTGCTGTATTAACAATGACCTATTCCCTCGCTAAAGATTACATAAAGCATAACATACGTTGTAATTGTATATCACCTGCTCGAGTACATACCTCTTTTGTGGATGGTTTTATTAAAAAAAATTACGCTGGAAAAGAAAAAGAAATGTTTGAAAAACTTTCCAAAACTCAACCAATTGGTCGTATGGGGAACCCTCAAGAAATTGCAGATTTGGCCTTGTTTTTATGTTCAAATGAAGCTAGCTTCATCACAGGTTCAGACTACGTTATTGATGGAGGATTTATAAAACTAAACTCAGATTAATTATGAAGCTTATTAGATTTGGAGAAATCAATAAAGAAAAACCAGGTGTATTGTTGTCTGATGGAGCGAAAATAGATGTATCAAGATTTGTAAAAGATTATGATGAACATTTTTTTGGTAATCAAGGAATAGAAAAATTAAATAATTGGTTAGAAAAAAATCAAAATTCCTGTCCACAATTACATGATGATATTCGATTGGGTCCTCCAATAATGCGTCCCTCAAAAATTGTATGTGTAGGTTTAAATTATTCAAAGCATGCAGAGGAGAGTGGTATGGATGTGCCAGAGGAACCAGTTCTTTTTTTTAAAGCCAGTTCTGCTATTATTGGACCTTATGATCCAATTATTATACCTAAAGGAAGTGAGAAATCAGATTGGGAAGTTGAGTTAGCAATAGTAATTGGAAATAAAGCATCTTATGTTAGTGAAAAAGACGCTTTAAGTCACATAGCTGGTTATGTTTTACATAATGATGTAAGTGAACGTTCTTATCAATTGGAACGTTCTGGGCAATGGGTGAAAGGAAAAAGTTGTGATACTTTTGCACCAATCGGACCCTTCATAGCAACCCCTGACGAAATAGGTGATCCAAATAATTTAAATCTTTGGCTAAAATTAAACGGAGAGGAAATGCAAAATAGTAATACATCCGATTTTATATTTAATATACAAGAAGTTGTTAGCTATATAAGTCAATTTATGACTTTATTACCTGGTGACATTATTTCAACTGGAACTCCTTTTGGAGTTGGTTTAGGATTAAATCCTCCTCGTTATTTAAAAGATGGTGATGTAATAGAACTAGGTATTGATGGTTTAGGGGTTTCAAAACAAATATGTAAGGCTTACAAATGATTATAGATAGTCATCAACATTTTTGGAACTATGATCCAATTAAAGATGCTTGGATAGATGATTCCATGGAGGCTATTAGGAGGGATTTTCTTCCCAAAGATTTAAAGCCGTTATTAGAAAAGAATGGAGTAGATGGTTGTATTGCAGTTCAAGCTGATCAATCGGAGGAGGAGACAGATTTTTTATTAAACTGTGCCGAGAAAAATAAATTTATTAAAGGAGTTGTTGGATGGCTTGATTTAACTTCAGAAAATTTAGAGAAGCGCCTTGATTATTATGTGAAAAACCCTTTTTTAAAGGGATTAAGACATATAGTTCAAGCAGAAAAAGATGATTATTTACTTCGAAGGGATGTACAAAAAGGAATAAGTAAACTTGCTAAGTATAATCTTACTTATGATATTCTTGTTTATCCAAGTCAGCTGACAGCAGCCATCACTTTAGTTAAAAAATTTCCAAACCAACAATTTGTTTTAGATCATATTGCTAAGCCTAGTATCTCTAATTCAATGGATGAGTTATGGAAATCAAATATTGTGGAACTGGCTAAAAATCAAAATGTGTCTTGTAAACTTTCAGGTTTAGTTACCGAAACTAATAACTACATTTTCAATGACAATGATTTTAAACCCTACATAGATATAATTTTTGAATCTTTTGGTCCTAACAGAATTCTATTTGGTTCGGACTGGCCAGTCTGTTTACTTGCAGCAAACTATAAAAAAGTATATGATTTAATTTTTGATTATCTTGAAAATCATTCAATTGAAACAAAAGCTCAAATTTTTGGTCAGAATGCCATAAAAATTTATAATCTGTAATATGAATTTAGATATAAAAGACAAGATAATTATAGTGACTGGTGGATCAAGAGGGATCGGAGGAGGTATCGTTGCCTTATTAGCAGAAGAAGGTGCTTTTCCTGTGATTGTTGGAAGAAATAGAGAATGTATCTTGAACGCTATTAAAAAATTAAAAAAAAATGGATATAGGGTTGGTTATGCATTTGCTGAACTAACCAAGCCGGAAGAATGTAAAAAAGCTGTAAGTAATGTGATAAATCAATATGGACGTATTGATGGACTTGTAAACAATGCAGGTGTTAATGATGGGGTAGGATTAGAGCATGGAAACTACGAAGATTTTATGGAATCTATTAAACGTAATCTAGCTCACTATTATACCATGGCACAATTGGTTCTTCCAGAATTAAAGAAAAATAAAGGTGCTATAGTAAATATTGGTTCTAAAACATCAGTTACAGGACAAGGCGGAACCTCCGGATACGCAGCTGCTAATGGCGGTCGAAATGCTCTAACAAGAGAATGGGCTGTAGAATTATTACCCTATGGTATTCGAGTGAACTGTGTTGTTGTAGCGGAGTGTTTTACACCACTTTACGATAAATGGATACATAACTTTAAAAATCCAAAAGAAAAACTGTTGTCAATTACAGAAAAAATTCCTTTAGAAAACCGCATGACAACAACAGATGAAATTGCCAATGCTGTAGTTTTCTTACTTTCAGACCGATCGAGTCACACAACGGGTCAATTAATTTATATTGATGGAGGATACACTCATCTTGATAGAGCAATAAATAAAGATTTGTAATAAAATGTCTAAAATTAAGCTTAAAAAATATTGCTTGGCTTTAGATCTTAAAGATGATCAAAAAAAAATTGACACCTACAAAGCTTACCATCAAAATGTTTGGCCTGAAATAAATAAAAGTATTAAGGATTCTGGAATTAAAGAAGCAGAAATTTACTTAACTGGAAATAGACTTTTTATGATCATTAAAGTTGATGATTCGTTTTCTTTTGATAAAAAAGCAAAATTGGATGCAGAAAACACTAAAGTTCAACAGTGGGAAAAACTGATGTGGACATTTCAAAAGGGATTGCCAAATACAAAAAAAGGAACAAAATGGGTATTGATGGACAGAATATATAATCTAAATAAATAATAGCAATGAACTTAGAAATTAACTATAAATATCCCTCAGTTCCTGATTTAAGAGAACGAGCAAAAAGTAAGATTCCTAAATTTGCTTTTGAATATTTAGATGGTGGATGTAATGATGATGTTAATTTAAAAAAAAATACACTTCGAATTAGAGATATTGAACTAAAACCTAAATATTTAGTTGATTATAAGCCCCCAAGCTTAAAAACTGAGCTTTTTGGACATGTTTATGATGCTCCTTTTGGCATTTCACCTGTTGGACTGCAAGGTTTAATGTGGCCTAAATCTCCTGAAATATTAGCTAAAGCAGCCTTTGAACATAATATTCCATTTGTTTTAAGTACTGTAACCACAGCTAGTATTGAAAAAATTGCTGAAATTACAGAGGGAAATGCTTGGTTTCAGCTATATCATCCAGCTGAAGAAAGTGTTACTAAAGATATTTTAAAACGTGCTGATGCAGCAGGTTGTCCCGTACTGATTATTTTAGCCGATGTACCATCATTTGGTTATCGTCCTAGGGATATACGTAATGGATTATCCATGCCTCCAAAAATGACACTTACAAATATTATAAATGCCATAAAAAGGCCTCATTGGTCATTACAAACGTTAATAAATGGACAACCTGGTTTCGAGATATTAAAACCATACATGCCAAAAAATTTAAAGATAAGTCAACTAGCAAAATTTATGGATGCTACTTTTGCTGGTCGTTTGAATGAAGAAAAAATAAAGCGAATTAGAGATTTATGGAAAGGTAAGCTTGTGATTAAAGGAGCAGAATCAATTCATGATGTTGAGATGGCTTGTAAATTAGGATTAGATGGTGTTATAGTTTCTAATCATGGAGGGAGACAAGTCGATGTTGGTCAAGCTACCATTGATTCATTAAAAACTATTAATCCACTTTACAAAGACAAAATTACTGTTATGATGGACAGTGGAATTAGAGGGGGCGCAGATGTAGCACGTGTCATGGCTTGTGGAGCTGATTTTAGTTTTATGGGGCGTACTTTTATGTATGGGGTTTCTGCTTTAGGAAAAAAAGGAGGAGACCATACTATAGCCATGTTAAAAAAACAATTGACACAGGTTATGGAGCAATTAAGCTGTGCAAAAATTAATGACTTACAAGAAAAACTAGTCGTTAAATAATAAAATTTTTGATGAACAAAGCAAAATTTTTTTAAAAAACCTTTAATATACTTCTGTTTTATTAACCATTTGTTTGTCATTTCTTATGGTTGTGAAATTCTTTTTCAAGAACAATTAAACATATTATAAAATGAAAAAATCAAACTCAGCACCTATCGTTTCCAAGGAAATAATCATTCCTTTCATACTGCTTACTTCCTTATTTGCTTTGTGGGGTTTTGCAAATGCCGTAACTGATCCAATGGTACAAGCGTTTAAAAAAGTATTGGAATTATCTAATTCGCAATCAGCTTGGGTACAAATGGCTTTCTATGGAGGATATTTTTGCATGGCCTTACCTGCCGCATTATTTATGAGAAAGTACTCCTATAAGGTTGGGATATTGATCGGGCTTGCATTATATGCAACTGGAGCGCTCTTGTTTTACCCAGCGGCTATAACAGAGCAATTTTGGTTTTTTTGTTTGGGGTTATATATTCTCACCTTTGGTTTGGCTTTTTTGGAAACTGCAGCAAATCCATATGCTCTAGCTATGGGTGCTAAAGAAACTGCCACGCAACGTCTAAATTTGGCTCAGGCCTTTAATCCACTTGGGCTAATCTTTGGGTTGTTTGTTGCCCAACAATTTGTATTGAAGAAATTGCAATCAGATGATATCACTGATTTTAGTGTTTTAGACGAAGCCACTAAAGTTTTGATTAAAACCACGGATTTGATGGTCATTAGAGATCCATACGTAATTTTAGGATTGTTTATATTGGCTATTTTCGTATTATTTGCCGTAATTAAAATGCCTGATTTTAAGGACGCAACATCTGACTCACATATTGGGCATACTTTCAAAAAACTCGCAAATAATAGCACATACACTTCAGGCGTATTGGCACAAATATTATATGTAGGTGCCCAAATTATGTGCTGGACCTATATATACCAATATGCTGAAGGAATAGACATGGATAGCGTTACGGCAGGATACTATCAAATGGGGGCATTTGTTCTTTTTACTCTTGGGCGTGGCATTGGAACTTATTTACTACGTTTTGTAAATTCAGGAAGGCTTCTAATGTTTTTCGCCTTATTTTCTGCAATATTTTGTATGGGAACTATTTTCATTGAAGGCTTATTTGGTCTTTATTGTTTGGTGGGGGTTTCCTTTTTTATGTCATTGATGTTTCCAACAATTTATGGGATTGCACTTGGAGATTTAAGTGAGGAAGAAAGTAAAATAGGTTCTGCTGGCTTAGTTATGGCCATTGTTGGTGGAGCAGTGATGCCAAAATTACAAGGTATGATCATTGATTATGGTGGTCATAATGTAGATGATATAAAAATATTAGGTGTATCAGAGATTAACTTTTCTTTTGTATTACCACTCTTGTGTTTTATACTTATTTCTATATATGGATTCAAACAAAAGAGGAACTAGTTTTTTTATTAGAATCAACTGATTAACAACCTTATAATTCTGCTTGTAACTTAATTGCTGTTTCAGAAACTTCATCTAATACTCTAAGTAAATTTCCAGACCATAATTTTTCTATTTCAACCTCACTATAATTTCTTCTGACCAATTCAAGTGTAATGTTAAATGTTTCTGAAGCATCATTCCAACCTTCAATACCACCACCACCATCAAAATCACTACTAATCCCTACATGATTGATACCGATAGTGTTAACTAGATAATCAATATGATTTACAAAATCTGATACATTAACAGAAATATTGTTATTGCTTTTCTCAGAATTTAAATATGATTTAAAAGCTACGGTTTGTACAACCCCTCCATTATTTTTTATCCAAGCTAACTGTTCATCATCTAAATTTCTACTATGATCACAAAGAGATCTTGCAGAGGAGTGTGAAGCAATAACTGGAGCCTTACTTAATCTTATCATTTGTCTTATTGCTTCTTTTGACGGATGTGATATATCTATCATAATTCCTAATCGATTCATTTCTCTAATTACTTCAATGCCAAGTTTACTAAGCCCATTATGAAGATAAATACCATCATATTCACCAGTATTGCTATCACTTAATTGGCTATGGCCATTATGCGCTAAAGACATATACCTAGCACCCATGTTGTAAAACTTTTCAACATTTTTAATATCAAGACCAATTGGATATCCATTTTCAACTCCAATCATTGCAACTCTTTTACCTTTTTTATGTATTTCTCTTACATCATCCGAAGTAAGTGCTAGTTCAATCTTTTCACTTGCATAATTGTCAACTAAATTATGAATAGCATTAAACTTTAATATTGCGTTATCATATGCTTTTTTATAACCTTTTTCATTTAACTCTCCTTGACCAGTAAATACAATAAACCATGCAACATCTAAGCCTCCTGCCTCCATCTTTGGAATATTACATTGCGTATTCAAATTTTGAGAATAATTGATCGAATCAGTGAAGTTTTTAAGATTAATATCACAATGTGTGTCAAGTGTGATAATATTATTGTGTATTTTATTTGCTTTTTCAAATAGCTTATTGTTGTCATAATTTAATTTAAATAGATAAATAATAAAAAAAATTAATAATAAAATAAAGACTTTGATATAGAAGTTCATATGTATTGATTTATTACTAAAAATATAAAATAAATAATGTTTTATAGTTAATAAAAAGGAAAAAGTAACTGAAATATTATTTATACAACCAAATGGTACATTTAAGGGAAATAGAGTAAATTAATTATTTAAGAGCAGCTTCTATACTTTCTTTGAGTCCAAATTTTGGTTTCCATCCCCAATCTTTTGTAGATATGGAATCGTTAATTTTTTTTGGCCAAGAATCAGCAATTTGTTGTCTAAAATCAGGTTTAAAATCTACTTTTATTTTAAAACCATTAGAGAGAATTTCATTTAATAACTGTATTGGAGTTATGCTAAACCCTGTTATGTTATAAGAATTTGATATTGATAAATTATTTCGATTCACTGACATTAGATTGATTGCAGATTCTATTGCATCATCAATATACATCATTGGAAGTTTTGTGTTTTCGCTTAAAAAACAACAGTAGTTTTCTCCTTTTTTAGCTGCATTAACCATTTCAATAATATAGTCAGTGGTTCCTCCGCCTGGAACAGTTTCGGTAGAAATTATTCCTGGGTACCTAAGGGACCTTATATCTAATCCAAATCTATTAAAGTAATATTCTATTAATTTTTCTCCAGCTAGTTTAGTTATGCCATACATTGTGGAAGGGTTCATTAATGGATTTTGAGAAACAAAATCAAGTTTAGATTCCGTTCCAAATACAGCTATAGAGCTTGGCCAAAAAACTTTTTTGATTTTATTTTTAACAGATATTTCAGCAATATTTTGAAAACTATCCATGTTTAATTTCCATGAATTAAATGGATTTTTTTCGCCATTTGCTGAGAGAATAGCGACCAGGTGGTATATAATGTTTATGTCATGCTTTTTTACTAGTGAATCAATTCTTTCTTTATCTAATGCATTCGCATTTTCAAATTGACAATAAAGTTTTTCTTTTGGGGTTTTTATATCAGTTGCAAGAACAAAAGAATTAGATTTTTCAAAGCACTTTATAAACTCAATACCTAGTTGACCTAGTGCCCCTGTAATTAATATTCTATCCATTTATTTATTTAAAATAATAGTTTAATTTTACTCAAATTAATTTTCTCAAATGTACGAATCTATAAAGAAAAGGCTTAAACTAGAATTAGAAGATATAGAAAAATCTGGTCGTTATAAAAATGAGAGAATTATTCAATCCAAACAGAATTCAATTATCAAAGTTAATAATGATAAAAATGTTTTAAATTTTTGCGCTAATAATTACTTGGGATTGGCTTCAAATCCAATAGTAATTAATAAAGCCAAAGAAACTTTAGAATCTCATGGTTTTGGAATGGCTTCAGTCAGGTTTATTTGTGGAACTCAAGATATTCACAAAACTCTTGAAAAAAAGATTTCAAATTTTTTAGGAACTGAAGATACTATACTTTATGCTGCAGCATTTGATGCTAATGGAGGATTATTTGAACCGCTTTTTAATGATCAAGATGCAATTATTAGCGATGCATTAAATCATGCTTCTATTATAGACGGAATTAGATTATGCAAGGCTCAAAGATTTAGATATAAGCATAATGATATGAATGATTTAGAATTACAACTCCAAAAATCTGCTAATTGCCGTAATAGAATTATTGTAACTGATGCCGTTTTTTCTATGGATGGCACTATAGCTCAATTAGACAAAATATGTGAATTATCTAAAAAGTATGATGCTATTGTAATGTCTGATGAATGCCATTCGACAGGATTTGTTGGTCCTACAGGAAGAGGGGTGCACGAAGAACTTAATGTTATGAATGATGTTGATATTATTACTGGCACTTTAGGAAAAGCATTAGGAGGAGCTTCTGGTGGATTTACAAGTGGTCCTAAAGAAATTATAGAAATTCTTAGACAAAAATCTCGTCCATATTTATTTTCAAATACATTAGCACCATCAATTGTTGGAGCTTCTTTAGGAGTTTTGGATATAATTGAAAGAGACACTTCTTTTTTAAATCAATTAAAGAGTAACACAAATTTATTTAGAAATGGCATGAAAAAGCTTGGGTTTGATATTAAACCTGGAAATCATCCGATAGTCCCTGTAATGTTATATGATGACCATTTAGCTCAAAAAATTTCATCTGAACTTTTAGATATGGGTATTTATGTAATTGGATTCTTTTTCCCTGTTGTTCCAAAAGGGGAAGCAAGAATTAGAGTGCAATTATCCGCATCCCACACCATTGAACAAATTGAACAAGCTTTAAATGCTTTTGAAAAAGTTGGAAAAAAATTAGGAGTTATTAATTAAATTTAGAAAAAAGAAGTTGTAATACTAAAGCTCAGCCCAGTGCTTTCAGGAACATACCTGCAAATTCCTCCAGTACATACCAATCCTCCTCTTTGTCTTCCGTAATTTACTGTATAACGATTAATGCCTTTACTATAGCTTCCTCCAACATTATAATAGTGTATTTTTTTATCTTGCTTTGGGTTCTGATAGTTATACAAATCTGAAACATATAATGAGATAGCAGAACTTAAATTATATTCAAGTCCAAATGCAGACCAGTTCTTATTATCATCTTTAGTTGATAGATGTTG
>Ga0233427_10001810_pt1 | contig 21706 bp, 24 predicted proteins | sample SI_118_April2016_5_FD_179885 | JGI IMG/M metagenome (GOLD analysis project Ga0233427, IMG submission 179885) | Seawater microbial communities from Saanich Inlet, British Columbia, Canada - SI_118_April2016_100_MG | ecosystem: Environmental > Aquatic > Marine > Inlet | place: Canada: British...
TACCTACTCGTTCCTGTATCAATCCTTACTGAAAGAATATCCCTTCCTCCTGCTAGTTGCCGAATTGAAATCCTGGATATTGTGAGAAGTGTATTGATTAAGAACACTCGTTTACTGTGCAAACAAAAGGGAAGAAGGAAGGAGGATGATAATGAGTAGATGTTTCACTTAGTTTCCTATTGTTTGGTTTATGAGAACCAAACATATACCACGATTCAGGGCAGTTTTAAAAGAATAGGAAAGGTTTCCGCAGGGAACACCAAATATGCGGAACATTATACTTCTTACGGATATAGTTTCCGCATATACGGAAACTTTGAGGAAATACTAAAATAATACGGAGGGTGTGTGCGGATAAATTAGTTGTTTATTCTTTATGCAACCAGTTTCCTCCTCTTTCTATTTCTTTCCTCCCTCTTTATCCGCACCACATCTTCAAGTATCCGTTTTACAGAGTTGAATGAGATGGATAGGTTGTGTTCTTCCTTGATAAGTGCGGAAATCTTCATGTATGAGAATGGTTGATGTGTCTTTCTATCAATCTTCTTCCGATAAGAAACAACCAAGTCAAATAGTTCAGGGTGTTTTTCAGTCAAATATTTCCTACCCTCATATTTCCTATTACCTTTCGTATAACAGAACTGTCTAATTCATTTCCTTTTAAAAATACGTTTAACAACCTCAGGTTTTCCTGCATAGTACAAAATAATAGACGCAAACAGGTAAAAAATTAATATTAAATATTCAGTTGGATCAACTCCTTTAAAATAAGAGACCAATGTACCAACTATCGTTAAGTTTAATAAAATTATTCCCATAACTTGGAGTGGGTAGAGTTTGACAGATCCTATAAATAAATAACGAATACTAAAATAAACAAAAGTAGTAAATAATGTTAATCGGATAGCATGTAAACGATGTTCTGGAACATGATGTCCGTCTGAAATAAAGAAAGGGAAAATAATAGAAACATTGTAAAAATATGCAACAAAGACACTGGCACAATAAATGGACGTTAGAACTATTATTATTTTTGCAACTACTCTGCTAATCATGAGATTACTCCTCGGTCACATTTTGTTTTCAACTTGTTAAATTTATTCCAGGGTTACGGAATGACTTTCGTCCATCATTTCCAGATTACGAACTGATGGTTGGTGTGATAAATGATAATTGTATTATTTGGATAAAGTTCTTTCATTTAACTTTAGTTTTACTCCAATCAATTGAGATCAAAAAATATAACAGAACTAGATGTGGATTACAAGGAAGTGATGGATATGGTAGTAGATGTGAGTATTTGACTTGGTGAGAAAGAGAGAGTTAATTATTCATCATATGAAATAATGATAAATCCTTTTATCTTTATCTCCCTTCCGTTTCATTATGAAAATAGGAACTCTATTATCTCATTCCAAAAAGGTAATGAGAACCAGACAAGAACTAATATAATGATTATAAAAAGTTTCCATTTCATTATCATAAGGAATGATTTTAGTTTCATCCAATTATCTTTTTCCAATCAACTTTTATTCTGTTCCACTTTATATTTGAGTATGAAACTTTGGATATTCCTTGATAAAGTTGTTTTGGTGTAAATGGACTTCCACCATAAACATCCATAGTAAAATCTGGTTCGTGTCCTACAATAGATTTTATAATATCTCTATCAACTCCCTTGTTATAACATCGATTGATGAATGTATGTCTGGTGGAATAAAGAACCTTCACTTGTTTCTTCCAAACACCTACTGATGGTAAAAACTTCTCATTATAGTGTTGTGAAATCTTTGTTGAGTATCCATCTCTCTGTTTTGTGAGTTCTGGGAAAACTCTATCAACTCCTTTTGATTTGATAATCTTTACATAATCAATAAATCCTAAACTGATAAGAGTTGGATGAACTGGAACTTTACGAATACTACTTGTTGTCTTTACACTCTTACCTTCTGTCTCATCAATACTAATCATCCAAACATTCTCTTTTTTTATAATATCTCCTATTCGTAGTTGTGCAGTTTCATTAGTTCTCATCCCACTAAAAATCCCTATCAAAAATGCCCAGTAAAAAGAGTTCTGGTATTTGACTACATTTGGTTTTCTTGATTTGGTGGTTTTCCCAAAGTCAATAGTGTAATCAAGGTATGTTTTAGGAGAAAGTATTTTCACTAAATCTTCTGGTGAGAAAGGTTCTCGTTTTTTCCTTCCTTCTGTTTTGGGGATAGGTATTTTCATTCCCAAAATATAGTTTTCTTTGATATATCCTTGACTAACTCCAAAGTTCATAAATGTTGTAAGTCGTGTCAAAAACTTATTTACATTTATACGAGATTGGGGGTTCACTCCTTTGAGTTTCATTACCTCAACAATACTCATCTCCCTATATTTGGGGTTTTTTCTTCTATTTGGAGGAAGTTTTATTTGAGTGCTGATGTATGTTCTAATACTGTCTTTTGATAATGAACTTACAGGTATGTTGCCAATTATTTCTATAAAATCATCTGTAATAACTTTATATTCATCCAACATCTTTTCGCCGATAGTTCCTTTTCTCAAATCAAGGAACTCATCAACAACTTCTCTAATAAGTTTGATTTCTACAAGGTAGGGTTCAATAGGTTCTGGTGCATAGTTTTCTATAACTGGTTGTAAATGTGTTCTTCTCGCAAATGCATCCTTCTTATCCTCTATGCCATCTATTTCACCATCAAGGATTTTACTAACCAAATCAAACTCTGCTTTGGTTTCACCATTTATGATTTCTCTTTTCCATTTGATTTTTAGGTTTTGTATTTTGATGAAGTTTTCCCTAAACACTCTAAATGTTCCACTCTTTCTATTGATGTCTGTAATACCTTCATCCTTCAATAGTTTCTCAACCTCATCATCAAAATCAGTTTTCTTTCTACTCTTTAGTCCTATTTCTTCCTTCTGTAAGGTCTCTAAACCCTCCTGTTTAGTCCTTTCCTTACTCCTATCTACTCCGACATAGGAAAAGAAAGAACTATGTTTCTTGGACTTCTCAATCTCTTTTTTGAGTATTCTTTTCATCTCATCTATTGATAGAGATTTACCCATTCGTATCTGTTCGTAAATGATTTGAGTTTGTTTGTTGAGATAAAGACATATCTTTTTAGATATTACTTTATTACCACATTTTAGAGATAGTAAAAACTTTATTCTACCATCAAACAAATATCGTATATCTAATGGAATATAAGAGAGGAAGAAGTATGAAGTGTTTGACTTATTTTTATAGAGGTAATGAGGATACATAAAATAACCTTTCTTGTAAGAAAAGTCATTCGACATACACCAAACATACACTAAAAAGGGGGAAATGAGGAAATCCGTGTGGTATTACTACTTACCCAATCTCGTCTTTACAGTTTTATCAAGGGTTCTACTGTAGTAATACCAACGGATGCCTGGAGACGAGGGGGGTCGAACCCCTTACCTCAACGCTGCCAGCGTTGCGCTCTACCAGTTGAGCTACGTCCCCAGAAGTTGGAAAAGGCAGGATGAGCAGAAATCTTTATCCGGACTTAAACGATCCGATTTAATTCAAATTTTTGGTGAGTCTTGTCACCGTAAGTCGGAGTGATAACGCCCTGAAAGTTGGCGTCCCCAAGGGGAGTCGAACCCCTGTTGCCGCCGTGAAAGGGCGGAGTCCTAGGCCGCTAGACGATGGGGACCAGCAACCAAATATGATATGATTGATAGTATTTTTTGTCAATATTATTTTGCGGTTTTCAATGAATTATCGACTTCTCTAAAGGAAAATATTCAGCTTTGCAGAAAATCCTGTATTTCCTGAGCCAGGTTTTGCGAAATTCCCGGCACCTGCATTATTTCGTCTAAAGACGCCTGCCTTAAACCAGTTAAACTGCCGAAATGCTTCAGCAAAAGTCGCCGACGCTTTGTCCCGATTCCCTGAATATCATCAATTCGCGAATGCAGTGTGTCTTTTCGTTTGAGTTTGCGCTGAAATTCAATGGCAAAACGGTGCGATTCATCTCGGATGTTCTGCAAAAAATATAGCACATCGGAGTTGCGGCGCATGCGGATTTCATTTTTCTGCTTTGGCTTCACTACATATTCATAATCAATATTTTGTCCCCGGCTGCGTCCCATCTTCTTGGCAGAACGTCCTTTTGCCAGTCCTATCAAATCGACTTTCCGTAAAATACCAAGTTCTGCCAAAACTTTTTCAGCAATATTGATTTGTCCTTTTCCGCCGTCAATTAAAATCAAGTCCGGAAGTTTTTCCCCTTCTTCCAGAACACGTTTGTAACGACGCGTGAGAACTTCTTTCATGCTCGCAAAATCATCCGGACCAGAAATGCTCTTGATTTTGTATTTCCGGTAATCTTTATTTGAAGCAGAGTTATTCTTCCAACAGACCATTGAAGCAACTGTCATTGTTCCAGAAAGATGTGAAATATCAAATGCTTCCACTACTTCAGGAAGCCGATTCAATTTTAATTCGTACTTAACATTCTTCAAAATATTAGTGTTTTTTGCATAACGTCTGCGCTCCTCTGATAAATTAACTTTTGCATTGTTGTATGCCATTGTGACAAGTTCTTTTTTCCGTCCTTTCTGAGGACATACAACGTAAATTCGACGTTCCGATTTTTTATTGAGTGCATCTTCAAGCAGTTTTCTATCTGTATACTCAAAGGGCAATAATATTTCCCGGGGAACAATTGAACCTTCGGGCATATAAATTCTATGCAGTACCTGTCCCAGTAAATTATCTGCGGAAGCTTCGCTGCTGTCCTCAAAAAAGAAAAAATCTGTTCCAAGAAGTCTGCCGTTGCGAATGAACAAAACCTGGATTCCGGTTGAGTCAGCTTCACGGAAAAGATTAAACACATCCTGATCCTTGCCCTTGATATCAAGTACCATTTGTCTCTCGAAAATCCTGCTCATGGCTCGAATCTGATCACGGTACTGAGCTGATTTTTCATACTCAAGTTTTTTGGACGACTGCTTCATCCGCTGTTCCAGTTCCCTCAGGAGTTCCTTATCACGACCTTTTAAAAACAAGCGAACCTGGCGCACCACTTTCCCATACTCTTCCACAGAAACAACACCCCGACATGGAGCAAGGCAGCGCTTCATTTGAAAATTGAGACAGGGACGGTATGTCTTTTTTCCATCGAGCAGCATTTTGCTGGTACGCAGCGGGAAATATGTCATGACTGCTTTCAACACCTGGCGGGCATCTTTCACAGAAGTATATGGTCCATAATATTCTGATTTTGCATCAATTTTTTCACGAACCAGCATAAGGCGCGGATACATTTCTCCAACAGTCAGTTTGCAGTACGGATACGATTTTCCATCCTTAAGAGCCACGTTGTAACGGGGATGGTGTCTTTTGATCAACTGTTCTTCCAGAATCAGCGCTTCTGCTTCAGTGTCTGTAACAATCAGGGAAAAATCATGGATACGGGAGACCATGAGCTGGATCCGTAAATTGTGTTTGGCAGAGTTGTTAAAATAGGAACGGACGCGGTTGCGGATGGATTTGGATTTGCCGATGTAGAGGATGCTTTGTTGATCATCCTTGAAAAGATAAACTCCGGGAAGGTTCGGCAGGTTGGAGAGTTTATCCCGTACGGAAGAAATGTCTCCGCCACCTTTTACAGCATGGCGGGTTTCTTTGTTCATTTTGATTACTGCATCAAATCTACAATTGTTTCAGGAACTTTTTTTACAAAATCGTCCATTGTTCCATATAGTCCAATGTCCATTTTCAGTGCATATTGAATGACCACTGTTGGTGTGCCAGACACACCATAAAGGGCTGCTTTTCGTTCTCCGTCCTTGATCAACTGGTTGACCCACTTTTGGTCTTTCTCTTTTTGAAACTCTTTGTGGATTCCAAGCGAACGTGCGAGATAATTTGTGATTCCCTGATCAAACACATTTACTCCATGCGTGAAACTTGCCTTGAAAATCTCATCTTTGATCATATCCGCTTTCCCAATTTTTCTTGCCACATAGTAGAGACGCAAAGGGGAATCATCCTGTCCACGGAAAACAATTGGAATGTCGATAAATTCTATTTTGTCTGCAAATATTTTGCGGAAGTTTCTCGAGGCTTTGTGAAGATTGTTGCAGTGAGTGCAGCCGAAATTCATAAACTCCTCATAAACAACTTTTTTAAGACTATGTGCAGCAGGTACATTCCCAACTACATCATAGTGCCCCTGGATGGATCCTTTGGCCGAAATAGAACACGCAAGGACCAACCCAAAGATTATTAATACTAATTTTTGCATTTCTTTACTCCAAATTTTTTGTTGATGATGTTCTTTTTTTGTCTTTCCGGGTGAATCGCATCGCAAACCCGGAATCGATAAGTCTTACAGAATATTTTTTTCTCAACCTTAGCGAGCATCTGGTTCCCGGAACAAATCATTGATGACTAATAAATTACTTTTTGAGCAAACCCTATTTATTTAGTTTGTGAAAGGTCTCCCCACAAAAACTGCAGAATCGCCACAGCAGACAATGCGGCAGTTTCCGTTCTAAGAATCCTTGGGCCAAGATCCACCGGACACATTCCGGAACCGAGCGCCAAATCAATTTCCTCCAGATGAAACCCTCCTTCCGGACCAATCAACACCCGCTGATGCTCATTTGGTTTTGCTCGGTCTGCAAGGATGCAATTTTTCCAGGAAACAGAATCAGCCGACCCTGGGGAAAGTACCCATGAATTTGGACATTCAGGAAGTACAGACAAAGCTGTCTCCAGATTCGAATGCCAATATATCTCTGGATGGAATTGCCTTCCGCACTGTTTGGAAGCCTCCAAGGCAATACGCTCCCAGCGTACCATTTGCCGCTCAGCCTGTGAAGTACTGAATACTTTTGAAGAATGAATGCCGCCAAAAATATCCAAACGATGAACACCAAGTTCAGTCGTTTTTTGCAGAATAAAATCCAATGCTTTTTCTTTGGGCAAGGCCTGCAAAATTTCCAACCGAAGAGGTGACTGAGGCGGAACCGGAACCGTTTTTTCTGGAACAAACTTGAGAGAATTCCGGGAAAGGTTTTGCAAAACTACTTCAAAACGACGGCCCTGTTCATCCTGAATGAAAAAATAATCGCCGACACGCAGACGACGTGATTTCAGAATATGCCCTGCTTCTTCACCCTTTAGTTCATATTGCCTGCCGCATTCAAGCACTCCGTCAAAAATAAAATACGACATTTTTCCTTATCAGGAATACTTAAACTTCAGTTGGTCTTTTTTCAGACCAATGCTAACCTCTCCTCCATTTTCCAGCTTTCCAAACAAAACCTCATCTGCAAGTACGGTTTCAATTTCACGCTGAATCGTGCGCCCCATCGGACGTGCACCGAATATTGGATCATAACCTGTTTTGGCTAACCAGTTTTTTGCTGCATCCGTTACATTGATAATTACTTTTTGCTGCTGAAGTTTGACTTCCAACTCCACCAGCATTTTTTCTACAACCATCAAAACAACCTCTTCAGGAAGACCTGAAAATGTAATGATGTTGTCCAGACGGTTGCGGAATTCCGGACTGAACATTTTTTCAATAGCTTTTTTTGAAGGACCTTTGGGAGTACTACCGCCAAATCCAATGGTGGTAGTACCCATTTCTTTGGCACCAACATTGGAAGTCATAACCAATACAACATTGCGGAAATCCGCCTCACGACCATTGTTGTCCGTCAAGGTTGCATGATCCATAACCTGCAGCAAAATATTGAAAATATCCGGATGGGCTTTTTCGATTTCATCCAGTAGGATCACACAATGCGGATTTTTGCGCACTGCATCCGTCAGCATACCACCCTGATCAAACCCGACATATCCGGGAGGCGCTCCGATCAGTCGGGAAACGGTATGCTTTTCCATGTATTCACTCATGTCAAAGCGTTCAAAATTAATTCCCATTATAAAGGCCAGTTGCTTTGCCAGTTCTGTTTTTCCTACACCGGTGGGTCCGGTGAACAGAAAAGAGCCAATTGGATGATCCGGATGATGTAGTCCTGCACGGGAGCGCTTGATGGCCTGTACTAAAGTTGCTATTGCTTCATCCTGACCAAAAACCTGCATCTGCAATTCTTTTTTCAGTTCCCGCAGTTTATCCTTATCGGTAGAATTCATCCGTTCCAAAGGAATACGTGCCATTCCTGCAACCACCTTTTCTATATCCTGTACAGCAACTGTTTTGCGTTTTGTGCCGGAACGCAACCGCACCATCGAGCCGGCCTCATCAATCACATCAATTGCCTTGTCCGGCAAATAACGCTCGTTAATGTATTTTTCAGCAAGCTCTGCAGCAGTTTTTATGGAACCGGCTGTGTAACGCAGCTTATGATGTTTTTCATATCGTGACTTCAAACCTTTGAGAATCTTGATTGTTTCCGCCAGTGTAGGTTCTGTGATGTCAATCTTCTGGAAGCGGCGTGCAAGCGCACGGTCCTTTTCAAAAATCTTTTTGTATTCTTCATAAGTTGTAGAACCGATACAGCGGATTTCTCCTTTTGCCAAAGCAGGTTTCAGCAGATTTGAAACATCCATAGATCCCCCGCTGGTTGCGCCTGCTCCAATAATTGTGTGAATTTCATCTATGAATAAAATCGAACCCGGACGCTTTTCAAGTGCTTTCAGAACAGCTTTTATACGTTGTTCAAAATCTCCACGAAACTTGGTTCCTGCCAGTAAAGCGCCAATATCGAGAGAAAATACTTCTGTTCCTTCCAGTATTTCTGGAATGTCACCACTGAAAATCTGCAGGGCCAGTCCTTCGGCAACAGCGGTTTTTCCAACTCCAGGATCTCCCACATAAATCGGGTTGTTTTTGCGGCGTCTGCACAAAATCTGGAGAGTTCGGTTGATCTCATTTTCGCGTCCAATCAGAGGATCAATTCGGTTTTCTGCTGCCTGCAGAGTCAAGTTTTGGGTGTAAAGGTTCAGTGGGTTCTGTTCGGGACGTGTCTGTTCACCTTCATCCTCCTCGTCTTCCAGTCCTTCATAATCAGGTCCTTCTCCCTCCTCTTCTTCCACCGGAACTTTGGCAATGCCGTGTGAAATATAATTCAGCAAATCCAGACGGGTGATATCCTGTTTCTGTAAAAAATAAGACGCATAAGACTGTGATTCCCGGTGAATTGCAACCAATACATCCCCAACATCTGCAGAAGCTTTCCCGGAACTGTTGACATGCATGATTGCTAAATGCAGCACACGCTGAACGGCACGTGTCTGTCGTGGCAACTTGTTTCCATCAAATTCTTCCTGTTGAGAAAAGAAATCCTCCAAATCCTGCTTGATGAGGATTGTGTCTCCTCCACAACTTCGAATAACATTAAGTCCCGCATCATTGAGCAGCAAAGCATAGAGTATGTGTTCAACACACAAATATTCATGTCGCCGTTCAATAGCTTCACTTTGAGCTGCCATCAGGCACATTTCTAAATCTTTTGTAAACATAAACTCAACTCAATTTTCTTCCATTGTTGCCTGTAGAGGAAATTCATATTGTTTCGCCAACCCATGTACCGCTTCCACTTTCGTTTCTGCAACCTCATAAGTGTAAGAACCGCAAATTCCAATTCCGTTTTCATGAACATGAATCATGATCTGTGTTGCCTCACTTAAACTTTTTCCAAACACTGTTTCCAGTACATGCACTACAAACTCCATCGAGGTATAATTATCATTATGAAGCAGAACTCTGTAGCTTTGAGGCGGCTTCAGCTTCTTTCGCGTTTTAGTCTTCAGTTGCTCATCAATTTCACTCATTATTTTCCCCCGTAAACCCCACCCTGATTTTCAAACTAATCCAATTCTGCATGAAAATTTTAAACAAATCGTTTTTCTTTAGATAATTGCACTTTAACTCATTTTTTAGTTAAGTCAATTTGTTTTTTAATATTTTTCATTAATTTGCCTTCACCCTTACTTCCAGTGCGGAATCGATATCCTTCAAAAATACACGACTATTGGGCTGAATACTGTGTGTAAGCCAGACATTTCCACCAATAATTGAGCCTTCTCCAATCACCACATCTCCTAAAATTGTTGCGCCGGAATACACGATCACGTTGTTTTCGATAGTTGGATGACGCTTTAAATTCGGGTTAGCCAGAGAATGCTGTGGACTGAGTGCTCCTAAAGTAACACCCTGATAAAGCCGGATCTGATCCTTGATTACTGCAGTTTCCCCAATCACGATACCGGTGCCGTGATCAATCATCAGGCCTTTCCCAATTGAAACACCCGGATGAATATCAATTCCGGTTTGTGAATGAATGTGTTCAGTCATGATTCTCGGAATCAACGGTACGCTCCTTTCGTGCAAAAAATGCGCAATTCTAAAGACACTTACTGCCTGAAGACCAGGGTAGGCCAGCACAATCTCACGCTTGCTGACCGATGCAGGATCACCTTGAAGAATTGCGTCAACATCCTCAGAGAGAACTTCACGCAGTTCCGGAATGTATTCCAGAAATTCGAAAGCAATATTTTCAACCTGTTCTCCAAATTCAGGCTTTTCCTCACAGTTTTCTCCTTCCTGCGAAGCCTTCCAGCAAAGAACTAGCTCTATGAATTCTTTGAGGCGGTAGAAAATCGAGACCGTTTGCTGTCCAACAATATGAGGTAAATTGAGATTATCAAAAGACTCCTGCCGGATTAAACCGGGAAACAGCAGTACCTGAATATCTTCAACAAGTTTAACAATACTTTTCTTAGTCGGTAAAGCAACCACGCCGATATGTTCTATTTCCGGATGTTTCCGGTAAGATGCCATCAGGGCATCAATTGTTTTTTGCAGCCTTTTTCCCTTATCTTTTGACATCGTTTGGTTACTCGTTTGAAAATGATAATTCCAAACCATTTCATTGAAGAAATACTGTTCTGGAATTGAGTTGAATGAAACTAACTGTTATGCTGTAAAATATAACTCAAAAATGATACAATTTTGAAACTTTTTGCGAAAGTATCTAAAATAATCTCCGGTTTAGAATGCAAAGCTACAAAAAAGAATTTGCCGAATTTCTTGTACGTGCAGAAGCCCTGCAATTTGGGGAGTTCGCGCTCAAAAGCGGGCGCAACTCACCTTACTTTTTCAATTCCTCAAAATTCAACACTGGCCCCCTGATTGAAGAACTGGGTCGATACTATGCTTCGGCAATTGAGGAAAATGCTCCAAACTGCAGTTTAATCTTCGGTCCTGCTTACAAAGGAATACCTTTGTGCGTTTCTGCGGCCACAGCTTTGTCGAGCAGTCTTAACCAGAATATAGGATATTTCTTTAATCGAAAAGAGAAAAAGACACATGGTGACCAGGGATCGCTTGTTGGTCAGCTGCCGTTGGCGAAAGATTCTGTGGTTATGGTTGATGATGTGTTCACTGATGGGTTGACTAAAATCGAGTCTGTTGACATGATCCGGGAGCTTTGCGGGGTTAACTTTTCCGGGGTTTTAGTGGTACTTGACCGGATGGAAAAAAATTCTCTGGGACGTGATGCTATTGCGGATTTTGAACAAATAACCGGCGTTCCAGTCTGGTCTATCATCACTATCCGTGAAGTTTGTGATTATCTGAAAAATCGTGAAATAGACGGTGCCGTTGTTTTGGATGAGGATATATTTCTAAAAATAGAGCATTATCTAGAAGAATACAGTGTCCGTTAGCAATGTCCAGAAAGTAAAATACTTATCATTCTATTTACCTTTGTTTCTCTTGAGTCGTGAATTCTAGCATGATACTGATATTATTAATTGCAGAGTGTCATCTTCCCCGAAGAGAGAGATCAAAAAAAGTGTGGTTTCCTTATATGGTCCATCATAGTACATTCGGGATGATATGATAAAACTCGTAACTGTTTAGTATTTACAACAAATATGCAAAAAACAAAGGAGTCTGAACAAAGCATTCAGCGTGCCCGGGTTTATTGGGAGCAATCCAAAGAAGATCTGGAAATGGCCAAATCCTTTATCAAAACAAATCCGGATACTAGCTGTCTGCTGAGCAACCAGGCTGCGATCAATGCCTTCAGTTCAATTTTGCAGGCACATGGTCATTTTCAGCTTCCGGCTTACTCTTCAACTGAAATGCTCAACATATGCAGTTCTGTTGCATCAGAAGTCGAGGAAACACGCTCGCAGTGTGAGGTACTTGACAGTGCCCTAAATCGAGATTTACTGGGACACACCCGTCCAAAAAATATCCAGTTCACACCGGCATTCGCCAAAACTTCCTACGAAGCAAGCAGGCAAATTCACAAAATTATCAAAGCCTACTGGAGGGAGAACAAAGTGCGATTTTTTGCTCCATGATTAGATGTTATCAGTTAAATTGTGTCGGCATTCGAGTTGTTAATATTTGGAATAACACTCTGTTCAGGTTCAGAAAAATAGCCGTCAGTTTAGCTGTCAGCAATCTGTATAAAAATCTGGCTTGTACTCTGAAACTGATTACTGATAGCTAATAATCTTTATTTTTCGACACCATGCTAAATAAAATAAGACACGGTCTTGCCGGACACCACCCACTTAAAAATACACAAATCGAAAAGCGTGCCTCTGTGCTTATACCTTTGCTTGAATCTGAGGGCGAACTATTTGTCCTGCTGACTCTTCGTTCTAAGCAACTGCGCTCGCATGCAGGACAGGTTTCTTTCCCGGGAGGGAAGCAGGACACACAGGATGAAAATTCACTGGAAACTGCACTCCGTGAAACCCATGAAGAAATAGGTCTGCCTCCGGAAAACGTAGAAATTATAGGCACATTAGACCAGATTCTCTCGCTGCATTATTATCTAGTCACGCCCTTTGTCGGTCTCATTCCCGAAAATTTTTCGCCTCTTCTAAATACAGCTGAAATTGAATCAGTCTTCAAGGTGCCCCTCACCTTTTTCATGAACGGCGACAGTCACTTGGCAGAGGAATTCAAAACACCGATTGCAAATGTACTGGCACATCATTTTGATTATCAGGGTTTTGATATTTGGGGCCTGACTGCTAAACTGATTTTACGTCTACTGGAAATCGGTCTCGGTCACATTCCAGATTTTCAAGTACATCATCCGGACTCTCCAAACTGGATGGAAAGGGCGCTGGATTTTTCGGGAGAAGAGCTGCCGTTTGATTTAAAACCGCTCAGCCATTCTGAACAAGGGAAGGTACATCGATAAGAGAAATCCAAGCACGCCTAAAGCGATCAAAATCATCAACAGCGGTTCAATCAGCGTACTGGCCCAGGCCATTATTTTTTTCAGTGCTTCCTGATTGTGTGAGCCGATTCGTGCAAAACTTGAAGGAAGGTGCCCACTTGATTCTCCGAGAGCAACCATTTTCACAAACATTGGCGAAAAAACCGGGACCATTGCATAAGCATCACACAGAGAATTACCGGAATCAACTGCTTCCCGAACCGGAGCAATTCGTTTGCGCAGTTGCTTCGGGAACATCTCTTCCGCCAAAGCCAGTGCCTCCTGCAAATGAACACCTGTGAGAAGCATGATTTCCATACTACGACTGTAGAACAGCATCTGTATGCTTTGCTGAAGACGCTTTCCACCAGGAATCAGATTCAAGAGCCAATACCATCCAAACAATCTGTAAACACAAACAATTATTGCTCCGGAAAACAGTGTGCCTAAAATCCATGCTTCCGGATTAAAGCGCAGGGAATCACTTAATTTTACCAGAGCCCAAGTCAGCCAAAACAGGTCTTCACCAAGACCTGCGTACATCCGCTTAAACATCGGTACCATGAAAATGACTGCCCCCAGAGACAGGACTATGAAAATACTGAAAACCACCAGAGGATAATTGAGTAGCCGTTTTTGCTCCAGAATAATTTTTTGTTGAAACTGGTAAAATTCCAACAGCATCCCCAGCACCTCTGTCAGTCGTCCGGTACTTTCCGCAACCTCAATCATTTTTGCAACAATCTGTGGAAATGCCTGGTAATGCCGCAAAGCACTGCTCATTGAAAGTCCGTCCCGTAAATCCTGACGAATCCGGCAGAGCAGGAAACTCAAAACACGGTCTTTTTGCTCCTGTACCGCAAATCCTAAAGCATCATCCAATTCAACTCCAGATTTGAGTAGGCGGTGCAGTTGTAGCAAAAATTCTGTGATCTCAGTATTGTTTAAACTCCTGTGCAGATGTGACTGCTGAATTTTCCAAAAGCGAACCCTGTAATATCCTTCCTTCAGTAGATGCTCTTTTGCTGCCTCTCGGCTATGCGACTCCAGTGCACCTTCGTGCAGTGAACCTTGCTTGTCAGTACCTTCCCAGTAAAAATTTCCCACGTCTGTTAGTATAAGAAATTATAATCTCAATTTAACTTTATGACATATACTCCAGTTCTTTCATTCTGACAAGAGAAAAATTTATGTTTTTTTCATATTTTTCATGTAGGTCAGGAATAATAAATAAATTTTTGGTTTAATGATTGCATCAGGTTCAGGCATTTGTCCGGCAACCCAAGTTTTTAGTCAGGATGATGAGTGTTGTACAAGGACAGATAGTACCGGATCAGCACATAAGCCCTTTTCGGTAATTTTTGTGAGCAGTAATACTGCTGTTTGCATTTAACAACTTTTTACCCTGATAATACTTATGAGAAAGATATTAAGTTTGCTGGTTTTGTTAGTGTTCTTTTGCGGTGGCCTTGTTTTTGCGGCCGACTCTGTTTCCAACAGAAAAGACATGACATTAAGATTAGGAATGAAAACAGGGATTCATTTAATGTACGCAACATCAACTCCGTTTGTGCTGGAGTTTCCCGGTGAAAACTGGACTTTTGGATTGACTTACGGTTCCGGGAAATACAGTTATTCATATAAGGACTATAACTCATCAACGGGTGGTTATTCAACGAAAGCCCAAAATATTAATTTCAGTACTGCAGAAGTAACCGGCAGATACTATATCGGAAACTCATTCAATATTCCGTTCGGATATGCTAGTTACAAAATTTCTTATCCTGACTGGGTTTATTCAGGGGCTACCTATGACATCGATTATTCCATTACCCAGTTGAATTATGGAATTGGAAACGAATGGACCTATGACTGGGGCGGATACTACGGAATAGACCGGTATCAGGGAGGAAGCAAACTGAGTGATACAATAACAGTTAAACACAAGTCCGGTACCGAAACTACTACCACTCTGGCGCAGGCAACCAAAACTTCTACGGATGTCAGTGCTTTTGCAGGTATTTTTGTGGTAACTTTCGGATTTGGATTCTAAGAATGAAAAATTGAGATTTCTGCAGTTTAAACTGTAAAAGTATTTTCAGAATATTCTTCATAATTGCCTAGAGTACTGCTAACAAGGAGCATGAACACAATTGCCTTGAACTATCAGCAGTATCAATACGACGTCAAGCACCTAAAAACCTCTCTTAAATCAGCTACGCTGGAACCCGGCTTGTGAGACAGAGAGTATTTCCAAAAACAGAATCCATTTAGCTTCAGTCTCAGCACGGTAATGAGTTATGGAATTAGTTTGTCCAAGGTAAAATTTTAATGGAGTGTCTATGACATGGGGGATGATACAAAGACACTGAGGAAAAAGGAAATCGGCGGACAGGTGGCAAGCCTGGGAATTGGTTACAACTGGTAGTAACGCCTGAAACGGTGAGACACCAAAACTAAAATTTTTCCATAATTTTTTCCGACAATTCTGGAGGAAATTCTGCATTCCTGAACTCCTTCAAAACTGACTCTATTAGCGTTTTATCCTCAAGAGGGTGCAGGATTCGTACGCCTTTTTGATATCCAATCCCTTCCGGGACTTCCAGGTCGCGGTTTGTCCTGCTATACTTCAAGCCTTTTTCTGCAAACCATTCGAGCACAATTTCTCCAAACAGCAACTGAATTTGCCGAATATTTTTTTCTGCATCAATCCAGAGAAATCCGTGTGCATCCGCTCTGTTTTCGCAACCCAAAGCAATCTGCTGTAACCCGTCCACCATTTCCTCAGATTTTTTGGAACGGATAAGATAAAATTTGCATTTACTCATAAATGACTGTCCCGTAAAAATTCTGAAATTCTCTCTGAAGCTATATCAGTTCTCTGTGCCTTGTCTTTTTATGCTAATTCGCTGATAATGTAAACTATACTTTCAGTGCAAAACTAAAACAACAGAAAGAGAATCAAATCTCTTAGAGTTCAGACTGTTTTAGATTTAGCTAAATCAATACCCTCAAACATGCAATGAGTCTCACACGTGTACTAATCAATGGATCCATGGGCCGGATGGGCCAGGAATCCGTAATAGCTGTCAGTGAAGATACTGAATTGGAATTAGTTGCCCAAACAGATTTAGGTGATAATCTTTCAGAATCAATCAGTCAATCCAATGCCCAGGTTGTGGTGGACTTCACTACTGCCTTTTCTGCATTGAAAAATACTGTCAGTATCATAGAGTCTGGTGCCCGCCCCGTAATCGGAACCAGCGGACTTCTTCCAGAAGAGATTGCAGAACTGCAGGTGCTTTGCACAAAACATAAACTTGGCGGCATCATAGCTCCGAATTTTGCCATTGGAGCAGTGTTGATGATGAAATATTCTCAGGATGCAGCCAAATATTTTCCGCACGCTGAAGTGATAGAACTGCACCATGACGGGAAAGTGGATGCACCTTCCGGAACTGCAATCAAAACAGCAAATTTACTTGCTGAATCACGAAGTTCAGTTCCACAAAAGATTGCTGATAAAGAAATTATCTCCGGAGCAAGAGGGGCCAATGCAGAAAATATTCGTGTTCACTCAGTCCGGCTTCCTGGTTTGGTTGCACACCAGGAAGTTATTTTTGGCGGCCAAAGCCAAACCTTGACCATACGTCACGATTCTATCCACCGTGACTCTTTTATGCCGGGAGTCTGTCTGGCCTGCAAAAAAGTGATGGATTTGAACGAACTCGTTTATGGACTGGAGCATCTGATTTAAGTGAAAAAAGAAACTATGTTATGGAAGATTGCTCTGTATGTTTTCGTCCCCGCGGATGCAGTTCATGATATACCTCGAAAAAATCTGGCCGGTTTACATGTGCGTACTGCAGGGTTGCATCAAGACTGACGTAGCCGAACAAATCCTTAATATCTGAAAGGTCAATACCGTTTTGCAGTAGATGTACTGCAAATGAATGACGCAGAATCCTTGGATTGATGCGACTGGTGATGCCTGCACGAAGAGCGTGTTTTTTGATCATTGCCCAAAATCCAACCCTACTCATGCGTATTCCGTTTCGACTCGGAAATAAACATTTATCTTCCGGATTCAGCAGGCGTTGTTCTCTTGCCTTTTCCAGATATGTCCGCAGTACCTCTACAGCTTTTGAGGTCATCGGTACCATGCGCTCACGTTTTGAACGAACCTTCAAAAACTCCAAATCCAAAAACAAATCCTCCACATCCAGTCCAAGCAATTCTTTCACTTTCAAACCGCTTGAATACAGAAGCTCCAGCATTGCCCTGTCCCGCAACCCCAAATAATGCTCAAGTGAAGGCACTTCAAGCAGAGCGACAACTTCTTCCTGTGACAATATCTCCGGAGGCTCCGGCAGAACTGCAGGAAAAGGTATCTGATGTGCCGGACTGGTTTTTATCAATCCGCTAATTTCCAGATGATCAAGAAAAAGTTTCAGGGACGAAATGTGTCGAGCCAAAGTTCTTGGCTTATAGGATTCACTAAGTAAAGAGAGGTAGCTTTCAATATCCTGCCGATTTAGTTTGCGGAGCTTCACGATAAGTTTTTGGCTGTCGCTTTCCTCCTCATCTATTTCCAACCACCGCAAAAATCTGTGCAGGTCCAGGCGGTGGCTCTGGATACTGTTTGGAGCATATTTTTTGCTCTGCAGTGTGTCTAGAAACACCGAAACCAGCGGCTGCATATTTTTTTTTACTGGTCCGGTGTAAAGTGAAACGGCTGCATTCTAAAATATTCCGTATGAAAAAATGAAATAAAATGAAACCCGCAATGCCGTGTGTAAAATTGCAATTGTTACCTCGTTAAACAAGGTGGAGTAATGTAGTAAAAGGTTCGAGCTTCCTGCTCTACGGCTGGCCTGCACACCCCCTTCCAGGGACTAACTCCTTTTTTATAATATCAGGTAGCAAATGTTTTACATCACGAACACCGCAGACTCCAATGCTCTTAAGATTACTATCACTGCAGTAAAATTCAATAACGTTAAAAAACTAAATTATATTCTGCCTCATAAAAGATTAAGAGCTTCAAACTTAAGGGCTCCCACTTGGGATTACAGCTAATAATTGTCAGAGTTCCTTAATCAGTTTTCTTTTCAGTTAATACTTTGTCCAGTCGATAATATAATGTTTGCAGATCAGCTTCAATTCCGTCAAACTTGGTTACTTTTTTTTGCAGCGTCAGCAGTTTATCAGCCAAATTCAAGGCAACCAGCAAAGCTATGCTTGAAGGACCAAATTCTTCTGTTTGTTCAGTAACTTCCTGAATCTGATGGTCCAGAAACTTCTCCACCTCACGAACGTGTTCTTCACCATACGGACTCGAAATTGAGAAACGATTACCGCTGATATTGATTGTGTACTGCTTACTGTCGTTCTCCTCCACTACAACCTCTTTTCGACTAACTGTTTCAGAATCCGCATTGTAGCAGATCTTTAATTATTTATTAGTATCCCACATCCCTGGAACCTGATGCTAATAATTGCTGGATGTGATACAGTAGACACTATTCTAACTCATAATTTAGTTTCTAACAGTTTTTTTTTAAGAAAGCAATCTCATATTACAATAAATAACATAATTGGTATCAATTTAAACAAATAATAATTTATGAAATCTCCTCCTTTAAGTCAATTGAGCATGGAATCCCAGCAAGAATTCGGCGCACTGCTCCTGCTGGATCAGCTGATGCGTTACGATCTGCTTGAAGTTGAAAAAGACAATTTGACTGAAACAGTCAGTCTGCTAGAAAAAGAAGTTGCAGAACTAAAAAAAGGTTTCTTTCACTCCGATGAACAGGATCAGGAGCTAAGCTTTGAAAAAGATGAACTCAAAGAAGCAAAAGAAGCACTTTCTCAGGTTGAAAAAGAAATGGAGGAAAACGATCATTGTCGCCTGAATCTTGCCCTTGCTGAAACTGACGATGATGGCCTCGAACCCCTGTTGAAATTTATGGAGGAACGAGGCACATTGACTATCAGTGACGATAATTTTTATCAGCCGACCAAAAAAGGCCGGGAAGTATATCAGCATTTGGTTGAGCAGCTTGAAGCTTATGTTGTCCATTTTGGCATCTATACTTATGTAGATCTGGATGAGGGTGCATTCGGGGATCCTAAAACGGATTTGCTGGAAGGTGATCAATGGTCTGATTTGCGGGTTGCTGTTGCAGAGCATAAGGGGATAGACCAATACCGGGTTGTCTTTTTAGCCCTGCTAAGTGCAGAAAGATTTTTTGAAAACCCTGATTGGAAATTCGATTTGAGCATGGGTACACTTTTTGACGAAATGCAGCAAATTGTACAGGATCAACTCTGTGTGGAAGATTTGGGTTACACTGAGAATGAAAGTCAAGTTTCCGGAGAAGATGTTATCCGTGACATAATTGAACAAGGCGAGAAACTATCACGTGAAAGACGCCGGCAGGAACAGGAAACCGAAGAAAAAGAGCAAGCTGAGGCAGCGCCGAATGAGCAGGTCATAAGGGAAAACTACTACTGGTAAATAAATATGTCCTTAAAAAACAAAGTAATAGAAGATCCGGAACAACTTGGAAAAGGCTGGGACACTCCAGACATAAACTGGTATCCGGGGCATATGCTCAAGGCCAAAAAAGAGTTGGCAAAACAGCTGAAGCGTGTTGATGTGGTACTGGAAATGCGTGATGCAAGAATTCCTGTTTCTTCGGCAAATCATGATTTTGAGAAGCTGCTGCAGCAAAAAAAACGGATATTGCTTTTTAATAAAACCAATTTGGCAGATGAGGATACTACCAGAAAATGGAAAGCATATTTTAAAAAAATGGACACACCGTCCCTCTTTGTTGATGCTTTAAACAAACAGAATCTTCAAGAAATATTGCCACTTTCCCGCAAATTGATGCGAGAAAAATGGTCCAATTTCCGCAAGCGCGGCATACGCCCTCCCTCACTGAAACTATTAATAACCGGAATTCCAAATGTGGGTAAATCCAGCTTGATCAACAGGCTTTCAAGACGAAAGGCAACCGAAATAGGGCCGACACCAGGAGTGACAAAACACCAGAACTGGATCAAACTGGGCAAATATGTTGAACTTCTTGATACTCCGGGTATTTTGTGGCCAAAAATAGAAAATCGAGAAGCCGGTTTGCGGCTGGCAATTACGGGTGCCATCAAGGACTCAATAGTTGGAACTTCCCTGTTAAGTGATTATTTACTAGGTATTTTACTGCTCCAATCTCAGGAACAGCTCCTGAAGCATTTTCACTTGACTGAGGAAAATCTGGAATTGCTTCCTGCAGATTTGCTGGAGAAAATCGCAGAAAAAAGGGGTTGCCTTAAAAGTGGTGGGGAAATCGATCATCCGCGTGCTGAAAGTCTGGTGCTGCGGGATTTCAGGGCAGGTAAATTGGGGCGTTTGAGTTTTGATTTACCTGAAACCTAAGAATAAGATTTTTTGCTAACTCACAAAATTCTGAAAATTTCAGCGGCTATAAAAACAATAGTGCAGCAGTAAAACAGACGACACCCACAAGTACACTTATTCCGGAATTATTCCACAACCAGTGACTGACTCCTACTCCTGAAAAGCCCATTACAACATTAATCAGCTGCGAAGTATCTTGTGTTTTTAGTGGAGATGCAACAGAAACTACAAGCAATGCGGCAATCATCGAGGGACCCATCAGCTTAAAAAACAGATTGATTTGATGCCGGTTTTGCTTTCCTGTTTCCTTTTTTGAACTGAATACAAACGGAACTGCGCGAATGAGATAAGTACCAACTGCAATCAGTATAACCGCTAAAATAAAATCTGTCTTCATTGGAAATTCCTGACGATGATTCCAATACTGGGCCCAATTACAGCAGCTGCAATTATTCCTATTTCTGAGTGACCGCTCCAATGGAAAGCTGCCGCCAGGAGCAAGGAAATCATTACTGCTGGACGCGTAGTGCTATTGAGCATGGGAAGCAGTAAACTTAAAAAAAGGGCGGGCAGTGCAAATGAAAGAGCTGGTCTTAAAAAAGAAAAATGACTGAGCAACAAATCTCCACTGATGCTTCCGGCTAAAGTACCGCCAATCCAGCATGAATATGCTCCAAACTCCAAACCCATAAGCCACCAAAACCGTGATTCATGGGGCATGAATCCTATTCTCGAAAATGCAACTGCGAATACCTCATCCGTCAGTCCAAAGGCCGCTACAAGGCGTTCTCTCAAAGAAAACTCTTCAGTATACCGTGATAAGCCAGGACCATAGAGTAAATGCCTGAGATTCAGACCAAGAGTAATTAATGCCGCAGAAAGAATTGGGACACCATCTTTGAGCAAACCAACCAGAGCAAACTGGCTGGCTCCCGCATAAATGATGAGTGAAGTAAAAACAGCCGCAAGAGTACCAACCTGAGCACCTTCTGCAGCCACACCAAAGGCAAACCCCACAGGAAGATAGCCTGCCACAATTGGGAAGCTTGATTTCAATCCTCCTTTAAAGGC
>Ga0233427_10001817_pt1 | contig 21656 bp, 22 predicted proteins | sample SI_118_April2016_5_FD_179885 | JGI IMG/M metagenome (GOLD analysis project Ga0233427, IMG submission 179885) | Seawater microbial communities from Saanich Inlet, British Columbia, Canada - SI_118_April2016_100_MG | ecosystem: Environmental > Aquatic > Marine > Inlet | place: Canada: British...
CGGCGTCAGCGCGACCCATGCGGCGGGCCGCTTCGTCGCCTTTCTCGATGACCTGTTCGAAGAATATCAGGGCCGTGCCCGCCCGGATCTGGGGTTTGTTCCGCCCTACACCACGATCCAGGTCGGCATCATGAACGGCGGCATAGCAAGCAACATCATTGCCCAGGACTGCCTGGTCGACTGGCACTTCCGCACCATGCCGACCGACGACCCCGCAGAGATCGAAGCCCGCGCCAAGGCCTACCTCGAGGAACTGAAGGTCAAACTCCATGCCCAGCATCCCGAATGCGATGTCACGACCACCCTGCGTGCAAGCGTTCTGCCGCTGAAGCCCGATGCCGCCTCACCTGCGACCGAACTGGCGCTGGCGCTGACCGGAGCCAACGACACCAACCAGGCCTCGTTCGCCACCGAAGCCGGCATTTTCCAGAACAACGGCCTTCCCGCCGTTGTCTGCGGCCCCGGCGATATCGCCCAGGCTCACCAGCCCAACGAATTCATCACACTCGAGCAGGTCGATGCCTGCACTGCCTTCCTGCGCCGCCTGATGGGGCGCATTTGCGAGCGTTGAACGTAACAACACCACCCCGGGGAAATCATGGACGCGACCGACCTCTGTTATCTTTCAGCCGTTGAACAAAAGGCCCTGCTGGATCGCAGCGAGGTCTCGGTCGTCGAACTGGTCGATGCGCAGATCGATCGCATCGAAAAACACAATCCCCATCTCAACGCCTTCGTCACGCCGCGCTACGAGGAAGCGCGCAAGGATGCGGCCGCAGCCGATGCAGCGCGCGCCAACGGAACGGCCCGGGGCGTCCTGCACGGTCTCACGGTTGGCGTGAAGGACTGCTTTGCGACCAAGGGTCTGCGCACGACCTTTGCCACGAAGGCGTTCGAGAATCATGTGCCCGATTACGATCATCTGGTCGTCCAGCGCGAGAAGGCCCAGGGCGCGATCATTCTGGGCAAGCTCAACACGCCCGAATACACCATGGCGTCGAACCTTTGTGACAATCCCGTCTTCGGCAAGACGCGCAGCCCCTATGGGCGCGATCGCGCGCCGGGCGCCAGCAGCGGCGGCAGCGCCGCCGCTCTGGCTGCGGGCCTGTGTTCTCTGGCCGATGGCTCCGATATCGGCGGCTCCGTGCGCAATCCCGCCGCCTGGAACAACATTGTCGGCCACCGCCCGACTTCCTGGATGATCCCCGACGTCCCCAACCCGTTGATGTGGCACAACATGAACACGGCTGGGCCCATGGCGCGCACGGTTGCAGATGCCGCACTGTTCCTGTCGGCGCTGGCCGGGCCCGACCCGCGTTGCCCGGTCGTTGTCTCCGCGCCCTTTGCACCCGGCCTGCCCGATCTTTCGATCGACATGAAGGGCCTGCGCATCGGCTGGGCCTGCGATCATGGCTCGCTGGCGATCGAGCCTGATGTCGCCTCCAATTTCGAAGCACAGAAAGCGGTTTTCGAAGACCTGGGCGCGATCGTCGAAGTCTGCAACATCGATCTTGGTGATATAGGGGGCGCTTACAGCACGCTGGCTTATCAGCGTGTTTCGCGTGAGGTCGAGCCCGCTGTCGGGCGCGGCCTGGATGCTGGTCTGGAAGCGCAATATCACGCAACGCGGGCCAGCACCGGGGCCGATCTCATGGACGCCGAGACACGCCGTCACCGCCTGTGGAACGACGTGGCGCTCGCTTTTGCCAACCATGACGTCCTGGTCTGGCCGGACGACCCCTGCGACCCCTTTGCCTATAACGACGAGGAGACAAGCCAGGCACTCGACTGGACCCTGCTCCTTGTCTCTCCGATGTTGGGGCTGCCGACAACCACCCTGCCCTGTGGTTTTTCCATATCTGGCTCGCCTCGTGGGCTTCAGGTTCTGGGTCGCCCCGGCATGGATCTGCTCACTCTGCAGGTCTCGCACGCCTACGAGCAGGCCACACAATTTGGCCAAAAACGGCCAGATCTGGACTAACCGAACACAATGTCGCAGTCTTGCCGCATTGTTTCTTCACACTTGATTCCAACGAAACGGTGCTCCGCTTCTCTCAGACGACCGCAAAAAGTCTCGACTCTTCGGTTTGATTGAGGGGATGCTGTTGCACAGTATCGAGAAAGGGGCATCTGTCCGAACAAGATCTTGCCAAGGGAGGCGACATGACCACACTCGAAGATCTCAAACACTCCGCACTGAGCGGTCGCATCAACCGCCGTAACTTCATCAAGGAATCGGCCGCATTGGGCCTGACCGTCGCAGCCGCCAGCACGCTCGCCGACAGCGTTGCTCTGGCCGCGGAGCCCAACAGCGGCGGCAACTACCGCGTTGCCCTCGATGACGGCAACACGACAGACAGCTTCGACCCGGCAACCTACGAAGGCAGTTTCCAGATCGGCCAGGCCCGCGTGTGCGGCAACTATCTGACCGAAATCACGTCCGACAACGTGGCCGGTCCCGATCTTGCCGAAAGTTGGGAAGCATCGCCGGATGCGTCAAGCTGGACGTTCAAACTGCGCCAGGGTGTGGAATTCCACAACGGCAAGACCCTTTCGGCCAACGACGTCGTCGCGTCGCTCAACCATCATCGCGGCCCTGATTCAACTTCAGGCGGCAGTGCGCTGCTGGACAATGTCATCGATATTGTGGCGGTCGACGCCAACACGGTCCGTATCGATCTCACGAGCGGCAGCGCCGACATGCCTTATGTGATGACCGATTATCACATGCTGATCCTGCCGGCCGATGGCGAAGGCAACCTCGATACCAGTGGTATTGGCACCGGTGGTTATGTGATGGAAAGTTTTGAGCCCGGCATCGGGTCGTACTTCCACCGCAACCCCAACTACTTCAAGGAAGGCAAGGCCAACTTCGACTCGGTCGAATATCACGCAGTGGCCGATGCCAATGCCCGTGAATCAGGTCTGGTCAGTGGTGAGTTCGATTCGATCATCTCGGTCGACACCAAAACCGTGGACTTCCTGGCGCAGAACCCCGGCGTTCGCGTTGACGAAGTCGCCAGTGGTGCACACGCCACGCTCGCGATGCATGTCGATATCGCGCCGTATGACGACAACAATGTCCGGATGGCTCTGAAATACGCCATGGACCGCCAATCTGCGGTCGATGTCGTGCTGCGCGGTCATGGCACGATCGGTAACGACCACCCGGTCGCACCGACCATGCCTTACTACGATGCCGATCAGACCCAGCGCATGTACGATCCCGACAAGGCCATGTGGCATCTCAAGCAGGCCGGCCTGGATTCACTGTCGGTTCCGTTCTCGACCTCCGATGTGCCGTTCCCGGGCGGCGTCGATTTCTCCGTGCTCTATCAGGAGAAGGCCAAAGCGGCCAACATCGATCTCGATGTCGTCCGTGAGTCAGCCGATGGTTACTGGTCGAATGTCTGGCTCGTCCAGCCGTTCTCGCTGGTTGCCTGGGGCGCGCGTCCGACACCTGACATGATCCTTTCGCTGGCTTATGCCGGTGGAGCAGCCTGGAACGAGACCCATCTCGACAACGCACGTCTGAACACGATCCTCGTTGAGGCCCGTGCCGAGCTGGACGATGCCAAACGCGGCGAGATGTATGCCGAGGCTCAGATGATCGTGAGCGACGAGGGCGGTACCATCGTCCCGTTCTTCACGAACTACCTGTTCGCTTCGACCCCGAACCTGCTGCGGGCAAACGAAGGCTTCTCGGGCGACTGGACCCTCGACGGTTACCGTTCGGCCGAGCGCTGGTGGTACGAAGAAGGCACCATCTGATCGCCTTAACATTGGTTACCAAGGGCCCGGCTTCTGCCGGGCCCTTTTCTTTTATGGGTCAGCCTTGGTTCCAATCGTCCCAGGACACCTGTCGTCCGGGGAATCCCGGCTTTTTGAAAGGCCAGGCGGCCGCCAGCCAGTCTCGCACGAAGGTCTCGAAGCGCGGTTCCATGCCCGCATCGCTCGCCTTTTTCACCAGCCAGAAACAGACCTCGACATCGTGGTCGGGATGTTTCGAGGGCGAGAGGTAGAGACAACCCAGCTCCTCGGTCATGTCGGCATTGAAAAGGCAAAAGAGAAGCAAATCTTGAGGTCGTGCATCCACTCGCACCAGCCGGTGTCGGCCAGCGCCAGTCGCGGTGTGAGGTCTTCCCTGGGCCAGTCCAGATCTGGACCAAGCACGCCCTTGAGATGGTCGATGTCGGCCATATAGGCCGCGTAATCGAGCCGGGTGTGGTCCATGTTGAGGAGCGCCAGAGCCATGTCTTCGAACGGAACAGACTGCGGCGCGTCAAAGTCGGCAGGCACGAAGGCCGGCGCCCGACAATCGACCCAAGGGTGTTCGCGGCCGGGATAGACCACCTTCTCAAAGGGCCAGTCCCGTGCGACCCAATCCTTGGCAAAGGCAAAGAGATCGTCATCGAAGTTGTCGGGAATGCCGTCTGCTCGGGTCCAGGTCATGACGTGGGCCTCGGCATCGGGATGTGCGGTCTGATAGATGTAGATACAGCCCAAATGGCGCGCGTCGTTTTCAGTGAACACGCAATAGGAGAACGAAGTGCGGAGGAAATGCTCCCACTCGCAGTAGGCGGTATCAGCCAGGGCAAGACGCATGGAGAGGCCGTGATACGGCCAGGTTTCGACCTCGTAATCGAAGGCCTTCTGGATACGCTCGATGCTGCTCATGTAGGCATCGAAGTCCTGTGCAAGGTGATCCATGGTGAGCAGGCGCAGTGTACCGCCGGGGCCAGCAATGCCGTCGGGAACGACAAAATCTTCGGGTACGAAGGGTGCGGTCATGGCTCTTGCTCCTGTGTTTCAACAAAAAGTGGACCACACAGCTTAGAGCAAGCTCGGCAGCGGATCAGCCGATTGCGACCCAACGCGCCAGGTTGTTGCGGATTTCCTCTTCAAGCCGCTGATCAAGCGCGTTCACGACACTGTGGAGCATGTCATAGAGGGTCTCTTCGCGCTGGTTGAGCGTGAAATCCTCCTGCACGGTGCGCGATGCGGATGCGCGCGCCTGCGCGAAACCGGCACCCGCGGGATCGCCTTCGACATCGACCCGCATCCCCAGAACGCCCTCATAACGTTCCGACTGATCAAACGTGAAGACGCCCTCGACTCCGGCGGTGGTGTCGAGCGGGACTTCGACGAACCGGTTCTCGACCATCGTGACCCTGGCGATACCCGAACCACCCAGCGACTGCAGCCGCTCCCTGGACCAGCGCAACAAGGTCTCTTCGGGCGAAACCGGCATGGCATAACGAATGTCACGCTCCGGCGGGGTGACTGCGTCGGTCGACATATCGATATCGAACACAACATCGGCAACGCTCAGGGCAATCGGATTCCGGTGTTGGAAGGTAATGTCGGGCCAGGTCGTGCGCTTTACGCTGGTGGCACAGCCTGCCAGGACAAATCCGGCACCCAGGCCCAATCCCAGAAGCCCGCGACGGGTCGGCAGCGCTTGCGTCATATCAGCCATCCTCCGCAGGCGCTTTAAGATCTTCGGACGTGAAGGTCTGGCACCTGTTGCAAAACTGGCAGATCACCTCGATCACGCCGTCGACCACAAGATCGTCCATCTCTGTGGCAGGGATGCGGCGAAGCACCGCAAGCGCGCGATCGTCCGAACAGCTGCAGCCGAAAACGATCTCGCGCTGATCGTAAACCCGCACACCCTGCTCGTGAAACAGGCGATAGAGCAGGGTGTGGGCTGAAAGATCGGGGTCGGTCAGTTCGTCGGCCGTGGCCGTTCCCAGCAGCGCCATGCCTGTGCGCCAGGCATCCTCGCGGTCGGCCGGCATGACAGGTTGATCGCCCGGGTCCAGTTCGGCAAGCCGCTGTACCGAGATCGCGCCGGCCCGCCAACTGCCGTTGCGCCGTTCCACGGCCAGCTTGAGAGCAGTATCGACCTGGTCGGATTGCTGGAAATAGCGGTGCGCGCAATCGGCCAGGGTCGCGCCATCGAGCTGCACAATGCCCTGATAAAGTTCCGCGTCGGCACCCTGGTCCACGGTCAGGGCAAGCAACCCGCTGCCAATGTAGTGAGGCACCGGACTGTTGCCGCTCGCCTCGTTTTCCAGCGCGCTCGCCAACCTGTCTGCGTCATAGCTGGCATAGCCTCGCATCTGGCCATCGCTCATAAAGTCGACGGCCAGAAGCCTGATCGGCCCATCGCCGCGTGTTTCGGCGGTCAGGCGCCCTTCGAACTTCAATCCGGCACCCAACGCTGCCGCCAGCACCATCAGTTCACCCAGAAGATGCGACACGGTATCGGGGTAGTCGTGCTGTGACAGGACGCGCTCGACCGTTTCGCCCATTCTGACGAAACGGCCCGAAAGGTTCAGGCCGTCTATCTGGAACGGCTGGATCGTGTCGGCACTCTCGCTCAGCTCAGGCACCACTTAAGGATCGCCTTTTGTGCATGGAGCCGGTTCTCGGCCTCGTCATAGATCACCGATTGCGGGCCGTCGGCAACCGCTCCGGTCACCTCGTTGCCACGGTATATCGGCATGCAATGCATGAAGATGGCTGACGGGTTCGCCAGCGCCATCTTGGAACCATCGATCCGGAAATCTTCCAGCGCCGATGTGTCGAGCGCTTCTGCTTCGGCACGCTCGTCGCTCATCGATTTCCAGGTGTCGGTCACGATGCAATCTGCCTCTGTCACCGCTTCGTCGACCGTCTCGACGATCTTGACGCGGCCCTGGTGTTCGCTGGCCCAGTCCATGATCTCTGCGGGCGGACGATACTTCGGCGGACAGGCGATCCGGAGCTCGAAATCGAAACGCACAGCCGCGTGAATCCAGGAGCAGGCCATGTTGTTGCCGTCGCCGGCCCAGGCCACGACCTTGTCGCGGATCGGACCCAGATGTTCCTCGACCGTCATCACATCGGCCATCAACTGGCTGGGATGGGTACGATCGGTCAGGCCGTTGATCACCGGCACACTGCCGTGATGGGCGAGATCAAGCATCTTCTGGTGATCGACCGTGCGGATCATGATCGCATCGACATAACGCGACAGTACCTGTGCCGTGTCGGCGATCGATTCGCCGCGGCCCAGTTGCATGTCACCCGGCGACAGGTTGATCGTTTCGCCACCGAGCTGACGCATCGCCAGATCAAACGACACCCGCGTGCGGGTCGAAGGTTTCTCGAAGATCGTCACCAGCACCATGTCGGTACAGGGTTTCGGGCGGTCCTTGGCTTTCCAGCGCGCCTTCATGTCATGGGCATCATCGAGCATGCCGCGCAGGGTCTTGGCATCGAGCGCGTCGATGTCGAGAAAGTGGTTGGTCGAGCTCATGATCCCAGCTCTTGGCCAACCGCCTCCAACGCTGCCACCGCTTCCGCAATATGGCTGTCGTTGATCACCAGGGGCGGTAGAAAGCGCATGACGTTGTCGCCTGCCGGAACCGCAAGGACGTGATGATCGCGCATCGCGTTGATGACATCGCCAACCGGCGCGACAGACTTGATACCCATCATCAGGCCAAGGCCACGCACGTGATCGAAGACATCGCCGTGGCGCGCGATCACCTGTTCGATCTCGCTGTTCAGGCGTGCAGCGAGCCTCTCGACACCTTCGAGGAATCCCTCTTCCTGCATCACGTCGAGCACGGCATTGCCGACCGCCATCGACAAGGGATTGCCGCCAAAGGTGGAACCATGGCTTCCGGCCGTCAGGGCCGAGGCGGCCTTTTCGGTCGCAAGGCAAGCCCCGATCGGAATGCCGCCACCCAGGGCCTTGGCAATCGTCATGATGTCGGGCGCAACACCCGACCACTCATGGCCGAAGAGTTTCCCGGTGCGGCCCATGCCACACTGCACTTCGTCATAGATCACGAGCAGTCCGAACTCGTCAGCAGCGGCGCGCACCGCCTTGAGAAACTGCGGATCGACCGGCGTGATGCCGCCTTCGCCCTGCACCGGTTCGATGATGATCGCCGCTGTCTCGCCCGTGATCGCAGCACGCAAGGCGTTGCTGTCATGGAGCGGAACCTGGTCGAAGCCTTCGACCGGAGGACCAAAACCTTCCAGATGTTTGGCCTGTCCGCCGGCCGCAATCGTCGCCAGCGTGCGCCCGTGAAAGGCGCCCGTGAAGCTGATCGTCCTGAAACGCTCGGGATGACCGTTCAGATACTGGTAACGCCGCGCCATCTTCAACGCGCACTCAATGGCCTCCCCGCCCGAATTGGCGAAGAAAACGCTGTCGGCGAAACTTGCTGCGACGAGACGCTCGGCCAGGCGTTCCTGGCCGCTGATTCGGTAGAGATTGGAGGTGTGCCACAGGCGTTCGGCCTGGTCCTGCAAGGCCGCAACCAGATGCGGATGTGCATGGCCAAGGCTGGTCACGGCAATGCCGCAACCAAAATCAAGATAACGCTCGCCGTCCTCAGAAATGAGATACGGCCCTTCGCCGCGTGCGAACACAAGATCGACACGGGCGTAGGTCGGCATGACCGGTGTGATCACCGCAACCTCCCGCGAAAACTGCGCCCTGATTGACGCATCAAAACGACAAAACCCGGTGGAATCCCGCCCACCGGGTCTGGTTGCACTATTGATTCGCCTCTTGCGCCTGTCAATCGGCTCACGATTTAAGCCGCCATCCCTTCACAAAGGCGACATAACAAACCGACCCGAGAACCAGCACCGTGCCCACAAGAACCGCAGCCCCGACTGCAAGAGAGCTGTCGGCATGGCCTGTGAATCCATAACGGAACCCGTCGATCGCATAAAAAAACGGATTGAACACCGCAAAGAACTGAAGGTTCTCGGGCAGCCGATCGATCGAATAGAACGTTCCCGACAGGAAGGTCAGCGGCGTAATGAAGAAATTCGTCAGTGCGGAGATCTGGTCGAACTTCTGTGCCCAGATACCGACCAGCACGCCAGCCAGACCCATCATGGCTGAGCCCGCCAATGCAAAAAACAGAACGGCCCAGAGGTGTTGTGGCGTGACCCCAACGATCACCTGCATGGTGATCAGAATAAAGAGACCCACCACGACACCCCGGCTGATCGCACCCAGAACGAGCCCGGCCATCAGTTCAAGCGGAGAAAGCGGGGGCATCAGTGTATCAACGATATTGCCCTGAACCTTGGCAATGATGAGCGATGACGAAGCATTGGCGAACCCGTTCTGCAACACCGCCATCATGATCAGACCCGGCGCCAGGAATTCGACAAACGGGACACCGCCAACCTCAGTGACCGCTCGGCCCAGAGCCAGGGCAAAGACCACCAGGAACAACATCGTGGTCACGGCCGGCGCTACCACGGTCTGGCCCGGAATCTTCATGAATCGGCGCACTTCGCGCATATAGAGAGCCCACAGGCCCAACCAGTTTCTGGTCGCCGTGGAGAAAGAAACGTCTGCGGCCATGGGTTGCGTTACTCTGACTGTTCGAGGCTTGCCGCAGGCAGCACGGCGCGCGCAACATAGCCGGACCATGAAAGCCAAGCCAAGGGCCCGGTGATATCTCCGTGATACGTCCCATAACTCTAGCCTTCCTGCTGCTGGCTTCTGCCTGCGCGCCGGTCGTTGTTCCCGCCGGGCCCGACATGCGCGAACCCGCGCTGCACGAAGCCGAAATCATCACATCTGACGACACGCATCTGGCGCTGAAGTTCTGGGGTAGTTCAGGTGAAACCCAGGCGGTGATCCTGGCCCTGCACGGTTTCAACGATTACAGCAACGCCTTTGCCCTGCCTGCCGAGGTCTGGTCTATGCACGGGATCGCGACCTACGCCTACGACCAGCGCGGCTTTGGTGAAAGCGAGATTGCGGGGCTGTGGGCAGGGACCGAGACGCTGACGGCCGATGTACGTCAGGCCCTTGCACTTCTGGCGGAGCGCCATCCAGGCGCACCCTTGTTCTTGCTGGGCGACAGCATGGGTGGCGCTGTAGCGGCTGTGACCACATTCAACGCTCCGCCCGAACAGCTCGATGGCATCATTCTGATTGCTCCCGCCGTCTGGGGCCGCGACACGATGCCCTGGCATTACAAGGCATCGCTCTGGCTGGCCGCACATCTGGCACCTGCCATGAAGCTCTCGGGTAGTGGTCTCAAAATCGTTCCCTCCGACAACATCGAGATGCTGCGCGAATTGGGTCGCGACCCGCTGGTGCTGAAGGAAACCCGCGCCGATGCCATCTATGGGCTGGTGCATTTGATGGATGCGGCCCTTGCCTCAGCCGGGGAAGCGCCGCTTCCTATCCTGCTGGTCTATGGCGAAAACGATCAGATCGTGCCACCCCAGCCCATCGCGCGCTTTGCCGCCGGGATAACCGGGCCGGTTCGCATTGCGGTCTATCCCGAGAGCTATCACATGGTGCTGCGCGACCTGGCGCGCGACATCCCGTTGGGCGACATCGCAACCTTCGTGCTCGACCCCGGGGCACCAATGCCTTCGGGCAACGAAACCGGCCTGGAAGCCCTGCAGGCACTAAAACCGGCGTCCTGATGTTCCAGGACGGTCGTGCCGACTGGCGTGACACACGGTTTTCCATTCAGTGGAATCGCCCTGCAAAACGATTCGCTCTAGGGTCGCCCGACAATTGGCTAGGAGTGACAGGTTCGTCGTGAGTACGATTTTCAAGACGCTGGGTGTGCTGCTTCTGGCGACAGCACTTCTCAACATTGCCAATAGATAGCTGTTTACCCTGATTGGTCTGCGCCTGGCCGTGGAGGTCACGCCGGCTGTCGTGGGTTTCATCGCATCGGGTCATTTCGTGGGGTTGCTGGCAGGCTCGTTCACCGCAACCGCGATCATCATGCGGGTCGGACATATTCCGGTCCTTCACGGTTTTTGCCGCCGTGGCGTCCTGTGCCGTGCTGCTGATGGGCCTGATATTCGGGGCCCCGGCCTGGTTCCTGCTGCGCATCGTGATCGGTTACTGCATGGCCGGACTGTTCATGGTGCTGGAAAGCTGGTTCAACGACGGCGTCAGCAATGAGAAGCGCGGGCAGACCTTCGCTTACTATATGGTGTCAAGTTTGGGCGCGTTCGCGGTCGGACCGTTCCTCGTCAATCTGGGTGACCCGACGGCCTATCCGCTGTTTGCCATGACTGCGATCCTGTTCAACCTGTGCCTTCTGCCCATCGCACTCACGCGTAAGAGCAATCCGGTCATCACCAGGGCCAAACGGCTGAAATTGCGCGAGCTTGTGAAACTCTCGCCGCTCGGCGTCGCAGGCTGTGTTGCCGCCGGACTGGTCAACAGCGCGGTTTACGGCCTGGGCGCGGTCTATGCCGATCTTGAGGGCCTGAGCGACGGTGGTGTCTCCCTCTTCTTCAGCGCCATCATCCTTGGCGGGCTTGCCATGCAATTGCCGGTGGGCTGGCTCTCGGACCGCTATGACCGGCGCTCGACCATGTTGGGCCTGATCTGCTGTGCGATGGGATTTGCCCTGCTGATCGTCGTGTTCGGCGCCTGGTCCCTGCCTCTCCTGACAATCCTGAGCTTTGCCTTTGGCGACATGATGGGCCCGATCTATGGCCTCTCGGTCGCCCAGACCAACGATTATGTCGAAAAGGATCAGTTCGTCGCGGTTTCCAGCGGGCTCTTGATCGCCTATAGCCTGGGAGCAATTGCAGGACCCAATATCGCCTCCTGGCTGATGAACGGCGTCGGTCCGATCGGCCTTTGGCTCTATGTCGCGGTGATTCTCCTGGGTCTGGGCGGTTACACGGTTTATCGCGTGCGTCGCCACACGGCCCTGCCGGTCAAGGAACAGGGCAATTATGTCGCAGTTGCAGGCGAAACACCCTTGGCCGGAGAGTTGGATCCGCGCGCGCCGACCCTTGCCAGCCAGGCCCAGAACGGGCACCAGACCCCGCCTGCGGGCCCAAATATGGCTCCGATGGGGCCGAAGGCAGACCGAAATCGCACGATGTGATTGAATCTGCGACAGTTCGGCAACAGATGTTGCCCAAGCACTTCACAAGTTGCTACGATTTATAGACTTTGGTCCCGCCAGCATGTTATCGCAGAAGGGATTTCAGGCGTTCGCGCAGCTTTTGGCTATGCTGCACGAGAGTTGAATGAGGGTACCCTGATGTGGCGATTTTCGTTACATCGCTGCCGGTCAAGTGGAACAGTATGTTGATTCTCCACGCTAATATCATATCGCGTCTCGCCCGTTGCGGTGCTTCGTTGTTGCTGGTCGCCCTGGTTTCAGCCTGCGCTACTGTGCCCGAAGATCCCGTGGACCGGGAAATTTACGCCGCCCGGAACGACCCGGCAGAGCCTACCAACCGCTACATCTTCGACGTCAATCTGGCGGTCATGGACATGGCGTTGAACCCGATTGCAACGATGTACCGGGAAGGCGTTCCCGAGCCCTATCGTCATGGTGTGCGTAATTTTCTCGATAACCTGCAGATGCCGGTGACCATTCTCAACAGCGCCCTGCAGGGCGATTGGGACAACACGGTTGAAGCCTCGATGTCGTTTTTCATCAACACGACGGCGGGTCTGGGCGGCATTTTTGATATTCCCGGCAGCTTCGATGAGGCGCCGCGCAAGGCAGATTTCGGCGAAACGCTTGCAGTCTGGGGCATCGAGGAAGGCCCCTATGTCATGCTGCCGCTTATCGGCCCCTCCAGCACCCGCGATACGGTTGGTCTGGGCGTCGACATCCTGACCGATCCGCTGTCTTATCTGCTTTCGCCGATCTGGAGCTACGCACGCGCAGGCGCGGGCGCCGTGGAGGCGACCAGCAATGATCAGAGCCAGGTTGCAGAGCTGCGCCGGTCTTCGGTTGATTTCTATGCCTCGGTGCGCAGCCTCTACCGTCAGAACCGCGAAGCCCAGGTCCGCGCGGCCATGGGTGGCGACACCATGAGCGATGACGTATTTTCGCTAGAGTAACCAACATGCCGTTCAGAAAGCTCTTTATACCCTTCGTCATTGTTGCCGGTTTTCTGGTCAATGCAGTGGCGTGGGCCGGTCTTGACGATGACGCCTCCGTCTTTGTGGACGAACACGGCAGCGAGCTGATCGAGATTCTCGGCCTGCCGCCGGGAGTCGACCGGCGCGATCAGTTCCAGACCTGGCTCGCAGACACCTTCAACCTCGAAGCGCTGGCCAGTCTGGCGCTGGGGCCCTATCTGGACACGGCGACCGAGGACCAGATGGCGGCCTACGAAGAGGCCTTCTCACGCTACATCGTAGTGACCTACGAAGCGCGCTTCGACACGTTTTCAGGTTACGACTTCGCCGTCGTGCGTGCCCGCCCGATGGACGATGACAATGCCATCGTACGCACCAGCATCTCCGGTGATGACGGCAGCAATTATGTCGTCGACTTTCGCGTTGAACTCTACGAGTACGGCACCTTTAAGGTGATCGACGTGGCGGTTGAGGGGCTTTCGATGCTGAAGACCCAGCGCGACGAGTTCAGTGCCGTAATTCAACGCAACGGCATCGATGGTCTGATCGTCTCGCTCGACGAGCGCACCTCGGTGGTCGAAGCCAGCAACAACTAGAGCCCGATCGGATCAGGGCTTCTCGCGATAGTCGAACGCCTTGCCAAAACGCCACACCAGATAATCACCGCACGAAATAGGTTCGTCCCGCAGTGCTTCGCCTGATTTACAGGCGATCGCAGGATCAATCACGGTGTCAAAATCGGGATCAAACGCCAGCACCAGCGACAATCTCTCACGCTGCGAGGCATTGATTACACGATGCGGTGTCGAGCGCAGCCGGCCGTTCGTCCAACGCGCCAGAAGGTCGCCGACATTGACGACCAGTGTTCCGGGAATCGGGTGCGCCGGCACCCAGTCACCCTCGTAATCCTGAACCTGCAGGCCGCCGACATCGTCCTGGCACAAAACGGTCAGAACACCGAAATCGGTGTGGCGCGCGACTCCGAATTGGTCAGGCCCGAGTGATTCGGGCTGCGGCGGGTAATAGGTCAGGGAAGCACGGCTGAGCGGGCGCGATGCGGTCTTGAGAAACGCATCCGGCGTAAGATCAAGGCCCAGAGCACAGGCCCGCATGATGTGGTGTGCGACCCCGTGGGCAGCTTCGAAATATTGCTCAAGCGCCGATTGCATCCCGGTCGGGGCTTCGGGCCACTGGTTGCTTCCCTGCAGAGGCCGGTCACGGTCCTCGTTTCCGAAATCATGGCCCCAGATGAAGCTCTCCTTCAGATCAACCCTGGCATCATCCGACATCTTGGCGCCGCCCGGACGCAGGAAACCGCGATGGTCTGAATTGACCGCAACCGTGAGCTTCTCCTCCTGCGGCTGGTGGAAAAAATCGAGGCCGATCTGACGTGCCTGGATGATCAGGTCTTCGGGAATGCCGTGGTTGCTGACATAGAGGAACCCGGCATCCCGGCTGGCCCGATAGATCGCATGGGCCACGTCAGCAGGCGCACTGCCGTCCCGCAGGGCGCCGATATCGATCACTGGAATGACCGAAGCATCGATCTCCTTGTGCGCCGCATATCCCATTGCGAATCCTCCCTCAGACCGAGCCCTGAATGCGCCGGTCTTCCGCCTCGTCCGGCCCGACATAGAAACCGACGACATCGCCTTCCAGTGTCACGCCCAAACCGTTGAGCAGCCGGTTGGCATAGTTGAAATAACAACAGACCTGATTGACCTCGAGGATACAACCATCGTCGAGCCCTTCGGCACGCATCGCCTCGACATCCCCGGCAACCATCGCTGCCGGATCGTTTGTCAGTTTTTCGGCATAACGAAGCATCGCAAGTTCAGCCCCGGAAAAAGCCGCTTCGGGCCTCTGAGCCTTCATGGCTTCGAGTACCTTGTCGGCTCTTGCGTCATCGCCGATCAGGTGGCGGGCATTGGCGAAATGGTTGGTCAGGCTGTAGTCGCATCGGTTGAGAATGCTGACATAGGAAGCCACGACTTCCTGGAACCACATGGGAAGACGATTGCCGTCATCATGCAGCGCGCTCATGTAAAGCGTGTGATGGCCGATCATGGTCTTGGGTCGCAGGGAATGCACCCGCATCACATTGCCGACATCGCCCGAAGGCGCTCTCACCGTATCAAGGGACTGCATGAGTTCGGGCGAAGCGTCTTCATCATCGATCATGGCGATCCAGGCAGTCATGCGGCATCCTCCAAAGGTGATCCCGACGATAGCAGAGCCAATAGCGGTGGAGAATTCATGGAGCAGATGATCGAGCATGACGGCATCACCATCCGGTGCCGTGTCGAAGGCCGCGGCCCGGACCTGATGCTTGTTCACGGCGTAGGCAGCAACCTGGATGCCTGGGATGGTGTCGTTGCCGCACTCGACGGAGACTTTCGCACCATACGTCTCGACATCAGAGGTCATGGCCAGTCGGACAAACCGGGCGGGCGCTATGAGCTCGACGATTTTGTCGCCGACGTGATCGCCGTGCTCGATCATCTCGTTGTCGGGCGTTGTCACCTGGCCGGCTGTTCGCTGGGCGGCCTGATCGCCCAGGGGCTTGCCCTTTCCCATCCAGACCGCCTTGATCGCCTTGTCCTGCTCTCAACTGTCGCCGGGCGCACCGATCAGGAGCGAGCCCGCGTCGAAACACGCCTGTCCATGGTCGCCGGCGGTATACCCGGCGCCCACTTCGAAAACTCCGTCTCACGATGGTTCACCGACGCATTTCGCGAGAAATATCCCGAACGGATCGCGGAATATGCCGCGCAAAACCGCAAGAACGACCCCGCAGCCTATGCTGCAGCCTATCGTGTCCTGGCCCAGACCGACCTTGCCGACCGCTTACACGAAATCAAGGCCCGAACCCTGGTTGCAACGGGCGACGGCGATATCGGCTCGAATCCGCGCATGGCCCAACTAATGCATGAACGCATCCAAGGCTCATCACTCCATATCTTCGGCAATCTGCGCCATTCGATCCTGGCCGAAGCACCCGATCGGGTGGCCGGTCAGATCCGGGCGTTTCTCGAGCCCGAATAAATCTGGCGGGCTAGAACTGCTCGATGGAGAGTCTGGGCTGGGCAATCGGCTCGGGCGCCTGACCAAGCGCGACATAGTCCCAGCCGGCCAGCGCGATCATCGCGGCATTGTCGGTCGACCATTTCAAGGGCGGCAGACAAAGCCCAACACCGACCTCCTGTGTCAGCCCCAACGCGCCTTCGCGCAATTGCGGGCTGGCGGCAACGCCGCCGACGACGACCAGTGACCGGGCGGGCACCTGTTCGAGCGCACGCCTGCACTTGGCCAGCAGGACATCCATGCAGGATGCAACGAACGAAGCCGCCATATCGGCAACCTCGAAAGCCTCGGCCTTTTCGACCTTGCGCCCAACTGCCGACTTCAGGCCGGAAAACGAAAAGTCGAGGCCATCGCGGATCATCGGTCGCGGCAGATCAATAACTGCCCGGCCTTCCTTGGCCAGCCGGTCGACCGCAGGGCCTCCCGGGTAACCAAGATCGAGCATGCGCGCGACCTTGTCATAGGCCTCGCCCACCGAATCGTCGCGGGTCGAGCCCAGGATCCGGATTGATCCGGGATCTTCCATATGGGCTAGAATCGTGTGGCCGCCCGAGACCAGCAGGATCGTTGCCGGGAATTCGACACGTTTCTCTTCCAGATCGGCGCTTCTCAGGTGGCCGCGCAGATGGTTGATCCCGATCACCGGGCGGTCCCAGGCCGTGCCGATGCCAGTCGCCGCGTTCAGCCCAACCAGCAGCGAGCCAATCAGACCGGGGCCGCGTGTCACTGCGATCGCACGCAGATCATCCGGCTTTGCCTGGGCCGACTTCATCGCACGGTCAATCGTCGGCACGATGGCCCGGACATGGGCGCGCGAGGCGAACTCCGGGTAGACGCCGCCCCATTGCTCGTGAATTTCGGTCTGCGACACGACCTCGGAAGCCAGTACGGTCCCGGCCTCATCGACCAGCGCCACGGCCGTGTCGTCGCAGGATGACTCGATCCCCAGAATCAGGTCGTCGCCATTCATGCCAGGATCTCCATGATCGTGGCCGGGGCCACGACCCCTTCCCGTTCGATTACGGGCGGATCGACGGCGCAATTCACCAGGGTCGAAGGAACGGTTTCGCGCGGACCATCGTCGACCACCAGGTCCGGTGAAATGGCAAGCTGAGCGACGATCTCGGCAACGGTCTGCAGTGTGTCATGGGCATGTTTGTTGGCACTGGTCACGAAAAGGGGGCCGGTCAGGGCCAACACCTCCAGCATAAAAGAATCATCGGGCATGCGAAACGCCATCTCATCACGACCTTCCAGCCATGCGGGCCGATCCAATCCTGCGAACCCCAGGGCGACGGTCAACGGGCCGGGCACCAGGTCTGATGCGATCAGCCTTTCGGCAGCCTGCGTAACGACCACGCCGAGGCCTTCCAGCTGACCTCGATTGCATATCATGACCGGAAGGTTGCGTGTGACCGGCCGAGCCTTGATCGCAAAGAGGCGTTCAACAGCAACTTCGTCGGCCGGCATCGCCGCAAGCCCGTACACCGTATCGGTCGGCAGCAGCACAACACCGCCGCCAGCAAGGCAGGCTGCGACTTCGGCAGCGCTGATCTCTTGACCCGTAGCCATGATCATCACCCCTTACCCAGCACAATGCCTGGTGACTCACTAGTCACCGGCTCGAAGGGCGACACACTGGTATCACCACGTTCGATCTTGGCCAGTGCGTGACGCAACAAGGTCTCGGGGCGGGGGACACGTGAACCGATCCGATAGCGCGACTTGCCGTCAAAGTGCGCCTCGACCGTCGGTTTCACGACCCCGGCCAGCGTGATGCACTCGAACGCCTGACACAGTTCGCGACACCGTTCTTCCAGGTTGCCAAATTTCAGTGGTCCGTGACCCTTCTCGTCCAACACCATCGTGAAGGCATCGCCATCCGTGGTTTCACGCACGCACAGGACCGGGTTGCCAAACGCCTGCCGGCTTTCCGCACCGACGAGGTCGAAGTACCCGAGCGAAATGAGTGGCTTGCCCAGGCCATAGGCCAGAGCATTTGCAAAGGTCACCCCGCTCCTTGTCGCAGTCAGACCACCGGGCCCCAGATCGACCGCGAGGTAATCGATCTCGGAACGGTCACGACCGTTGGCTCCAAGAGCTTCGAGCACCTTGTCACGCAGATAGATCGGCCCTTCGATGCGGCCCGAAGGAGCATCGGCAAACAGAACCTTGTCGTCGTCACCCATGACAAAGACCGGAGCCGGCGCCGCCGTCTCAATGCAAACAACCAGGCTCATGCCTGCGCACCCATCTTTCCGGCCCAACGTTGGCCAATGCCGCTCAAAAGAAGCTCGCGTGCGTTGTCATCGCCGTCGACAATGCGAAACTCGATCATCAGGTGTTCGGGATGCGCGGCGGCAACAGTCCCGCCCCATTCGACGACCGTGATCGCTTCGGGAGCGAGATCATCAATCCCCAGGTCACGGTACTCCGCGACGCCGGAGAGACGATAGGCATCGAGATGAAGCAATTGGCCTCGATCGGTCTCATAGACATGCATGATCGTATAGGTCGGGCTCGTGACATTGTCATTCGAGCCCATGGCAGAGGCCAGGGCACGGACGAAATGGGTCTTGCCCGCACCGATCGGTCCATCAAGCAACACGACATCGCCGACCCGCAGAACCTTCGCCAGTTCTGCTGCAAAGGCATTGGTCTGAGCGATATCGCGACAGGTTATTTGCGACGGCAATGGCATAAGCGGTTCTTTAATCCTTGGATCGGGCACTGGTATCGCGAAACCGCGATTTAGGGAATGACCTGTGGCCCTCCTTCCGCAGTCAGGAGCACTCTGACACCGTTTCCGGCAGGATTTGATCGCAGGACACCCGTTTCACAGGCAATTGGGCATCATGCTAGGGTTGGGCAAGCCCTGTGGTGTGGCGTTTGCCACCCTTTTCGCCAGGCAAGGAGTGAAGCACCGATGGTGGGATCCCAACGCTACGTCAATCCCGACGAAGGCCTCGTCAGCCGTAAGATCTTCTTCGATCAGGATATTTACGAACAGGAGTTGGAGCGTATCTTTGCACGCTGCTGGCTCTTCCTGGGGCACGAATCACAAATCCCGGAACCTGGCGACTACATGACCGCCTATATGGGGGAGGATCCAATTCTCGTGGTGCGCGGAGACGATGGCACGGTCCGTGGCTTCCTCAATTCCTGCCGTCACCGGGGGATGAAAGTGTGCCGAGCCGACCGTGGCAATGCGCGCCAGTTCACCTGCAGCTTCCACGGCTGGACCTATGGCAACACCGGTGAACTCAAGGGCGTGCCGATGGGCAAGGACGCCTATGGCGAGCGCCTCGACAAAGACGCCTGGGGCTTGCTTGAGGTCCCGAAACTCACGACTTACGGCGGCATGATCTTCGGCAACTGGGATGGTGGCGCCGAAAGCCTGGACGACTTCCTGGGCGAGCTTCGCTGGTATCTCGACGTCATGATCGAACGCCAGATCGGCGGAATCGAGTTTGTGCCGGGCATGCAGCGCTATTCGCTTAAAGCCAACTGGAAGATCGCATCTGAGAACTTTGCCGGCGATACCTATCACCTGGGTTACTCGCACGGCTCGATGTTCAAGCTTGACATTCGTCAGCTCAATCCCGGCAACCCGAACTTCGGCAACAAGGCAGACCAGTACTACAACATCGGCCTGGACAACGGCCACGGCCTGACCGGCATCAACTTCGGTGCGCGTTACGACATCGACCGCGAACTCGCCAAAAGCTACGGGCCCGAGGTCGTCGAATATGTCGAGGAATGCCAGCAACGCCTGATCAAGGCGTTCCCGAAATATCAGGCCGACATGTATGCGCCCTCGTTCAGCAACATGTTCCCGAACCTCTCGTTCAACGATTTCAGCGCGTTGCGGCCGATCGGCTTTTATCTCTGGCTGCCGAAGGGGCCGGGCAAGCTGGAGGCGTGGAACTGGTGCGGCCTTGATCGCGATGCGCCCCAGGTCATCAAGGATCAGGCGCGGGTCGACTGGACCCGCATCCAGTCTGTCAGCGGTATCGCGGCGCAGGACGACACCGAGAACTTCGAACAGGTCACCGAGGCGACCCGGGGTGTTGTCGGCCAGCGTCTCGACTTCAACTACCAGATGAATGTCGGCCAGGACCTGCTGGAGGGCCCTGAAGGCTGTCCCGGCCGGTTTGCGCCCTACATCTCGGAAACCAATCAACTCAATTTCTACCAGCATTGGGCGACGTTGATGGACGCGTCCCAGATAGGTGCTCAAACAGGTGATATTCATGGTCAGCGTCGAGCTACAGCACCACGTTGAGCAGTTCCTCTATCGCGAGGTCCGCCTTTTGAGCGAGCTTCGCCTGAAGGAATGGCTCGATCTCTTCACCGAAGATGCGCGTTACTGGATGCCGGCGCGTGAAACCGTCGAGGGCAAACCCGATGCCGTCGCGGCCGATGGCGCGATGGCGTTCTTCGATGACGACAAGGAATTCCTCGCCGCCCGGGTCGAACGCCTGCAATCATCCCTTGCCCATGCCGAGACGCCGCCTTCGCGGATGCGCTACTTCATATCGAATGTCGAGATCGAAGTGCGCGACGATGATGAGCTGGGTGTTCGCTGCAACCTGCTCGCCTATCAGTCGCGCCTGGAACGAACCGAAGTGACCTACGTCGGGCGCCGCGAGGACCGGTTGCGCCAGGACGGCGAGTCCTTCCGCATCGCATTGCGCAAAGTCATCCTCGACCAGACCCTGGTGCCCCGCACCATGTCGACCTTCTTCTAGAGCCTCCCAAGCACTCCCCGCCCCCCTTGAGGGGAGGGTCCGCAAAGCGGTATCCAGCACTGGCGCCATTGTGGCAATGCCGCACACCCCCATCCTCTCCTTCCCCCTCAACGGGGGAAGGAAGCACAAACACCTGGCGTCGGCAGATACGTCGCTGGAGCAGATCGCGTTAAGCTTTTATACCCCTATGAGATAGATCGGATTCACGCGGAAAGGCGGACCCAGTAGTGGTTCAACCCTCTCGCGACCCGATCTAGAGTCCCTTGCGCAGATCCTCGATAAAGCGCGGGCTGATCGTTCCCTTGTTGGGATTGGGGCAACGCAGGTGCTCCTGCTCGATTTCCTCCAGCGCGCTCTGGGGCAACACGACATCCTTGGCCGCGATGCAGGCCTTGAGCTGATCCATCGTTGTCGCGCCGATGATCGTCGAGGTTACGTATTCGCGTGCATAGACCCACGCCAGTGCCAGTTCGGTCGGGGTCAGGCCGTGACGCCCGGCAATCGCGGCATAGTTTTCTGCCGCCTGGCGGGTTCGCTCCGCGTGATAGCGGGGCTGGAAATCGGGCCACAGCTTATGGCGTGCGCGCTGATCCGTGCCGTCATGGTACTTGCCGGTCAGCGTCCCGCCGCTCAAGGCGCCATAAACCAGAAACCCGATATCGAGATGGCGGGGTGCACAGGCCTCGGCCAGTTCCGTCTCGAAGGTACGGTCGGTCAGCGAGAAGTCGTTCTGGATCGAAACCGGAAGCGGCCCGCCCATTCTGCGTGCTGCTTCATGGAACTGGCACACACCATAGGTCGTCTCGTTCGAAAGGCCCCAATGGCGGATCTTGCCTTCCTTCTGCATCTGCCAGAGCGCTTCGACCTGCGCCTCGAAGGAGATGACATCAGCCTGTTCGCGTGAGCGAACATAGGCATTG
>Ga0233427_10001820_pt1 | contig 21644 bp, 17 predicted proteins | sample SI_118_April2016_5_FD_179885 | JGI IMG/M metagenome (GOLD analysis project Ga0233427, IMG submission 179885) | Seawater microbial communities from Saanich Inlet, British Columbia, Canada - SI_118_April2016_100_MG | ecosystem: Environmental > Aquatic > Marine > Inlet | place: Canada: British...
GAAAAATCTAATAAATTAGGTGCTAATATTACATATGCTGAATGGTAATTGACTAGTATTTAAGAATCATAGATTCATTGGTGTTATCACATCAGAATTCATATGTTTATGATTAATTCAAACAAATGATATTACGCAAGGATGGGATGGAACTTACAATGGTACAGTTTGCCAGAGTGGATCATATGTTTTTAAAGTAACTTATAATACTTCATTGCATTCACTAACTGAATCAGAAACTAAAATTGGTACTGTTATGTTGGCTAGGTAATCGTATTTAATTTCTGACTGAAATATAATTATAAGTATCTCGGACATAAATAGTCTAAAAGAAGACTGTAAAAAAGAATCTGACATTAAGACAAGAAAAGCAAACGCTTCGCAGTCAAGCACATTGCCAAGTCGCTGGAAAAACCCACCGCCAAAACCTAAACTTGTCAATAAGCTTGCCCGCCCCGACGCAGAAAAAAAACACCCAGCTGCCAACAAGCGCTCATACTGCATACCGCAATTAGTTGTAAATATGAACGTTACGTTTCTTAATTTTATATATTTGTGAACAGAAAAAATTGTAATATTAATGCGGTACGCAGCATAGCGCAACCGTTGGCAGCAAGGCGAAGACCCACCACGCCTTTAAGCACTTTTGGTTTTTCTCCAACACACAAAGCCGACGCAAAAAACCAAAAAAGCTTAAATTTTTACCACCGCTCACAAAACAACATGGACTTTAATAACAAAACAGACTTATTTTCTTCCATCTAATTTTATATTATGCAACAATGAGAAAACACTCTCGTTATTTAGAATTAGTATAAATTGGGGGGGGGGGCAGCTAAAATAATTCTCAAAAATGGTCTAAAATTTATTAATTTTGTTACTAATAAGTAGAGGGTAACATTACAATAACTAAAAAAAAGCCCCCTTAAATTATTAACGAACATGATACGACTCAAAATACGAAAACAAAGAAAGGAGGTTACAGGCAAAGATACCTTTTTTATTTGATAGTAACCAAGATATTTTAGCCTTGCCAACTTGAATATTAAGGTATAAATAAAAATAGTTTCTAACTTTAAAATTTAAAAAGAATGAAAAAATTATTTGGAATTTTAGCAATAACATTGCTGATTAGTTTAACAGGAATCCAGGATGTCACTGCGGCAGAATGGACCATTACAGTTAATTGGACAGATGAGGCCGATGCTTGTCCAACTATAGGTGATTATGAGTATTTTGTTAGTGTGCGTATTAGAAATACTTGTACGAACAATGAAATCCATTATGATTATGTAACATTACCTTCAAGTACGAACCCATTAACTTATGATTTTGATGTTGACCATGTTTGTACCGTTGATGAACAGGTGTGTTATCTGGTCTCTGCCTCGGTAGTTAAAAGATGTGTTATTTCACAAGCTGTAATATCTATGGATACTAAAAGTATGAATGCAAGTTGCGATGATATTTATCAGGGAATTACATTGGAGCCTTTTCTAGAATAGTTATTCTAAACCATTACAGGGAATTTTCCCTGTAATGGTTTCTAAAAAATTACTATATGCTAAATTATAAAACATACACAACTTTATTGTTTTTGACATGTGCTATTTTTTTTATTAACGATGTATACTCCCAAAGACAAGCCGACCACTGGTATTTTGGATATAATTGCGGCCTCAATTTCAATTTTGGAGAACCTGAGGTGCTATACAACGGACTCACACATTTGGGTTTTGGTGGTGTAGGCACAATGAGTGATTCGTTGGGCAATTTATTGTTTTACTCAGAAGGGGATACCGTCTTCACTTCACAGCATATACCAATGGAAAATGGTATAGGATTTGTTTCTGGTGGTGGTATGCAAACTAATCTAATTGTTCAGAGGCCTGAATCTGATTCATTGTATTTTTTATTTCAAACTCCAAATCTTGGTGGTAGTATGGGTTTGTATTACAGCATTATTGATATCAGCCTAAATAATGGTCTTGGGGCTGTTATTGAAAAGGATATATTATTGAATCATGCATGGGATGCTGGTGATAAAGTTACAGCTGCCTTACATAATAATAAGAGGGATATCTGGGTAATTACGCGTAAGTTTCGTGATGATAATTTTGCTGTATTTTTAATTACTCATGAAGGTATAAATGAAATTCCAATTTTATCCCCAGCATCTGACATGGGTGATCATACAGACAGAGGTTTCATTAAGATCTCCTATGACAAGAAGTTTCTTTTTTCAAGTTACTGGGGATCAAAAGATGTAGAGGTGTGCCATTTTAATAATGAGACTGGTGAAATAGAGTTGCTTTATATATTGAATACTGGAATTAATCCGGATGGTATAGAATTTTCACCTGACTCAAAATTTGCCTATATTTCTTATCAATCTGGAACGTCTACTCCAGTCACCATTAAACAATATAACATGGATTATGTTGATGATGTATCATTGTTTATTACAACCGCTATTAATATCGGAACAGGGATTGGTTATGGGCTTCAATTGGCAACAGATGGTAAAATTTACTGCATAGATAATGATGCTTATTTACCTGGTCCAGAATATTTCATTGGAGTAATAAATAAACCTTGGGAAATAGGAGTAGATTGCCAGTATGATTCAGTAGCCATAAATATGTATCCTAGTAGTACAAGCATATCTGTTCCAAATATTTTTATGGACTATCTCTATCGTTTTGAGTTTGAAGGTCTATGTGCCGGAATACCATTTCAGTTTACCTCTAACTTTAATCCTATTCCTGATTCAATTCGATGGCTTTTTAACGATCCTTCATCAGGCCTAAACAATGTTTCTTACGAGCTCAACCCTGAACATACATTTACTTATGGAGGCAGCTATGAGGTTGAAGTAGATGTTTGGTATCCATCTGGAAGGTTTGAGCATACCAGTCGTGAAGTAGAAGTTGCCTACGCCCCATTACCAAATTTAGGACCTGATACTTTAGTATGTGAGGGAGCATCATTTACTCTTAACGCTGGTAGTGACCCAGGTTTATATGTATGGAGTACAGGTGCTTTTGGCCAAAACTTATTTAGCATTACTGTTTCTGATACAGGAACGTATTGGGTAACTGCAAACAGTGATGAAGGCTGTAGCCGAAATGACAGCATCCATATAGGCTGGCTTGATAAATCTATTTTTGATGAAACCACCTTGGTTATTACACCAGCCTCTTGTGGTGTAAACAATGGCAGCATTATCGGCCTACAGGTAGAAGGGGTTGAACCGTTCAGCTTTAATTGGTATGATGGCAATGGTTATCTTATAAGCACTGATATCAACATAACTGATCTATCCGTTGGTAACTACTTTTTACATGTAACAGATGGAAATGGATGTATTACTATATCAGACTCATACACTGTTATTGATGGAGGGGATATATTAATCACAGCAGTAGACTATTCATCCACACATTGTATGCAAAATAATGGATTCATAAGCATTACAGCTAGTTCAGGTAGTGGCAATGATTTTGAGTATTCTATCGATAATGGTACTTCATGGCAAACTGACAGCCTTTTTGAAGATCTTACCTCCGGTGATTATTTTATCTGGGTAAAAGATCAAAGCGGATGTGAAACAGTATTCGAAAATAATCCGGTTGTTATTGAAAATATTGAAGGGCCTCAGGTAAACACAATAAATGTTACACCTGAAAATGATTATACATCTGATGGCAGTATTTATATTAAAGCACTTGTTGGCAATGGGAACATCCTGTACTCCATTGATTCCGGAAACAATTTTCAAACTAATAATGGTTTGTTTGAGAATCTAATTGCAGGAACTTATTACTGTATGGTGAAAGACGAGTTTGGTTGTGATACAACATTTATTGTAGAAATTGAACGAATTATATCTCAAATAATCGATGCCATAGCAGGTGATGGTTATACCTGTATTGGCAATGCTACAGCAAGCCCGTTATTATTAAACAACTTTACAGATGTCTATAACTTTTTTGTTGTACTTTCATATGACAAAGATTTAATTGAATGTGATGGTTATATTCAAGTCCACCCAGAATTAGAAGATGGATTTCAGGTTAGTGTAGTTCCTGCACTTGGAGAGGTACATATAACATGGCAAGGACAATCCCCAACAAGCTTACCTTATAATTCTTTGATGGCAGAATTGGTATTTAGCGGAATAGATGAAGGGTTATCACAGATAGACTGGGTAGCAGAACAGGGTGAAAGTCAATTTTATAATGAGAATGGAGATGTGCTAAATACTGATTTTGAACTAGGGCTAATTATAATCTATACACGACCTGATATTATGTTCAATCCATCAGTAGAAGAAGTCTGTGAAGGAGAAATGGTATTAATAACCCCTTCTGTAAGTGGGAGTACTGGAGAGTATGATTCGTACTGGTCGGGGCCTGATAACTTCACAAGCAATTTCAACGGATTATGGTTCGGTGAGGTTACATCAAGTATGGCAGGTACATATACAATTACTGTAACCGATACTATTAATTGTATTGAAACAAAAAGTATGGAGCTAATTGTTTATATGGAACCAGCAATTGCCTTTGCTCCATATGACACACTCTGGGTAGATCCGGGATATCTACTTGAAGCAGGTTTTGGTGCTGATTCATACATTTGGAATACCGGAGAAACCACAGAATCAATAATCATAGATACCATAGGCAGCTACAATGTTGAAGTTGCCTCATATGAAGGATGCAAATCAACAGACACAGTACAAATACTATGGGGAGGTACTCCCTTTTACATGCCCAATGCCTTCACACCAAATGGCGATGGGCTTAATGATGTATTTGGTGTAGTCCAGAAATATGATTATGTAAACCAATTCCATATGAGCATTTTCAACCGATGGGGTCAGATGATATATGAAACAAGCGATATCAATAAAGGTTGGGACGGTACATACAAAGGTAACCAATGTATATTAGGCGCATATGTTTATCGTATTGTTTATGAGGAATTTGGACAACTGCCAATGGAAATCAATGTTGTGGAAGGGACTGTTATGCTGGTGAGGTGAGCAGGTTTAGTATCAGACTTGAATTAATTATATCTTTGACTGAAATAGTTTAGAATAAAACTGTAAAATTTAACCGGACATTATGGACAATAAAAGCCCACGCTTCGCAGTCAAGCACATTGCCAAGTCGCAAAAACGCCCACCGCCAAAACCTAAACTTGTCAATAAGTTTGCCCGCCCTACCGCACAGAAAAAAAACGCCCAGCTGCCAACAAGCGCTCATACTGCATAGCGCTATTAGTTGTAAGTATGAACATTACACTTATTAATTTAATATATTTGTAAGCAGAAAAATATGTAATATCAATGCGCTACGCAGCATAGCGCCATACGTTGGCAACAAAGCGAAGTGCCACCGCACCTTTAAGCACTTTAGGTTTTTCTCTTACACACATAGCCGACACAAAAAACCAAAAAAGCTTAAATTTTTGCCACCGCTCATAAAACAAAACAGACTTTAAATACAAAATTGAATAACTTAAGACTTGTAGATAACATAAGATATTTCTGAATAGAACAATCGAAATTATCTGAGTCATCTGCATCAGCAAATAGCATAATCACAAGCCAAACTGCATAGCCACCATGACTTATCTGAATTATATTTTTAAAATCACAAATAGAACAATACATAGACCAATCTCTTTTCCAAGTCACCCATATAGTAGAAATTATTTGCTAACACAGAAATAAGAACAACCTTCCTTATTTAGAATATTTATAAATTGGGGGGGGAGCAAGTAAAATAATTCCAGAATAAATAGAAAAAACACTTATTTTTGGTACTACTATATAGAAAGGCGCAATAAAGATATAGATAGTTAAAAACTAAGCTTTATATCATGTTTTTAAAATAATTCCAGAATAAATAGAAAAAACACTTATTTTTGGTACTACTATATAGAAAGGCGCAATAAAGATATAGATAGTTAAAAACTAAGCTTTATATCATGTTTTTAAAATAATTTCAAAATATCAGAATGAAGAGCTATATTGTCTTTATTATTATGTTTCTCACCTTAAGTGGGTTGGCTCAAAAACAAGCTAACATTTGGTATTTTGGTGATCAATGTGGGGTTGATTTTAATTTAGGTGAGCCTCTGGTTACCACGGATTACAAACAGATTAACCATACCGGAACAGCATCTGTTTGTGACTCTTCCGGTTCTTTAATTATTTACTCTGAAGGAAAACATATTTGGAATAAGGATCATGTAATAATGATGAATGGTGCAGATTTGGCAGGTGGGCTTAATGTTGCCACACAACGAGTTGTAATTGTACAAAAACCACAGTCGAACAATATTCATTATGTTTTTATTGTAGGCCAGGGTACACATAATGTAAATGGTTTGTGCGGGCTATGGTATAGTATTGTTGATATGAATGGTGACAATGGCTTGGGCGAGGTAATTGAAAGGGATGTTTTTTTAAACGCTGCATGGGATGCACAGGAAAAACTTTTTGCGATAAAGCACCAAAACAATGATGATACTTGGATTATCACCCGTAAATTTCAGGACCAGGAAAATCAATATGCGTCATTCCTGCTTAACTCAGTTGGGCTTAACACAACGCCTGTATATAGCAGTGCAGTTATTACTCAATTCTCCGGGTTGGAAGATACACGAGGATATTCAAAGGTATCATACGATAAGAAATACCTGTTAACTGCCCATTATTTTGCAAACCCAAATGGCATTGTTGAAATTTGTAAGTTTAATAATGCTACCGGCGAAATTGAATATTTATACTACGAAATGAAGGTAAATCAATTTGGCGATAAACTTTTTCCCTATGGAATTGAATTTTCGCCCGACTCTAAATTCGTTTATATTTCATACTATGAAACTAACCCTGTGGAAAATGATTATATATATCAATATGAAATGAAGTATATTGAAAATGCCAGCCTTTTTGCACAATCTGCTATTTTAATAAACGTTGGACCAGGTCATGGCTTGCAATTGGCAACAGATGGTAAAATATACTGCTCCAAGGAAATAGGAAACACGCCATACCACTACGTAAGCGTCATTCACAAGCCCTGGGAACGAGGCCTTGCATGTGATTTTGAAGCCGATGCCATCGACATGGGAGATGCAGAAGTATGGTATTGCTTCCCCAACATATTACTCGACCACCTCTATCGATTTGAATGGGAAGGCAGCTGCTCCGGTCCTGATAATGGCATTACTTTTCAGCCAAATTTTCAACCAACACCCGAATCTATAACGTGGAACTTTAACGACCCCGATGCAGGTGCTGACAGTATTTCAACCGAGCTTTACCCTGTTCATTACTTTACCCAAGGTGGTGAATTTGAAGTATCAGTAGATGTAAACTACGCACCTACTCCCAACTACCCTTTTGGCAGGTTTGAACATACATCAAGGGTAGTTATAGCAAAACAATCTCCTCAACCAAACCTTGGGGCAGATACCCTAGCGTGCAAAGGAAATAGTATAACCCTAAATGCCGGAAACGAACAAGGGTTTTATGCGTGGAGCAATGGAACCTTTGGGCAAAATATTAACAACATAACTATATCTGACACTGGTGTTTACTGGGTAAAGGTTAACAATACTGACGGCTGTAGCACAACTGACAGCATAAATGTTGGTTGGTATCCCAAAGCAACTTTTAATGAAGACAATCTGGTAATCACACCCACATCATGCGGTGGAAGCAATGGCAGTATTACAGGGATTGTAATTGAAGGGGTTGTGCCTGATAATTGGGAGTGGTACGATGGCAGTGGGAATCTTTTGAGTACAGATATGGATATTTATGGTTTGTCGGTTGGCAATTACTTTTTACATGTCACAGATACAAATTCCTGTGTTACTATTTCCTATTCATATACTGTTACCGATGCCGGTAATATACTTATAACAGTAGTTGATTTTTTTTCATCACATTGTTCGCAAAGCGAAAAACCAATCCGTTAAATCCGATGATCATTCTTTGATGATTTATTGTGTTGTTTATTATTGCACAACATGATAAAATCCACTGCCCACAAACATATCGGTTCCTTCTATTTTTTCCACGTAAGCGCGTTTGCTTTCTATTTGCTGGTCGGCAGGATCTAGCCAGTAGTAGTCCACGAATCCGCTCCCTTCTGTAATCACTTTATCGATGAGCATTTGTATTGCGAAGTTTCCTTTGGCATCCTGGTAGTCGATCAGGTTTTGACCTTCGAGTGTGGGCGTAGCTCCATGGGCGATGACCACCCCTTGCAGGTTATAGACAAAGAAATAGCCCGACCCATCGGAGTTAAAAATATTGTGGTGCACCATTTGGCGATAAGCGTTGAAAACAAATCCCGTATCTGCCGCATAGGTTGCCGCAACACCCGACATGCCCTGAGCCATGGTGTGTACAACCGTTTGGTATTCAAAATCTTGACGGGCAGTTTCTGTCATGCCCGGTTTTCCTATCAATTCGCTGGCATAATATCCTGAGCCTATATACCACTGGGCAGAAGGAAGTGTTCTGACCCATCCTGATTTTTTCTCTAAAATTTGCGAGAGTGGATTGGTAAAATCGTAGTTTACCCAGCCATATCCTCTGTATTTAACAACTTCTATCATTTCTTGTATATAAGCCACATCAGGGTGATACACTCCCTCAATGGAAGGAACGGCAGCGTCGATAATACAGTATCCGGAGAGGCTCTCTACATAAAAGTAGCCCTGATTGTCTGAGAAAAAGCGGGTGTTCCGGAGCATAGCATCGGCATATTTTGCCCGACCAAGGCTATCGGGTATTAAATCGAGGTAAACGCTGTTGAGCGCAGCCCCTATACTAACCACATTACTAATAAGAGTACTTTCCAATACGTTTTGATAAGGGAGGAGCGCTTCGGGGACAGGCTCATCATCGCACTTACAGGACGTAACCATTATAGCCGCGAGGGCAATAATGACGTATAATTGACTTTTTTTCATTGTATAAGGTTTTAAATAATTATTTATTTTTTTAACACTGTCAGAGTTAGTATAACATAATCATCCGTCATTGGACAACATGATAAAATCCACTGCCCACAAACATGTCGGTTCCTTCTATTTTCTCTACGTAGGCACGTTTGCTTTCTATTTGCTGATCGGCCGGATTGAGCCAGTAGTAATCAACAAATCCGGCACCGACAGTGGTGACTTTGTCGATGAACATTTGTAACACGAAGTTTCCATTGGCATCCTGGTAATCGATAAGATTTTGTCCTTCCAGCGAAGGTGTGGCTCCATGAGCAATTACAAGCCCCTGCAGGTTATTAACAAAGAAATATCCCGAACCATGGGCATCGAAGTTGATGTGGTGTACCATTGTGCGGTAAGCACCTAAAACAAATTCGGGATCATTTGCATAGGCAGCCGATACACCAGCCATGCCCTGTGCCATGGTATGTACAAAACCATGGTATTCAAAATCATTACGGGCTGTTTCATTCATCCCGGGTTTGCCTTCCAATTCGCTGGCATAGTACCCCGAGCCTATATACCACATGGCTGAAGGTATGGAACTAATGAAGCCTAATTTTTTCTCCAACTCTTGAGTGTCAGGATTGCTAAAATCGTAATTCACCCACCCATGACCCCTATAATGTGCCACATCAATCATATCACGTACATAATACTGACCATCAGGGGTGGTTTGGTCGAGGCGGTACTGCCCTTCAATGGACGGAACAGCGGCATCAAGAATACAATAGCCCGATAGGCTTTCCACATAGAAATAGCCCAGATCATCAGATAAATAACGGGTATTACTGAGCAACGCATGAGCATAATTGGCTCGTCCCAGGCTATCGGGTATTAAATCGAGGTAAACACTATTGAGCGCGGAACCCATGTTAACCACATCAATCATAATCGTTCGCTCCAGTACCGTCTTATATGGAGTGAGCACCTCAGGTGCAGCTGCGTCATCGCACTTACAGGATGTAACTAACGTTGCCACGAGAGCGATAATTACGAATAGTTGACTTTTTTTCAGAATAAAAATATATTAATTAATTAGTAAATTTTTTTATAGCATTGCTTTATAAACCGGATCATTTCTTCGTTCAGGTAGTCAGACCTTGGGTCTGCCATGGGGAAATGCCCGCCGTATTCAAAGTTGATCAGCCGTGCATTGGGGATTTTATCTGCGGCATCCTGCCCGTTGCTAAATGGCAGTTGATTGTCGGAGTGGCTAAAACTGATCAGGGTGGGAATATTTATTTTCTCAAGGTGGAGATCTTCAATTTTGCGGTAGTTGTTTATATCGTTAAAGGATCCTTGATTGCGCAGACTGGCCGGCGACATGAATGAAAAAAGCTGATCAACAAAAGCCATACTTTGAGGGATGTTTTTCAGGTAGTTATAATCCAGTCCCATTTCTTCGCAAGTTTTTTTTCGGAAGGCTTCGGGCGACATTTTCTGCATCAGCGTGAAAATCCATTCGCCCGGGTCGCTGAGGATCATTTTCTCGAACCAGGTAACCCGATGCCCCCATTGATGGGCTACACAGCTGTATAAAATGAGTCCGACAAACCGGTCGGGATATTTTTTGGCTGCTTCAATGGCAGGGGGACCTCCTCCGCTCCAGCCATGGATTATCGCTTTTTCAATGCCCAGGGCGTCCATTAGCGCGACGAACATGTCAGATTGTTGCTCAGAAGACTCATCAACAGCCAAGGGTGTTTTTAAGAATCCCGGACGACTGGGGGTAATCCAGCGCAATCCTCCTCTTTCGGCCAGGTTTTTAAACGCCCGTGGGCCAGCATCGCATCCTGCCGGACTGCCATGGCTGTGGATAACGGGCAATCCATAACCCACTTCGGTATATTGTACATCGCCCCAGGCTGTACTAATTATGGAGGAGCCCTCGTTGGCCAAATCGGTCATCCGCTGTTTCCATTGTTTTAATGATTCCATAGTTTAGTTTATAAATTTTAAAATTATTGTCGCGGATCTATCTGAATTTGACCAATATAACGGGTCTGGGTAAAATAATCTTCAAGCATATAAGAAAACCCCGTATATACTACATCAGGATTCCATGCAAATGGTTGGGTTTGGATTATAAACATCAATTGATAGTTTTCAATATAAAGATCACCAGCTAGTACATCGGAGGCTCCGCCAAATGTCGGTTCTATTGAATAATTGATTGAAAATTCACCGAATTCACCAACTAAATTGTATCCTCCCATTCCATCGGAATATTGATTAAAAATGCATATGGTGCTAGTAAAAGTATTAAGGTTATTGGAGAGAGGCTCAAAACAAGTGAGGGGATAGTCTCCTACATAATTAGCTGTATCTACCATCTTAAGCGTAGTTTTGCTGCTACTGTTCAGGTAGGGAGCAGCATAAAAGGCTTCTCCTGAAATAGTTATCGTATCGTTTATCACGTTAAAACTAAAAATACTGTCGCTACTGATACTCCCGCTAAAACCAAATGTGCCTACATCAAAACCCAGATCGGTTTCGCCTTCGATAAGGGTGGTGCCATCAGTGCCTTTTTGCCACAGGCCCAATTCGTGCAGCGATTTGTATTTGTATTTTTGAAAGACACTGTTTTCTCCCGCCAGGGTAAGCCGCACCCCTCCATTGATGCTGCCATTGGCAAGTTCGTCAAATGTAAAGAAAAGGGTTGTGCTCAGCGAGTCGTTCAACGGCAGGGCATTGGTTTTAAAAATCCCCGAAATCAATGGTAGGTCGGAGGAGTTGTTTTCATCTTTTTGGCAGGAGATCAGGAGTATTCCTGCGGCAAGGGATAGGAGGCTCAGTCGAGTAATTTGATATTTCATGGTTTTTTTTGTGAATTTGAAATGGAACATGCGAAGTGTATTGAAATACGAAGTGTAAATGGCCCTAGTTGCTTTTTACAGAAAAACAGGGTAGGAAACCCCATGGAACCCAAGGGTGTTTCCTGCCTTTATCAACCAAAAACTATTTATGAAATTATTTCTTACCAAAGCCCAGGTTGTAGCCCAGGGTCATCTCAAAGGCTGTATCGTTAGCATAGTCCAGGTCATCCATGTCCCATTCGGTACTCAGCCATACCGAGCTGCCATTTTTTAGCATTTTTTGTAGTACTACACCCAACCCGGCACAGGTACCTGAAACGTTATCCTTATAATCTGTCCCGTTTTGTTTATATTCCTCAGCTGCCCATACCTTGCCTATCCAAGTGTAGGGTTGCAGTCGCCAGCCTTTTTTAATGGTAAAGTCAACACTAAAGTCTAAGCCAATGGCAAATGCACTTCCTGAAACATCTTCATAGAGACTTTCTTTGTAAGTATATTCGGAGTCGGTATAACTCTCCATTTCGTATTCTGTCCAGATTCCAACATTTACCCCCCGGTCGTTGCCCGGATCGGTGCGCAGTACCCAGTATTCTGCTCCTAGTATAAAAACGCCTTCTTTTGGGGAGGTGTCCAGTGTCACTCCCATATCCTCCAAGTGCGACTTGTTGTATTGGTAATTACCATAAAAGCCATATAAATCAAAGGCTCCTTTATAAGTGTATTGCAATCCGCCGTAAAAGCCATCTTCCCAGTAGCTTTCCTGTGATCCAACAAAAACCGACAATCCGCTTACGCCCTTGTCGAACATGGTCTGTGCCTGTGAAACAATCATCAGGCTAAGTCCTAACATTACAAGTGTAATTTTTTTCATTTGAAAATATTTTAAAATTTATTTTGCAAACATAAAACGTACGCTTGCCTACAACAAATTTTTTGCCCTGTTTGTGACTAATAGAGGCAGAAATGTGACGAATGGTCGTATGCATGCGCAATAATTGCAATGTGTGATCGGTGGTTGTTGCTAGAAGCCTGTATATAAGATATATACGGGATTTTTAGGGACGAAAATTTGGATTTAGCATAAAATGCAACCAGAAATCACAGAAAAATGAACAAAGATCAGTAAAGAGTGAACGGTTGTCGACACCTTCATCGTTAGCTCAATCCAGCCAGCCTTGTGAATGATATGGTGACTAGAGGTAGCACTCCAATCATCGAATCTTCGACCAATGCAACCGTTAGTGGTTAGCGGCTTTGGTAAACTTACCTGATGCTGTTAGTGAATTTTTAGCATAGGTCACCAAATAAAGTCCATCGGGAAGATGGGATACATCGATTTGAACAACAGACTGTCTTACAATTCCCTGATAAACTTTTTTACCGGTCAGGTTATAAACAAGCAGTCGACCGTATAACGCTTCGTTTGGTATCTCCACCTCCAATTGATTGTTGGCAGGATTGGGGAAGATGCGCAATTTATTTTCGGAATTAAAATGGGTTATTCCCGTTGTTGTGCAGTCCTGCATGAAACTGATGCGGGTTGAATTTTGCATGGAGTCGTTAAAAACAGTCGAAGCATTTTGGTTATCCTTTAACCTGTAGTCAAGCCATAAGTTCAGAAAATCTAATGTTACTGCTTGTTGTGTTACACGTGCGATATTTGGATTGGGGTTGCAAAACGACTCCCCCAAGGAGCAGTTAAAGTTGTAATCTGCGAAATAACAGTGGACTCCCTTGTTAATACTGAGGTAGGTTTTGCAATCTGAAGCCAGTGCAGTATAAATGGGTACCTGATTTTCGCCTGGGGGAGCAATGCAATCCTCTTCGCCGGCAAACACCAATGCCGGAATCGTAACATGTGTTGCCGCGGCAATGGCTGAAGTGGTGGTTTCGGCGGCTGCAAAACTGATCAGCGTTGACAAGGTTGTATCGTTTTCAACGGCCAGAAAAGCGGCACCTCCGCCCATGGAATGACCCATTATGGCCGTTTTATTGGTAAGGGATGAATAAAATGTGGAGGAGCTGTTCAGGTTTTCTTCCTGCATTTGTGAAGCGACAAACCGAAGGTCAAGGCCAAAATTTTCATGGTTGGGGTTTATGCTCATTTCGGTAACAGGAAAACAAATCACGTAAGCCTGCGGAATCAATTCGATCCAAAAATTCTGATACGATTCCCAATTCATGACAAATCCGTGACCAAACACAATTACCGGAAAACTTCCTGCGGCGATGGGCACATTGTCTCCCGGGGTATCTGCCGGGTAATATATTTCTGTCTCGATATTTCTGTTTCTGCTACTGTCGTAGTATGTCATGGTAGTATGGCCTATGTTAAAAGCTTGCGCGAACGAATAGCCGGAAATAAGCAGCAGGCCTGCCATGCTCAGCAGTTTTAATGATTTCATATTTTTTGGTTATTTACGTGTAACATGGTGATCATAGATCATTTTTTTGTCCACTTTGGTTGTTTCGATGCAAATGGATGAACAGGGCAAAGGTATAACTATTGTTTTACCCTGCTTGGGGTCATGTCGTATTATGCATTCCACCATTTATAGCCTATAAAGGCAAAAATGATCTCAGATCCTGTCGGCGATGGTATTGTTACCATTGCAGAGTATTACTTATCCAGCAGAGCAAGGAATTATGCCGAAACAGAATCATTAACTGAAATTGATTTTATATGAAGGCGTTGTTGCAAACTCCAAGTACTGTGTTATGTCATGTTCTCTTCCTCTATTATAATGTCATGAAAAAAATGAGTCTAATTCCTTCTGTATTTTCATCACATTTTTTATTCATTTCGTCACAAATAATCAGATTCACCAACAATTTAAGCACTCGTTGCTTAGTTTTGTAGTATTAATACGATCATTAAGAATACTTTGTTTACCATGGCGATGAATGCTAGAAAAGACAGAAAAAAATGGTTTAAGAATGAACTAACCTGGCAGGATGAAGTTTATGACTTGAGAAAGACCGTGCATACCAACAGGGGTCAAATAGAATATGCTACCCTGGGCGAGGGTAAGGTGGTGATGTGCATGCATGGAATGCCAGGTGGTTTTGATCAGGGGATTATGGGTTTCGATTGGATTGCCGATGCTGGTTTCCGTTTACTTGCCCCCAGTAGGCCTGGATATCTGGGCACACCTTATGGCAGGGGAGTCCTATCCCGATGCGGCAGATACCATGGCACTTCTTCTGGACAAATTAAAAATTGATCAGGTTTCGCTGGTGTCAATTTCAGGTGGTGGACCTCCGGCCTATCAATTGGCCATACGTCATCCAGATCGAATCAAGACTCTAGTGGCCATCGACAGCATTGCCCTAAAAACGGCCATGCCTGCTGATTTTAATTACCTTTCCAATACATTGTATTTCAGTTCATTAGGTCAGATAATAATGGGGTATATGGCCCGAAAATATCCAAAAATGGTTCTCCGCGAACTGATCAAGGATAACTCATTCCTGACCAAAGAGGAAATTGCCGAACAAGTGAATATAGCGCTTAACGACCCGATGCAGTTGGGCAAAATGATGAGGATCGTGAGGTCGATGGGAAATTTTGGTCAACGTAAAGCCGGAGTTATGAACGACATCAAACAGTTCACCAAGATGGCAGACACCTCCTTTGAAAAAGTTCAATGCCCATCGTTGGTAGTACATGGCACCCACGACAACCTGTTGTTTTATCAAGCCGTTAAAGCCAGGGATAACATCCAAAAGTCACAATCCCTCTGGGTAAATAAAGGATCGCATTTTTGTTCCTGGATTCATCCGGAATCAGCAAGTGTACAGCAGCAAATAATTACATACCTAACGGAACACTCCTGAGATATGATACAGGTAGGGTCTACACAAACCATGGAGGAGGGGTCATTATTTTGGCAGGCAATGGAGAGGTCAATACATTTAATGGTTCTGCCCAAGGTAGGTATTACTACCTATCAAAAATATTTGCTACTAAAATTTAAAAGTCAGCAGACTGAAAAATTGCCGTTAACAATGTGAGTGCTATTTTCAACCCGAAGATATTTTTAACCCTGACTGGGTTTTAAATCCTGTCAAGCTTTATGGATCACGTAATCAACTATTATTGCACAATATGATAAAATCCGCTGCCTACAAACCAGTCGGTTCCTTCTATTTTTTCCACATAAGCACGTTTGTTCTCTATTTGCTGGTCGGCAGGATCGAGCCAATAGTAGTCCACGAATCCGGCTCCGTCAGTGATTACTTTATCGATGAGCTTTTGTATTACGAAGTTTCCTTTAACATCCCTGTAGTCGATGAGGTTTTTACCTTCAAGTGATGGGGTGGCTCCATGGGCGATAACAACCCCTTGCAGGTTATAAACAAAGAAATAGCCCGACCCATGGGAGTTAAAAATATTGTGGTGCACCATTTGGCGATAAGCGTTGAAAACAAATCCCGTATCTGCCGCATAGGTTGCCGCAACACCCGACATACCCTGAGCCATGGTGTGTACAACCGTTTGGTATTCAAAATCTTGACGGGCAGTTTCTGTCATGCCCGGTTTTCCTGTCAATTCGCTGGCATAATATCCTGAGCCTATATACCACTGGGCAGAAGGAAGTGTTCTGACCCATCCCGATTTTTTCTCTAAAATTTGCGAGAGTGGATTGGTAAAATCGTAGTTTACCCAGCCATATCCTCTGTATTTAACAACTTCTATCATTTCTTGTATATAAGCCACATCAGGGTGATACACTCCCTCAATGGAAGGAACCGCAGCATCGATAATACAGTATCCGGAGAGGCTCTCTACATAAAAGTAGCCCTGATTGTCTGAGAAAAAGCGGGTGTTCCGGAGCATAGCATCGGCATAATTTGCCCGACCAAGGCTATCGGGTATTAAATCGAGGTAAACGCAGTTGAGCGCGGAACCCATGTTAACCACATCAATCATAACTGTTCGCTCCAGTACCGTCTTATATGGAGTGAGCACCTCAGGGAAAGGCTCATCATCGCATTTACATGACGTAACCACTATAGCCGCGAGGGCAATAATGACGAATAATTGACTTTTTTCGTAACTAGAATGGATTGATTATTAGCTATATGTTTGAATAATTGTTTTTATTTTTTTTGCTCAGTAAATATCATTGCCTGCCATATCGGTATAGTTGACACTATAAAAAATGCAAGACTATTATTATTAGGGTTTGTATTTCTCAAAAAAGGCATGCTTTCTTTCCACATATACCTTATATCCAGATGAAAGTGGGATTACATGACCTGCAGTTGGTATAACCATCAGTTCAGAACCTTTAATGCGGTTATGGGCATTTTCTGCATGTGAAAAATCTACATCGTGATCCATTTTACCATGAATGATCAAGGTAGGTGCATGTATGCCTTCCAAATCCAGCGAGTGAATTTTCTGACAAATTTTTACATCCTGGCTCATCCCTTGCTTTCGATTATTCATAGGCGACATCGAGCTGATGAGTTCACGCGTAATCTCCACCATCACCGGATCTTTATAAAGCAAGGCCAATTCTTCTTCTAAGGCCCTTCCTTTAAGTTTTGAACCACCCGAAACCACAGTGCGTATGGCTGCCTCGGGATTTTTTTTGGCCATATTGGTAAGCCAGTAGCTGCCGTAATTACTCAGAAAAATATCAGCAAACAGGCGACTAACAGCGTTGGCATACAAGTTATAATTTTTGCTCACGGCACATTCGCCCAGCACGGCCCAAACCCGGTGAGGATATTTTGCCGCAAAACCATAGGTTACCGGTCCACCACCCGAAGCTCCATAAATGGCTGCACTTTGTATACCGAGGGCATCCATGAGGGATGCCTGGAGTTCGATGTAGTCTTCCAGCGTATTTCCAGTCTCAGCAGGTGTGCTCATGTATCCGGGACGCGACCAGCCGATAAAGGTATAAGGCAAATCGAGCATGTCGAAAGCCATCAGCATCCCCTGATCGAAACCGCCGGGAATACCTGAATTAAGTATAATCGCTGGTCCACCTTTTCCGCCTGTGGCATACTGAACAGGTCCCATGGCAGTCTCTGCCACCTTACTTTGTTCACTCAAGCGATTATTGGCTTGCTGTTTCCAGCGGTTGTATCCAAACATAGGTACGTTGTTTTAGCGTGATATAAATTGTTAATGAAAAGGATCCGGGCTCACGGCCTCAGGAAAGCCAAGTAGCTCGAGTGCCCTGTTTCTGACTTGAATTCTGCGCTTGGTTTCAGGCAGTGCTGGATTGTTGGCTTCTTCCAGAAAGGCCAAGGTAAATACCAGGTGGTTGCTGATGGTGGCTCCCACCAGGAGCATCTTCGTGTTTTCGTTTATTACCGAAGGAAGAGCCAACCTGCTGATTTTAAGATCGCCATAAGTGTTTGGGATATTTATTTTGCCCACATTGGAGAACAACGTACCAGGAACCTTTTCTTGATAAGATTTGGCTATCTGAAAAGCCGGATTTTTGGTGTCTTCGGCAAAGCGTTTCAGATTTTCGGTGTGCCGTATCAGGTTCCATCGTTTGATAACAGGATAGGCAAAAACGTTGAAAGCATCCAGAAAGCTAGCATCGAAATATTCCAGCTCCAAGTAGGCAGAATTCAACTGCTTTACATTTTTCTTCACCAACCTATTTAGTTCCCTTGCATTGTCCCAAAACGAGCGTTTTGCTTTGTAGTGAAAAGGGAACATAAAGGCACCTACACACAGCGAAAAAAGATCGCCTACCGGTCGTGTGGCATGGCGGCGCATATCGAAAGGGATTGAAATAGCGCGTTTTTTTCCTGTAAAAGCCCCTTGCAGTTCTTCATGTGCTGCAAGAAAAGCTAAAGCAATAGCTGAACCCACACTCACCTCATGGTTGTGACATTTTTGCTGCAAAACAGTGAGCTGTTTTTCCTTTAACTCCAAAAACACACTGCCATAGGTGTACTTTTTCCAGAAAGCGTCATTGATGGCTTTATAATCATGCCAATCGAAAAAATGTGGATCTTTAAGCCATTGCTTGTTGTATTTTGAAACATATTGGTTGGTAATCCACCTCTTGAGGGATGGTTTAGCCGGAGCCATATAATCGCTCATTTGAAGCGGTATGACCTGCTCGGGCTGTAACTGTGGGTCGGCATATAAATTCATTAGGTCACGCAGCAGAAGAACCATGGCCGTTCCATCTGTGATCGCATGGCTTATAATGAAGATCATATCAGCACCTTCATCATCATATATCAACATATAATCTGCCATTGGGCGTTGTTGTGGTTCAAACATCTCCGCCTGCATTTTTTGCAATTCGTTAAACCACAAAGCTGATGAAGAACGCTTCCGAAGTTTGAGTTTTGGCTTTTCAGCATCTGCCATTGTAAACCAAGCCGTGTTTTTTGCGTCAAAAACAACTCTTGCTCCCAGCAAGGGATGTTTTTGAGGGATTCTGTCGATGGCCTTTTGTAATTTGTTAGCATCTACCTTTCCTGTAATGCGTGCAACAAGCGTGACTTTTAATCCCGGAATCTGATAAAATGCACGCTCAAGATGCGACATTTTTCGAATAACACCTGTTTTCATAAACTCCTCGGCTTTGACCCCGGAGCCATTAGTTGGGTCCTTTTGCATTTCAATTATTTTGTTACAGCCTTAGCCATACTGGTTATCTGCTATCACTGGCAACATCTGCCGGCTAAAATCATTCTATTCAAATGATCATTTTTATCTGAGCAAACATACAATCCAAATAGCCAGATTGCAAACGAATGACTACTTGTGTGACCAATAGTCAAGAAAAAGTGACCAATGGCGACTTTTTTTATATAAAATTGGGGATCACAGGAAGTGAAAATTTGACTGATATACATCCCACAAGTCATCGACTTACAGGAGTGAGGTCATAAATTTGAGCGCTATAACTGTTGGGTGAAAATGGTGTACCTATCGTTAATTAATAATGTCCCAGACCGGAAATTACAACAACTAAATTTTCCTGTTCTTCAAAAATCTCATAAATAAGCTTGTCTTTTTTTGTTGATGCGTCTGCTCCAAAAACCAATAAGACTGTGCTTTAGGGGTTCAGGGTTTCCTGTGCCAAGCTTAGGATTATGCTTTAATTCTTCTAATATCAAGTGTAATTTTGCGATATCAATTTTTCTACCAGATGATGTCATCTTTCTGATGTCTTGAAGCGCCTTTTTCTCTAATAGGATTTGATAACTCATTTTTCAAATAATTCCTTCTTTAAAACATCTGTATAAATAACGGTATTCCCTTTTTTTGCGCTTTTTGAGCGTTCCAAAATCATTTCAACAAATGCAGGATCATAAGGCTTTTCCTCTGTTTTTTTATTTCAAAGGATACATCAAAAGCTTTTAACAGAGCTGCAATCGCTTTTAGTTTTTCTGTTTCTGCGTGAATAATTAAAGTTTGCATCGTGTCATTTTTTACAGAAATAAATAATTTCTTTCATGCGATCGGAATGCTTGGATTATTTAACTGTTAACAGCAATGGCAGGTTAATCCGGCATTCGCAATCTCCCGCTCCCGCCAGTTTGCAACTGGTGGGATTGAAACTTATATTTTTCCGAAACTACCATAAAAAACATACCAGGTCATCACTAAATTAATTCTATTTCAATCAAGTTGAATGTTGGTTGTTAGTGAGATGAGGTGTTTTATTTATAATGCCTATTGAAACATTTTGTCATACAGACCGCAGTGGAGAAAACTGGAAGGCAGGGAGGCTAAAAGTGAACTCTGAACAGTTTAAAAGTTCAGCCTTCCCTGGCCTGCTGCCATCCCGGACAATGATCTTCTATGGGATAACGTCTTGAAACAGGAATGGCTTCGTCGACATACTTCAATTTAATCAGAGTCTTTCCTTCATCATCAATCAAGCCGGTGGCATATGATAAATTAGCAATTCTTGTACGATGGCAACGAATAATTTGAGGACACGCTTCCAGTTGTTCAAAAAGTTTACTGAAAGGAATGCGTAGCAGAAGTTTCTCTGATTTTCCATTGTTAAGAATAAAAACGTCGGAATAGTTTTGGTTTGAAAAAGCACAAATAAAATCTTTGATCTGAATCTCCAAAACCACTTTTCCTGCTGTATTTTCCAAGGAAAAATATTTTCCTGCTACCTCCAAATCCTCCACATGGGTTTGCTTTTCAAGAAAAGGCAACTCTACAATAATAAGTTTTTTGGTCTGCCAGTCAACAAGATTAGCAATAAGCAATGCCGGAAAATAAATGACATCCATCGACAACACAGAAAAATTTGCCGTATCAATACTGATCACCTCGGAATATCCTCCATACCTGGTATATAGATAATTAAATAAATTGATCAGCACCAGTGTCACCGCAAATAAAATAAACATATTCAGGTTGTTAAAATGATTTCCGGAGAATTTATTTTTAGCTATAAGTGGAGCTAAAAGAAGTGTCATGAAAATAACCATAGCCGAAATAAATCCATAGACTGACGCGGGCAGGTAGCGCGATTCATTCAATTCATTTAAATTAAAGGGAGTATAAAATCCCAGGAAACCAAAAACAAAAACCCCAAAGATAATTGAAACAAGGGCCTGTACCCACCAGCTTGAGGGATAAACAAGTCGCTTAAATAAAAACTGTTCGATGGCATTCCAAAACATAACGCGTCATTTTTTGCAAATATAAGGTAAATACCAGGTGGTTGCTGATGGTGGCTCCCACCAGGAGCATCTTCGTGTTTTCGTTTATTACCGAAGGAAGAGCCAACCTGCTGATTTTAAGATCGCCATAAGTGTTTGGGATATTTATTT
>Ga0233427_10001825_pt1 | contig 21590 bp, 17 predicted proteins | sample SI_118_April2016_5_FD_179885 | JGI IMG/M metagenome (GOLD analysis project Ga0233427, IMG submission 179885) | Seawater microbial communities from Saanich Inlet, British Columbia, Canada - SI_118_April2016_100_MG | ecosystem: Environmental > Aquatic > Marine > Inlet | place: Canada: British...
CATGAAGGCTGCGGCCATGCCACCACGCAGGTTACCCAGGCCGCCGAGAATAATGACGATGAAGGACGCGATGGTGACGGGAAAACCCATAAAGGGAGATATCTGTTCGCTCATCGAGATCAACCCGCCCGCGACGCCTGCCAGCGCGAAGCCTGTCATCAGTGCCCCCAGCCTGAAACGCCTGACATCAATACCAACGACCTCTGCGGCCATAGGGCTCTCGATCATGGCCTTGATGGCCAAGCCATAGCGGCTGAAGTGAAGAATGGCGAGCGCGGCAAGGCCGATCACGGCGGCGATGGCCAGCGCAGCTAGGCGATGCCCGGTCATGGAAACGCCGGCGAATTCGATGACACCGTCGAGATAGCGATAGGCGCGTGGAGAGCCAGTGAATGCAAGCGCCGCAACATTCTGCAGGATCACCGACAGCCCGATGAAAATGAGAAGAGAATTTGCTTCGAGGCGCTGCAGAACTTCACCGTCGAATGCCCTTGCGGCCAAAGGCCCACGCGTCAGGAGGCCTGCGTGCACTAGCCAGGCGGCCAGGGCGCAGAGGCCTGCAGCAAGTGGCAGGCTCAGCAGCGGGGAAAGGCCCAGCAAGGTGAAACACCAGAAGGCCGTATAGGCGCCCAGCATGGCAAGGTCGCCGTGGGCAACATTGAGAAGCCGCAGAGTGCCATAGACAAGATTCAAGCCCAGTGCGGCAACCATATAGAGGCTGCCCAGCACGAGAGTGGAAAACAGCAGCTGACCGGAAAAGATATGATCCATGAAGGGGCTATCGACGACAGCGCCCCGGCCTCACAGAAACCGTGAAACCGGGGCGCTGAACGATCGAAAATTGCGCCTTGATCAGCGCGGCATGTAATCGGCAGTGGCGATGGATGCCGGCCACACCAGGTGCATCTCACCATCCTGTAACTGCAGGAAAGCTGTTGGCGTGGTGTCGTTTTCCACGCCCGTAAAATGAACCGGTCCGTTGATCGTCTCGAAGGTGCCGCTGGAAATCACTTCGCGCAGCTTGTCGTGATCAAGGCCCACCTCGGCGACAGCCTGCTCGAGAATCTCGAGCGACATATAGGCCAGCGCGGTATCGAGATAGTCAGGGCGCATGCCAAATCGCTCGACATAGGCATCATAGAACGGACGCGCACGGGGCCATGCGTCCTGATGGGGGCTCCAGTGGCCCAGGGTGACAAGACCACTTGAGCCTTCACCAAAGGCATCGGCAAAGGCCGAAATTGTGGGGCCTACCAGCAGAAACTGGAATGGCGCATCAACACCAAGCTCTGTCGCCTGGCCCTGATAGAGGAAGCTGTCTGCCGGGTAGCTCAGCGCGATCACGCCATCGGCACCGCTTTCCTTGATCTCGACCAGGAGGGTGGTCATGTCAGCAATATCGGGCGGGTAACTTTCGTTCACCACGATCTCGATACCTTCTGCCTCAAGCGCGGGAACGAGAAACTGCAAGTTCTCCTGTGCAAAGGGCAACAGGTTGGCAATTACGGCGACCTTGGTCACGCCGGATTGTTTGGCCAGAGCAGCCAGGTTCGGACCGATGTGATCGGGGATGGCTGAGGTTGGAAACCAGATGTTGCCTGGGGCAACTTCACGGATTGCTACCGAAGCTGCAGTGTTGCCGACCATGGGGAACTGATGGGCCTCGAGTACACCTGCCAGAGCGAGATGGCTGGGCGTGCCCCAGGGCGCAATCAACAGGTCCACCTGATCGTCGGTGATCAGTTTTTCATAGATCTGTGCGGTCTTGGAGGGATCACTTTCGTCGTCATAGAAGACGAATTCCACCATGCGCTGCTCGCCAGCAACGTTGAGACCGCCGGCTGCATTGACGTCGTCGCGCCACAGCTCATAGGCCGTCATCTGTGATGGTGCGGCCTGCGAAAAAAGCCCTGTCTGGGCAATTGAAAATCCGATCCTCACGGGATCGGAAGCCATGGCGGAACCCAGCCCCATTGCTATGATCACAGCAGCAGCTGTGGCCGCAAAAAAACGTCTCATACCTTCGTCTCCCTGATTTTATTGGCCTTTGCAGCCAGAACTCTTTTTTACATGATCAGTGGTTGTGCATCCACGTAACCGCATTTTCAAGCCATGGCCCCTTGGTTTGGCCACTCACATAGCTTGCCTCGAAATGGTTGCAGTCGCCAAGCACGATGCGGCTTGCATCACTGCCTGCCGCCAGAAGTGCTGATTCCATGGCGTGGGCCTGCTCGATGAGATGGGAAAAGTCCTTGCCACCATGGGCAAGAAGGAAAGGCGGTGGTTTACCGGAAATCGCCGCCAGCGGGCTGGCCGCATGTTCGTTACCGGTCTTGCCAAGGAATCGTGGATTTTGTGATAGTCCCGAGCCCTTGCCAAACAGGAATACCCCGGAGATAGGCAAGACGCCGCGCACGCTGGATGCGCTGTTGCCCAGAGCGATCAGGCTTGCGTAGTGCCCGCCTGCGGAATGCCCGCCAATGAAGATGCGGTCCGGGTTTCCGCCGTAGTCTGCGATGTTTCCGTGAACCCATGCCAGGGCATCTCGGGCATCTTCCGGCCCTGCGGGAAACAGGTGCTGGGGCGCCAGGCGGTATCCCGCGCTCACAAAGGTAATGCCGGCATCGTTGAGTGCCGGAGCCATGAAGAAGAGCCACTCCTTGTAGCCATTGGTCCAGCCACCGCCATGCCAGAACAGCAGCACATCTCCGCTGGGCTCGGCTGCAGGAAAAACCGCAAGCGACTGATAGGGGTCGGCACCAAAGGACACCTTGGTGGCTGCAACAACGCCGGACCCCAGGCGCGAGACTTCCTCGTGATATTTCCGGCCTACTTCCGAGAAGGGCTCCTGTGGTGGATAGTCAAGAACCATGAGCAGCTTGTTCCATGGCATCGAGGACCCGTTCTGGTTTCATCGGTAGCGTGGTCAGGCGGATGTTACAGGAATCTGCAATGGCATTGGCGATGGCGGCGGGCACGGGCACCAGCCCGATCTCTCCCACACCCTTGGCGCCGAAGGGACCATCGGGTTCTGCGGCTTCAATGATGATGGTGTGGAGTTCATGAGGGGTGTCGAGGGTTGTCGGCACCTTATAGTCGAGCAGGCTGGGATTGATCAGGCGGGCATCGTCCCAGACCATTTCCTCGGTCAGGGAAAAGCCCATACCCTGTACAAAACCACCTTCCATCTGTCCTTCGACAGAACCGGGGTTGATTGCACGGCCAACATCCACGGCCATCCAGGCGCGGGTCACATCGGCCTTGCCGCTGGCTTCATCAACTTCGACTTCCACGACAAAGGCGGCGAAGCTGTAGACCCCGATCTGGGGGAAAGGCAGGCCATGTGCAACTGCCCGCTTGGGGTCGATGGTCGGCTGATCGAAAACCCAGGTGTGATGGCCCACGATGGGACCACCTGCGCGCCAGTGCGCGCGCAGCGATATCTCATGAAAGCTGACCTGTTTGCCGGGTACGCCCTTGATTCCGATCAGACCACCGGGACGCAGTTCAAGATCTTCCTGCGAACATTCCATCATTTCAGCTGCGTGGTCGCGCAACTGGCGCTCGACCTCTGCCGCAGCACCAACAACGGCGCGCCCGGTCGTATAGGTGACACGGCTTGCGGTGGTGCCCCAGTTGTAGGGCGAGCCATCGGTATCAGGGCTCGCCACACTGACGTGGTCCACGGGAACTCGCAGAGCTTCTGCACACATCTGGGTGAGTACGGTATCGGAACCCTGCCCGATATCGACTGCGCCGGTGTTTAGAGCAACCGAACCGTCTTCGAGCACACGCACGATGGCGCCGGTACCCAGAAGGCCAGAGATGTGGGCGGCACAGGCCACACCCATGCCGCGTCGCTTGCCTGGCGTCTGGGGCAAGTCGCGCTGGTCCCAGTTGGAAGCTTCACGCGCTGCATCGATGCATTCCCTGAGACCACAGGAAGCCAGAACGCTCCCGCCCATCCAGGTGTCACCGGTTGCAACGATGTTCTTGAGGCGCAGGTCGATGGGGTCCATGCCCAGATGTTCTGCGATCTCGTCAATCTGTGTTTCACCGGCGAAGTTGACCTTGGGATTGCCAAAGCCACGGAACGCTCCAAAGCGCATCTTGTTGGTGTAGACGAGCCGCCCAACGCTGCGAACATTGGGAATGTTGTAGGGGCCGCGCGCCATGAGCAGGGAGTAGCCCAGCACGCCGGGGCTATCGTCCCCATAGGCTCCGCAGTCGAGCAGAACTTCGACATCGCGGGCAACCAGCGTTCCGTCATTCCTGACGCCGGTCTTGCAGCGAACACGCATGGGGTGGCGCGCGCGCACACATTCGAAGTCCTCTTCGCGCGAGAGGATCAGCTTCACGGGACGTCCCGTTCGCATGGCTAGTGCCACCACAACGGGCTGCACATGGGCCTCCATCTTGTTGCCGAATCCGCCGCCGATACGTGGCGTCAGGCTGCGCAACTTGGACATGGGAAGGCCAAGACTTTCGCAAACATTGGCCTGGACCCTGAACACCGACTGATTGGCCGACCACAGGGTAACGCGCCCACTGGCATCCATCTCTGCCAGGGCACCACAAGGCTCGATGGCCAGATGAGCCTGGGCCGGGGTTTCATAGGTGCCTTCAACAATGAAGTCGGCTTCGGCAAAACCTTTGTCGAGATCGCCCTGGGAAAGCTCGGTGCGTGACACGAGGTTGCCACCGCAAACCGCCGGGAACACCTTGATGTAATCCTCAAGGTCTTCGTGGATGATGGGTGCATCATCGGCCAGCCCTTCATCGGGCGTCAGTACAGCGGCGAGCTCCTCGTATTCAATCTGGATAAGCCGGGCGGCCCGCCGTGCGATGGTTTCGGTTTCTGCAGCCACGGCAGCAACGGGCTCACCGACATAACGCACCTTGTGTTTGGCAATGGCATGTTCGTCCTTGATGAAGGCGCCCATGCGGCCATCACCCAAATCATCACCGGTCAGGACATCAACAACGCCCGGCATCGCGAGGGCTTCCGACACGTCGTAGTTGAGGATTCGTGCATGGGCATAGGGGCTTTGCAATATGGCACCGTGCAGCATGCCTGGCCGGCTCATGTCGGCAATGTACTGAGCGCGTCCGGTTGTCTTTTCGCGAACCTCGAGGCGCGGAATGCTCTGTCCGACTGCGCCAGCTTCGTTTTCACCGCTCATGATGCGGTCCTCCGGGCAGCCAGGCTCACGGCTTCGACAATCTTGCGATAACCTGAACAACGGCATAGATTACCTGATAGTCCCTGCCGGATGGTCTCGATATCGGCACCTGGATGTTCTTCCAGCAGTGCTGTCGCCGCGATTACCATGCCGGGCGTACAGAAACCGCACTGAACAGCACCGGTATCGATCAGTGCCTGCTGCACGGCGTTCGGCTGGGCAGAGGTGCCGACGCCTTCAATGGTCGTGACCTCGCGGTCCTCGCAATCGGTTGCCAGTGTGAGGCAGGCGCGAACGGGTTTGCCGTCGACCAGGACCGAACAGGCTCCACAAACCCCCTGATTGCAACCGCGCTTGGTGCCGGGCAGCTCGCACTGATCGCGCAGGACAGTGAGCAGCGTGGTGGCGATGCCGGCGCGGCAGGGGTGTTCGCGTCCGTTGACCCGCAGGGTTACCATTTCTGTCATGCTGCCTCCCGGGCTGGAGCGATCTCGCGCATTGCCTTGGCCAACAGGCGGGGAATGACTTTGCGTCTGTAATCGGCACTGGCGCGCACGTCATCGACTGGATCGGCAGCTTGTGCCAGCAGAAGGCCGGCCTTGCCCAAAGCCTCGCTGTCAGCGCCGAAGCCGATAAGCATATCATCGGCTTCGGCAAGGTGAAGGGGTGTTGGGCCGCAGCCGCCAATGGCGATGCGTGCTGCTGCGATGCTATCGCCAGACCACGTGACCTGCAGGGCGACGGAAGCCATGGCAAAATCTCCGGCAATACGGGCCAGTTTTTCATAACGACCGATGCTGCCAACCGGCGCAGCAGGGACACGTACACCGGCAACCAGCTCGCCAGCTTCAAGTGCAGTCGTGTACCAGTCGACAAAAAATGCTTCTGCGGCGACCTCCCTGGTGCCGGTTGCTCCGGCAATCAGAATGGTGGCATTGGCTGCAACGAGGGCTGCGGGATAATCGGCGCCGGGATCACTAAAGGCGATTGAGCCGCCAAGGGTGCCCATGTTGCGCACTGTGGGGTTGGCAATCTGGCTTGCTGCGTGGCTCAGAACGGTTTGCCCGTCCTTGAATGGAGTTTCCAGAGCTGTCTCACGGTGACGCCGCATGGCGCCGAGTTCAATGCCGCCGTCATCAAGCTGGCGTGTGCCGCGCAAGGTATCGACATGACGCAGGGCGACCAGGCTGTCTGGTTCGACCAGACCGGCATTCATCATGGCGACCAGGGTGGCCCCGCCTGCAAGAGCCATACTGCCTGGTTCCGCATGCATTGCGGCAAGTGCGTCTTCCAGGGTTTCGGGCGCGATCATGGTTTGTGTCATCATGCTGCCTCCACCTGTACACGGAAGTTGTCGGCAAAGGTGCGACCCAGGCTTTCTGCCTTCTTTTTCATGACGCCCAGTCCGAACTTGCCGAGCCGGCCTGTCACGGAAACATCAGAGTCATAAGCCACTTCGGTCGAGGCGCCATCGATGTCCCGCAGGGTCAGCTCGCTGGTTGCTTGCAGCATGCTCGCGCGGGTGCCTTCTTCGCCTTTGGTGATGCAGCGCACGAAACTTGGCATGTCCTGATCGGTGAGCTCAACCTCTACACGGAAGGTCGCCTTGATCGGACCAACCTCGACACGGATGCCGGCGCGGTATGACGTCGGCGACAAGGCCTCGATGTCTTCACATCCAGGCAGGCAGGATGCAATCACACCGGGATCGGTGATGGCACGCCAGACGTTGGCAGGAGAGGCGGCAACAACAAAGCTGTCTTCAAACTTCATGCCGATTCCCTAACGACTCACACGTTCAACGACCATCCTGGGATCAACAATGCGACCCTTTTCGATGATCACCTGATTATCGAGCATCATGGTGCAGTCACGCATGGGAACATCGTAATGACCTCGGGTGTTGCGCTTGCCTCCGCCCTGGGTGTTGGGACCCGTGGAGAAAAGGAAGTTGCCGGGGAAGGTGCGTGCTGCGGCCCGGCTGCGTTCAGGCTCATCACCATTGAGGCCCAGCCCATGCCAAAGGGCCTGTGGGTTGAGGCCCCATCCAAGATGCGAAATGGCATAGGGGTCCTGGTCGTCAGGGCTCTCTTTGTTGTCGTCGAGCCAGTCGGTCATGAGTTTGGCATCAAGGCCGCCCTCAACACTGACAATGAAACCGTCCTTGATTTCAAGCCGCACGGGGTCCTGGACATAACGGCAATAGGGCAGAATCACGATATCACCCGGCTGGAACACCACAGTACCATTGGCTGAACCTTCGTTGGGGAAGGTATGGATATGACCGCCACCCCAATGATCGAAATGACCGGGCTCATCGGCAATGCCCCATTGGCTCATCACGGGATATTCGCCGCAGGAATAGGTAAGGTCGGTTCCGGCCTCGCTGGTCACACGAACCTCACGGGTTTTCTTGTAGAGGCCGTCACCATAAAGCACGGCTTCCTTCAGTCCTGGAGGTGACATGAGCTGTTCAAGGTCATCGGGCGCATCGATGATCATGAGCACCCGCACACCTTCGTCCATCACGTCCTTGAGCCAACGTGTAAAGAGCGGAACATGAAAGACCACAATCAGGTCGGCAGCTTTTGCGGCCTCCAGCGTTCCCTTGCACTGGCCGATTGTGGGCACGCCCACCTTGGTCCACGAAGGTACGGAGTTGACGCACATCTCATAGGCATCGGCACCCAACTCGTCACAGGCAGCAAACGCTGCAGCGATGAACTCGCGTCGGGTCTGCAGGTCACTGACCAGCATCACGGTTTCGCCCTTGGCAACCTTGCTCATGCCGAACTGTTTGAGAAACAGCATTGCAAGCTTGGCAGGATTGAGTTCCTGCACGCGAACGGCAGAGTGATCCATGTGATCTGGCTCCTGATGGTAGTTGGCGGCAGCGTTAGGCACGGCATGGCGGTCAAGCCGAGCCGGGCGAGCAGATACTATGAGCTTGGGTGTGGACCGGGCAAGGCCCCTGGACAGTGGAGTTGAGAATTTGCCCCTTGTCGCAAGAGGTAAAGAGGACAACAGGCCCAGCAAGAGCATACCAAGGTTCTGCTGAACGTCAGGGCCTCTGGAGACAGTGTCAGACCAAATCGGCGTTGAGGTGAATTGGGTCGAAGCTTAGCATTCGACGATGAGAAATCCGTTCCGTTATTTCAACAGTTCCCCCGAGATCATCCGCCTGACGGTGATGATGTACATCCGGTATCCGTTATCGCTCCGCCAGGTCGAAGATCTTCTGTTCGAACGGGGCATCGACATCTGTCATGAGACGGTGCGGTTCTGGTGGAACCGGCTCGGGCCGATGTTTGCCGCTGAGATCTGGAAACGACGGGTTCATTGCCGCCTGTACTCTAACTGGCGCTGGCATCTGGACGAGGTGTTCGTTCGGATCAACAGTGAGACACATTACCTGTGGCGCGCGGTTGACCATGAGGGTGAAGTGCTGGAGGTTTTTGATACGAAACGGCGGGACCGCAGGGCTGCGCTCAAATTCCTGAAGCGTGCGATGAAGCGGTATGGTCAGCCAGAGGTGATCGTGACAGATCGCCTTCGGTCTTATCGCGCGGCGATGAAGGAGATCGGTAATGCAGCTGATCAGATCTGCGGTCGCTGGCTCAACAATCGGGCCGAAAACTCACACCAGCCGTTCCGACGACGGGAGAGGGCGATGTCGAAATTCAGGGACGTGAAGACCCTGCAAAAGTTCGCCTCCGTCCATGCTTTAATCCACAACCATTTCAATCGGGAACGTCATCTCTACAGCCGCGACATCTTCAAGCAAAACTGCTCCGCTGTCCTAGCCGAGTGGCGGCAGTTTGCGGCCTGAGGGCGGGTGCATCACGATCGTCGGGTACCGGATCGCTTTAGTCTGACAACGCCAACGCTGATTATGTCGTGGTGATCTGCCCCAGCACTCCAGAGACCCGCGGTATGATCGGAGAGAACCAGTTCGCGGCGATGAAAGAATCAGCCCGCTTGATCAACATGGCCCGTGGAGAAATTCTCGACGAGACAGCACTGATCGAGGCGTTGCGCGATGGCCAGATTGCCGGAGCAGCACTTGATGTGTTCACCGAGGAGCCTCTTGGCCAGGATAGCCCGCTGTGGGACATGGAGAACGTGATCGTTTCTCCACACATGAGCGGCGACTTCCATGAGCACGGCGAGGTGGTCGCCGCTGCGTTTTTTGAGAACCTCAAACGCTATCGAAGCGGTGAGCCAATGCTCAACATGATCGACAAGAAAGTAGGATTCTAAAGCGACTGAAGCGGCGCTTCCGGATCGCAACCTGCCTAGTGGCCATTCGTCTTGGAGCCGTGAGATATGGGCTGCGCGCCATCTGCGTCGAGGCCGTCATAGCGGAGCAGATCGTCGGCAACATCAAACCAAGAAAGACGCCGGCTGTGGTACCAGTGTAGGTTCAGAACGAAACGCTTGGGCTCATCGAACGTGCTGATATGAAACTCAGTGGTCGCAGGCGTGTGTTTCCTGCTTTCGATAGTCAGTGGCGTTCCGCATTGGTCGCAAAGCGCACGTCCGATCCCAGGTGACGACCCATAGGTTTTGCGTTCACCCACCGTGAACCAGACCTGATCGGCTGGGAAGATCACCAGAGTGACGATCGGTCCGCCATTGTTCTGCTGACTTTTGGCTTCTTTCTCATCCTACTCATTTCGTGTCATAGCTATCTTACCCAATGTATAATCTTTAATTTCGGTTTGGGCATAGGTTGGATGATGGAAAGGCCTACATCTCACAACCCAGAAATCGCAATAGGCCAATGCGTGGAGACTGAAAAAATGCGCGTAGTTTTTTTTGGGTGTTACGCCCCCCATGCCATGAAGGGCATCATTGCTGGTTCGGACCGTGAGGCAGCCGTTAAGGCACTTCTAGACAGTGTCGGGGGAACGTTAGCTTCCGTGATGTTTACACGAGGCGAATTTGACGTTGTGGTGTTGGCGGATGTTCCGGATGAGGCTGCAGGAATTGGTTTGGCTATGGCAATTCATGCGAGTGGTGCATTCACTCGTATTTCTGTTCTGAACGAACTGAATATGGAACCGGTTCTGTCGGCAGCAAATAAGGCGATGAAAATTTACAAGCCAGCAGGATAAACCTTTCGGCCCCTTTGCTGTGGGCAGAATTTTGAGCCATCTCGCCTCTGGCTGACGCCAGAGGCGAGATGGCGATCGGAAACTGATGCCAGTGGAAGGGTGATTCTTCGACCTGAAGCGAATGAATTGGCTGAGATCCATGCCTTGCGATTGATTTGCAGCAGCTCCGTTATGGTGCTTAGGTCACGTCGGTTAGAGCCACCTCTCTAATGACTGGCGAGCAAATCGCAGAAGCCCAGCGCCTAGCTGCTGAGTCGTGGAAGGACTGGCAGGGCCGTCAGTGAGCGGTGCAGCGGTGGTGAATGAGTGTACCCTGCGCTGCGCTCCGGTCAGCCCGGCAGGGCGATCATAACCACTGGGCTCTAACTTAGAAGGTGGACCACCTCATCGGGGCAGGCCAGCTTGCTGTTTAGAAAAACTTAAGGAGCCATTGAGGGTTATGTCTTAAGGCGAGGGAGAGTAGGTCGCTGCCAGGCTTTATTGGACGCTGTAGAACACCCCCCGAGCAAGAAGCACGACCGGATTTCGTTGGCCGTTGCATGGGGGCGGGACGAATAGTTTTTCCAGCAGGTCAGGTGCGAGTTTAAGAGCTGCGCCAGATTGGGCGTGCCGATCACGAAAAGTCTTGCGGCGAGCTACTGTCGTCAAGCTGCGCGGTTTCCCGCCACAAGCGGCCAAAATCGCCGATTATGCCAAGCGACAAACAACAGTGACTCCAGATTAACGCGGAGCTCACCACGATGCCCTGGCGCATCTTTGTCAAGAAGGTTCGCAAGGACGAACACCATGACTTTTCGAAGCGCATGGATCTTCATAGATGCGGTACAGCAGATTTTTGGCAGGGTTAGTAATAGAGCAAATCCTGGTGCCGCAGGTTTCCACATGCACCACAAACTTTCGGAACTCGGCAGAAATGCTGGATTCCGGCCGTGTCGAACTAGAACTGAACCCTAATCGGGAAAATGGGTTGATAACGGAGGAGACCCCGTGGGGACGCCATCGTTATCAACCATCGGTCTCCGGGGTTGTCTCCTGTAGCAAATCCGAGCAATGCATCGGTGCGCGTCCGGATCTCAAGCGTCCATGCGCCGCGCTGATCGCCAGGTGTCGCCACGATTTCCTCGATCATCTCACGCAATGCCAAATGGGTCGCTTGGGCGACCAAGCCATCCTCAGCGATGATTGCCTCCAGGGGCATTGTCACGGCAACTCGGCTAGGCGCAACGGCGGCGCTGCCGTTGCTTCTGGCAATGACACCGCTCAGTTTCAAACGCCACCGCTTCCCACCCACCATCATCCGACACTGCGTCTGGCTCTATGCCCGCTTCACGCTCTCCTATCGTGACATCGAGGAGATGCTGGCCGAACGTGGTGTCGACGTCTCCTACGAGGCGGTCCGTCGCTGGTTCCTCAAGTTCGGGCCGGCGATCGCCGCAAACCTGAGGCGTTCGCGGCCCAGGCCGAGCGATCACTGGCATCTCGACGAGATGGTCGTGACGATCAACAGCAAGCGCTATTGGCTGTGGCGTGCGGTCGACAACGAGGGTGAAGTGCTCGACTTCCTGGTCCAACCCAAACGAAACACCAAGGCCGCCAAGAAGCTTTTGCTCAAGCTGCTCAAGCGTCAGGCCTGCGCGCCGACCAGGATCGTGACCGATAAGCTGCGCTCTTACGCAGCCGCCTTCCGGTCGCTCGGGCTAACGGCAACACACGACCGTGGTCGGCGAGCCAACAACCGCGCCGAGAACTCGCACCTTCCGGTGCGCCGCCGAGAGCGAAAACTACAGGGCTTCAAGTCACCGGGCTCAGCCCAACGCTTCCTCTGCGTCCACGCCGCCACCTACAACACCTTCTACCACCAGCGTCACCTGCTCGGCCGAGCCGACTACAAGGGCCTTCGGACCGGTTCGTTCGAAACGTGGGCATCAGCATCGGCGGCCGTGTGAGCAAACCAAGCCCAGCCTCCCTCGCTCGATCAACCTTCAACAACGTGACAGCACCAGCAAAACCGCTCCGCTGCCCTGGCCGAGTGGTGGGAGTTTGCGGCCTGAGAGCGGGTGCATCACAATCTTTGGATACTGGATCGATTTAGTCTGACAACGCCCCTCAGTGTGGTATCTACGAGACGGGATGTCGCGCAGGTTGGAGCCGGTGGCCGGTCTGTAATGGGGCAACGGGCAACAGGAATGTGATGAAAGTACTGATCGCCGCTGCGGAATGTGCCCCTTTTGCGAAGGTGGGCGGCCTGGCAGATGCAGTTTCCGGTGTTGCGCGAACTCTGGCGGACGTAGGTGTCGATCCGACCGTAGTCATACCCTTCTATTCATGGATTCGCTCGGAACATCCCGTACGGCAGATTGGTTCCATGTGCGGCCGTCAGGGAGATGTGGCGGTCTGGGAGGCGGATTGCGGGGAAGGTGATTTTCAGGTCTGGATGGTTGATCCCGGCCATCTGTTTGATCGTCCCGGAAGCGCCTACACGGATATGTCCGGCGCAGCGTGGCCCGACAGTGATCGGCAGTTCTGGTCTTTCTCGGAAGCGGTTGCCGATCTCGCCGAAGATCGGGCAGGGTTGGGCTGGCGTGCAGACGTCGTTCATGTGAACGACTGGCACACGGCTCCTGTCTCCCTGATCATGAAAGCATCTGGTTCGGCGATACCCACGGTTCTGAGTATCCATAACCATGCCTTTCAGGGGCTTTTCGACAAAGCCGACCTGCCTTACCTCAAGGCTCATGACTTCATGCCGGAAGATTATGAATTGCACGATCAATTCTCGTTTCTGCGAGCAGGGGTGCTGTCAGCAGATGAGCTCACGACGGTCAGCCACAGCTATCGCTGTGAACTGCTTCGCACGCCTGAAGGGTTTGGCCTTGAAGACGACTTTCGGCGCTGCGTCGATAGGCTTGTTGCGATACCCAACGGCATCGACACAACCCGTTGGAATCCGGCAACCGACCCGGCTCTCAAGTGCGGTTTCAGTTCGCGGGAACTATCTGGCAAGGCAAACAACAAGGTGGGACTGCAGGCCAGGTTGGGATTGTCCATGGACCCCTTGGCGCCGCTGATTGCCGTGGTGAGCCGTCTGACCTTCCAGAAGATGTCTGATAGGGTGCCGGAAATCGCCGCTGCCCATCTGATCGAGAATTGTAGTTCTCAGTTTGTCGTGCTGGGACGCGGGGATAGGGAAATCGAAGAGCGGCTCAAGGCTTTTGCCGCCGGGCACGACAAAAACTTCGTCTATCTGGACGATTACCGTGAAACCGAAGCCAGACGACTTTTGGCCGGCGCAGATATGCTGCTGCACCCCTCACGTTTCGAGCCCTGTGGCCTGGTTCCGATCTATGCCATGCGTTATGGCTCCGTGCCGATCGTGACACCGACTGGAGGATTGAACGACCTTCTCGGATCGGAGGATGTGCGGTCCGGCTTCATGGCGTCATCGCTTGATGAGAACGCCATCGTGCAAACCCTGTCGTCTGCGGTTCGTTCCTTCCAGCAGGATCCAAACTGGCCTGATGTGGTTCAGGCAGCCATGTCCGTCCTGCGCGACTGGGGCGACGCTGCGCCGGAGTATCTCGCTGCATACCGTCGGGCGCTGGGGCAGAGCCCGGATGAGGTTTGCGCCAGCGAAACTGTGAACCTATCCTGAATCAACACAACATCAGCAGGGCGAGTTCGGGTGCGTAACTTGGCAACATTGGATGACACCCACCTTGACCGGGTCATCCTGGAGCACGGCATCAAACGGGTCTTCGCGCCCGTTCATGCCATCAAACAGTATGCTGAAGAGCTGAGCCAGGAACTCCAGTCGATCGGGGACTATGGCGACAGCTTTGCACTCTACGAGGAGTTTGATGAACGCATCGAGAGCATCAGGAAACGGCAACGTGAAGCAGAAGAGATCGTCGAATACCTCGTCGCCGTGCGCAAGAGCGACAAAGATGAATCCCACGATTACGCCGAAGCCCAGCAGGAGCTTCGCCAGAAGCTCAATGTCATCAGCCTGCAATCCGAACACATCCGCCTCAAGACAAACCAGGATTCGCGTTTCCTGAACCTCGTCAAATGGTGCGAGCGGATATCGCGAGAGGTGCAGCGTGCGGCCAGCGAGACCGTCGAAGGGCACGTCAGCCGCCAGGCGCTCGACCAGATGTTCGCGATGCAGCGGGCAATCGTCGATCATTCCGCGGTGTCGGCTGTCAATCTTGACGGGCAGCGCATCATGGTGGTCGACGATGACGACACCAACCGGGATCAGCTCGCCGATATCGTGGGTCAGATGAATTGTGAGGCGGTCTGTTTTTCCGACCCGATGGAAGCCCGTGCCACGCTTGATCGAGACCGTGGTTTCAGCCTGATCGTGACTGAGTTGATTCTTCCGGGATTCACTGGACTCGAACTGATTTCACATCTGGTCGTGACCAAGAATCCCACACCGGCCATTGTCGTGACATCGGTTTCCGATGCGATCCTCATGGAACGCGCCTTCCAGGCGGGAGCCTCCGACTTCATCACCAAACCTGCCAGCCCGATCATTCTCCGGGCCCGTATCCGCTCGGCCATCCAGCACAAATGGCTGAACGACCAGAAGGAAAAGCTGCTCAGCAGTATTATCCCCAAGGAGATCATTCCGCGCTGGGATGGCGGCGGGGGCGAGCAGCGCATTGCCGACCGATTTGACCATGCCGGCATCCTGTTCGCCGACCTGTGCGGCTTCACCGCGATGTCCGACAAGCGCAATCCCGAGCAGGTCATCGTTATCCTTCAGCGGATCTTCGGTGTCGTCGACAACTTGATCCGCAAACACGGCGTCGAAAAGATCAAGACCATTGGCGATGCCTACATGATTGCTTCTGGCATCCCGAACTCCGTGGCGACCGACGAAGATGCCGCTAGGCCTCTGGTTGACCTCGCGCTTGAGATGGGCCCCAAGGTCAATCAGTTGACGCGGGATTTCCGCAAGACGGCAGCCTTGCCGGAGTTCCAGTTTCGCATCGGCATTCATGTCGGTCCTGCGGTTGCAGGTGTGATCGGGCTGGAGAAGTTTGCCTATGACGTCTGGGGTTCGACCGTAAATGTTGCCAGCCGCATGGAGTCTCATGGCGAACCGGGCATGATTCACGTCACCCAGGGCGTTCGCGATGCCCTGGGCGATGGTTATGTCTTCGAAGATCCCGGTGAAAAAGACATCAAGAGCCTGGGAACTATCCCCACCTACAGCCTGACGCAGCGGATCTAGCGATGGCCGCGCACAGCGGCACTGCTCTGATGCCAAGCGTGCTTGCCATTCTGGCATGGTCACGGCGGGACCCGAGGGCTGCTGTGCTCCTGGTCCTTTGTTCGGGTGTGATTGCGTCGGGCAACATTGTCCTGGCGCTGGCAATTGCCCAGGCAATGGAAGCGTTCACGACCACGGCGGCTCTTGCGCAGGCGACATGGCCGCTTGTGGTTCTGATCGCTGCCGGCAGCGTTCGCGGACTGGTAGGTCTTTTGCGCGGCATGATGCTTCGCAGACTTCGTTATCGCGTCATTCGCGAGCAAGATGATGCGCTGGTCTCGGGGCTTCTCGTCGGCGCTCGAAACAGTGGTGAGGGAGCCAGCCCAGGTGCCGCCGCGCGAGCCCTTGCAGCGGGCGACCGTGCGGGCGAACTGCTTTTTGGCGACGTGACCTCTGCCCTGGCTGAACTGGCAGTTGCTCCGGTCATCGTTGCGATACTGTGGCACTTTCATCCTGCCATGGCATTGGTCGGCGTTCTGGTGGCGGTTCTGAATCTTCTCCTGATCCGGCGCTTTGTTTCGATCGATGGTCAGCTGGGGCAGACGCGCGCAACGGCACAACAGCGCGTGGCCGGTTTGCTGGAAAGTGACCTGCGTTCGATCGAAACTATCCGCATGACCCGCACCGAGCCTGAGGTTGCGCGAGGCTGGCAAAATGCTGTGGTCGCGGAATTCGATGTCCTGCGGCACGCAGGGAAATTCGGGGAGGCCATTGCCGCAAGCCAGACGGCGCTGGCTATGTTGATGGGGGGGATCGCCCTGGGCGTGGGTGGTGGCCTGATGGTTCTTTCACCAGGCTTCGGTTTCGAGGCCTTTATCGCCAGCCAGACTCTCCTGTTCGCCCTGGGTGATCCTGTCCGCAGGCTGGTTGCAAGCCATGCCGAATGCCAGCGCACGACGGCTGACCTGATGCTCCGTCAAGGCCTGATCGATAGTTCCGGAGAGCAGCGCGAGGGACCGCCACAGGAGGCCACCGTTCCTGATCCGGTTCTGATTATCGCCGGAAACGCCGCAACAGATACCGTCAGGATCAGGCCCGGCGAAGTCGCGATCATCGAACGGTCGAACCAGCAGGCGCTCTTGGGCAGGGAGGTGCCGGCTCTTGAAGCCGTGGGCCGGGTTCGTGAGGTGCATGCGCCGGCCCTGATGCTGCCGGGGAGCCTAGCCCAGAACATCTCGCTTTTTGACGAGGCGGTCACAACAGATGATCTCGAACGTGTCATGGACCTTGCGCAACTGTCCGAGGTTCTCGATGACAGCACGGAGCGCTTCGAACGGACCATCACTGCGGGGATAGAGGTCTTCAGCCACGGTCAGCTTTATCGGCTTTCTGTCGCGCGGGCGTTGCTCGACCAGCCCGATTTCATCGTCCTGACTGGTGCGCTGGGTTCGCTCGATCCTGAATGTCAGACTCGTCTGGTCCGGGGCCTCGCGCAAGCCGGAATTGGCGTACTCGCGACATCTGCATCGACTGCGATCAACAAGACGGCCGATATCATTGTCGTCGGGGGCCGCCGGTCGTGATCGCTGGCCGGTCTGACCGACCCAGGCATGCGTGGCTGGAGATTGGTCTCCTTTCGATCCTTGCCGGTCTGCTCGGGCTGGTCGTGCCGATGTCAGTTGATGTGCTTCTCGACCAGGCCGTGCCTTCGCGATCTCTGCTGATGGTCGGTAGTGTTGCTGCGCTCTATGTCGCGCTTGGCGGGCTGATCGCCTGGCTGGAATACAGACGTGGACGCCGGCTACAGGATCTGTTCATCGGATGGAGTGAAGGGCTGTTTGATGACCTTGTCATGGTGCTGGCCAAGACACCTCTCGAATTCCATCGACAACGATCGCCGGCAACCATCGTCACCCGTGCGCTCGGAATCGAGCGCGCGCGCGAAGCCCTGACGGCCGGCATGCTGGGTGTGACCGTCTCGTCAGCCGTGTTCGTTGCCAGTGGGTTTTATCTCGCCTGGCTGCAGCCAGTGATCGGGGTAACCGTCCTTGCAGCACTGGGCCTTATGGGCCTGGGGCACGTTCTACTTGTCTGGCAGCAAGTGACCCGGCGGCGCGAAACGGCTGCCTGCGAGACCCGGGAGGCGGCCTTTGTCGCGGCGGCGATCCATGCCCGGTCCGCGATCACAACGCGGCAAACCGGGACTGGGGTCCATAAACAATGGCGGGTTCTCCATGACCTGCGCATTGCAGCCAGCAGGCGTACGCAGGTCTTGCGTGATCTTCAGCAGGCGATCGACCTTGCCGTGACCTTCTGGGGACCTGCGCTTTTCTTTCTTGTGCTTCTGGCATCGGGCGGGGCGCTGTCGGAGGGCGAGATCGCAGCGGCCTATGCCGCCTTCGGGCAGTGCCTTCTGGCGGTTTACACCCTGTCGCATGCCAGCGGTTACCTGGTTCATGTCGAAGAGGGCCGGACCCTGTATCGCGACCTGCTCGAGGCGCCACAACGCTGGCCCGGGCATGTCGAGGCGGCATTGGACAATGCCGTAGCGGTGCAGGCCCGGGACGCGGTGCTTGTCCTTGGAGATGCAACCGCTGTCCTGGGTGGTGTGAATTTCTCCGTGGCTCAGGGCCATTGCGTCGCTCTGGTCGGCCGCTCTGGTGCCGGCAAGAGTTCGTTGATGCGTTTGATCAACGGGGTTGATCTGCCGTCAGCAGGATCGATCGCGATCTTTGGTGTGCCGCCCGAACACTATGGCGATGCGACGGCAAGGAAGCTTCTTGGCTGTCCGACCACATGGGAAGGTTTTCTGGCGCTGACGCAATCGGCGAATGCGCCGCACCTGATCCTGGTTGATGAGCTGTTTGACGCCATCGATGGTGGCCTTGTCGCCGATGCGCTCGCCACAGCCCGTGGTCGGGGCCTCACGGTGATTGCGGCAACGCATCGCCATTGTGATCTCCCGGCTTTCGACCGTGTGATCTTCTTACACAAGAGAGTCCTTGCCGGTTGTGCGCCCCATGCTGGGCTGGTCGAACAGAATGCTGACTATCGACATCTGTTTGTTGATATCCAGTAGCCCCCGGAAGGGCCAGGCGCGCTAGCGTTCCTGGAGCTCGACGATGCAGGCGCTGCCGGGGTCGAGTTCGAGCGTGATGGTTTGCGCTGTCTGCTCGATGCGTACGCCGCCATGCTGGAAATGCAGGACGGGTTCGCGGCTTGTGTCATCGCCAGTCTCAGGCCCGGCGCTTGGCACCGTGATGCTGCTCTTGTCCTGTTCCCCAAAGGGATTGGCAGCAACCAGGACCGTCTGCCTGTCGCTTGCCATCATGAAAGCAAGAGTGTCGTTCCACTCAGCCGGCAGGGGGCGATAGTTGCCGCGGCTTAGCGCCGCCAGGTTCCGGCGCAGCCCGGCGAGCGCGCTGATCGCCGCAAAGAGCGGGTTTTGCACGTCGAAAGCATCATGGCGCGGCTGGTTCAGGGGGCCGTGGCGCCAGGTGCAGTCGGGATTGGCTGCCATGTCTTCACGGACATAGGCATCATCGGTAATCCAGCGACCGTCGGCGGCTTGCCACTGCATCAGGCGCCCGGCAAAACCCTGCTCCTGGCCATAGTAGAGGCAGGGTGTCCATGGGCCGCTGAGCAGCACTGCGAGCAGGGCAATGGCACAGTCCTGTTTGCTGTCTTCGGGCCTGTCGCCGAGAAGCCCGAGCAGGCGGTCGACATCGTGGTTTTCCAGGAAAGCCAGGTTGTCGCGGGAATCGCGATAGGCAAAGCAGGCCTGCTCGATCTCGTTGCGCAACGCCTGGAGTGCACCGTCCTTGCCCTGAATCAGATCGCGGAACCGGTAATAGAGCGGATACCCGACCATGCCTTCGAAGCCGGCACCCTTGCTGAAGGATCCGACCGTGTCCGAATTGGCGCTGGAATGTTCGCCGTACTGGCGGAAACCGGTCTTGCCGATTGCATGAGCATAACGGCGGATTTCAGGAACGCAGGTTTGCCAGAAGTCCAGTTCGACATGACGCACGGCATCGTAGCGGAAGCCGTCGACATCGGTCTGGGAAATCCAGAACTTGAGGTGCCTGACCAGGGCATCGCGCACGAGGTCGAGTTCGGTGCGCCAGTCTTCGAGGAAACCGAACAGGCGTCCGCTGACTTCATCGCCGTCATGGCCGGGATGATGAAACATGCCGATATGGCGCAGCTCTTCGGGATAGATCGGCAGGCTGTCGTCGTCGCCTTCATCGAAACGGAAGGCGCCGCGATAGCCGTCATCCTCGACGCGCCAGTTGATCAGGGGCGCCAGGTGGTTGACGTTGACGTCGAGTGTCACCGCGATGTCACGGCCGTGCGCCTGCGACACCAAACGCTGTAGGTCATCGATCGTGCCCAGACGGGGTTCGACGGCAAGCAGGTCGATCGGGTGATAGCCGTGGTAGCCGCTGGCAGCATTCACATAGACAGGGCTGAGCATGAGAACGCCAACGCCCAGCTCTGCGAGATAGTCGAGCCTGTCGCAGACCCCGTTGAGCGTTCCGCCATGGGCCTGATGGGTATCACGCCGGTCCGTCGGCACCAGGCTGAACAGTTTATGTTCGCTCTCGTCCTGACCGAACCGGTCGATGATGGCGTTGTAGGCAAACCTGCTTCGCCAGTTTCCGTCAACGGGATGCATGGCAAGTGCGGGGGGAGGCCCTGTGACCGGGCTGCCGTCGCTGTAGCCCACGACTTCTGCCGTAACGTCCACGATCTGTGTCGGCAGCCGGGAAAAGACCAAGAGGCGTTGCAACGGCTCCCAATGTTGGGTGCCATCTGCGCCAGACCAGCCGGGCTGATAGGTGCAGGATGCCTCACCGGTGGGGGGCTGAACCTTGGCGCGGAAGAAGGCAAAATGCGAATGCAGGGGACCCAGCGAAACAGAATCGGGAACTGCTGTGACGACCTGCCATGAAACGCTGTCGTGGACACCTGAACCGAAACGAAACCGGAGCAGGCCGCCGGCATCTTCGCCACAGGACCTGCGTATGCCGAAGCGCACCAGCGCAGGCTGGCCGGCGGACCAGCGCCAGCGCCGGGGTGCTGAGGATTCATCCTCGTCCAACTCGATGATATTCCCGCAGGTACGCACGCATAATCCTCCGGAGTGGTGCACAGACGCCAATGCGACACCCGGAATCATGCGCCTACGCGGTTGCCTGAGCCGGCGACACTACCCCAGAGTGGACCATGTTTACATACGGCGGCAAGTTGGTTGCCCGCAAACTTGGGCATGCGCTCGATCTCAGGGAGCCAGCCTGAACTCCCGGGTTACGTCTCACCCGCAAATTGATTCCAGTGATAAGCGATTTGCTCTAGGGTCGGAGCAATTGAGGGAGCGCCGATGCCCAGGCGAACGACAACGTTGCGGACACGGCTGCTGCTCGTGTTTTTCTTTTCATCCCTGTTGCTGCTTGTTGTCGGTGCGGGGGTGTTTCTCGTGATCCAGCACGTGCAGGTTGACAAGGAGCGTGAACAGACGGCCAACCGCATGATCGAGCTAGCTGCGCAGGTCGTGCCGCTGGCGCTCAAGGATGGCAACGCCGATTACCTCAACAACAACATGTTCCCCAGCTACCTTAGTGTGTTCAGCAATGCTGTGGAGATTGGTGCCTTTGTTGATGGCAAGGTCAGCCACAACAGCAAACATGCGGTATGCGGCCGCACGCCCGACGCGGCCGAACCGGCCTGCCGCTCCCTTGAAGGTGCCGTGCTGGACTTTGACCCGGCCGGCTATGCCGAAGCGCTGAGCGATCGGATTTCAGCGGTACACAACGGCGAGTCTTTCGATGCTGGCACGCCGGTCCTGGCCAATCAGTTCGCACTGGTTTCCAAGGACATCTATCTGACCAATGAGGCCGGTGTCAGCGAACTGGTTGGTCATCTCTATGTCGTGACCGACAGCAAGGGCATCGGGCTGACCACAGGAGAGAGTCTGACCCTGTTGCTGCTCCTGTTCGGCGGGATCGTGGTGGCTTCGCTGATCGCCCATGGTTTCATCCGGCGGCTCGTCGTGGTTCCCCTCGATCA
>Ga0233427_10001826_pt1 | contig 21588 bp, 15 predicted proteins | sample SI_118_April2016_5_FD_179885 | JGI IMG/M metagenome (GOLD analysis project Ga0233427, IMG submission 179885) | Seawater microbial communities from Saanich Inlet, British Columbia, Canada - SI_118_April2016_100_MG | ecosystem: Environmental > Aquatic > Marine > Inlet | place: Canada: British...
TGTATCCGTTGGTCGCGATAATAACCTGCTTGGCACGAATCTCACCTTTAGGCGTGGACAAAACATGCAGGCCATTCTCTTTGCGCCATCCGGTAACGGGTGCTTCGCCATGAATAATCGCCCCTTGAGCCTGCGCCGCTCGGGCAAGACCACGGCAGTATTTGAGTGGGTGAACACCAAAACATCGTGGTATCGCCACACCGCCGTGCACCTGCGGGCCAGCCATCCCATGGTCGGCGCATTCATCCCGGTCCATAAATCGCAGGCCCGAGCCAAACGTCTTGTTCATTTCATCCACGTAGGTCCGCATGCCAGCCACCCGGTTGGGTTTATGGGCAAAACCGACCTCGCCATCACCCGCCTTGTCGGCATCGATACCTTCGTCGCTCAGAACCTGATCAACCAGATCAATGGCATCTTCCTGCCAGGCAAAGAACCGTTTAGCCTCATCCATACCCACGCGTTTGACGGTTTGTTCAGCACTGATCTTGCTGGCACCCGGCCCCACAAAGCCACCGTTCCGCCCCGATCCACCAAAGCCCGGATAGGCCGCATCCAGCACCCGCACGCTGGCACCATGATCCTTGCAAAGGTGATAGGCCGCAGACAGCCCGGCATAGCCCGCACCGATGACCGCAATATCACAGGTGGCGTTTTCCTCACCCGCGAGATCAGTAGTCTCGACCGGATCACCGGCCGATTCAAGCCACCAACTGTTCACCGGAATGTTCGTATCGAAAGCAGACGAATGATAGATGTGTTTCATGTGTTATCTCTCGAAAACCAAATCACCACCCAGTATGGTCTTTGTCACCTGCACGTCCTTGATCTCATCCGATGGTACGTCGAATAAATCTCGGTCCAACACAGCCACATCGGCCAGCATACCCGGCAGCAACTTACCCTTAGCGTGTTCTTCACGTCCCGCCCATGCCCCAAGTGTGGTGTAGGCGTGCAAAGCCTCGGTGATGGTGACCGCTTCTTCCGGTCCAGCCACATCGCCCATCATGGTGGTACGCGTTACCATGGACCACATCGCCCGGAACGGATTAACGTTACAAACCGGGTTGTCAGAATGGCCGGGTGCCCGGATACCCTGATCAATATAGGTGCGGTGTCGGAACATGGTTTTCATGGCATCAGCCCCACGATTGCGCACATACAGATCGCCCAGATCATGCAGGAACCCGGTGGCTGATGATGGTACAACGCCTAACTTTTTGATCCGTGCCATTTGGGCATCAGGCACACAGCAGCAATGTTCAATGCGCGAGCGATGATCGTCGCGCGGGCATTTCTCCAGCGCGGCCTCGATCACATCCAGAGCAAAATCCACCCCCCGGTCACCAAGGCCTTCGACGCAGACCGTCAGGCCCGCCTCATGTGCGGCGAGGACGCGCGGCTCCAGCCATTCACGGCTGAACAGTTGCATACCGGTATTGGGGACAGGTTCTCCCACATCGGGCTCGCCCTGATAAGGATTGTAAAATGCTGCGGTACGTCCGCCTACGCTGGCGTCAGCAATCCATTCCACACCCACAATGCGTAACCAGCCATCGCCCATGCCACTTTGCAGACCGGACGCGATCATGGCCTGAACCATACCGTCCACATCACCGTTGCCGATGATGCCCACGCGCATGTTCAGTTCTCCCCTGCTGTGTAGGTTCTGGTAGGCCTTGAAGACTTTGGGCCGTACAACCGAGTTGTGAACGCTGGTGACACCGTGTGTCAGGTAATTCTCAAAGACGCGCGGCAATCCCTGTTCATAATCTTCCACGGTGGCCGATCCACGAAACATTGCGCGGAAGACAAAATAGGCACCCTCACGCACCACGCCGGTCAACCGGCCTGTTTCCGGGTCACGATCGAACTGACCGTGCTCCGGGTTCTCCACGTCTTCCGGCACACCAGCAATCTCAAATGCACGGGAATTTACAACGGCCACATGCCCGTCCATACGGAACAGGATCACAGGTCGACCACCCGCTGCGTCGTCCAGTTGCTGGCGCGTGGGATAACCATCGAAACGGGCATTGTTATAGCCGTTGCCCATAAACCATTCATCAGGTCCCGTGGTCGCGGCATGATGCCGGATGGCATCCAGAATTTGATCAATCGTCGTAAATTCTGGATGTTTTAAATGATAGCGGTCCAGCTCCAACGCTGTACCATCTGGATGGCAATGGCTGTCCACAATACCGGGGATCGCCGTAGCACCGGCCAGATCGATAATGCGAGTATCTGATCCCGCCAATGCAGCCACGTCAGCGCTGGAACCGATGGCGACAATCTTGCCATCACGCGCCGCCAACGCTTCCACAAACGGGGTGTCGTCGTCCATCGTCGCGATCTTGCCGCCGGTGAGAATCAGATCAGCATAGAGGGAATTCATGAGCGCCTATGACCCGATATATGCAATAGCTTCGATCTCCACCAGCATCTCCGGGTCAGCCATGGGCGTTTGGACCGTTGTTCGGGCTGGCGGATTATCCGGGAAGAACTTCGCGAACTCCTCATTCATGATTTGAAAGTCATTCATATCCTTGAGATACACATTGCACTTGAGCACATCGCCGAGCGTGGCCCCACCTTCCTCAAGCACGGCCTTGACGTTAGTGAGGGTCTGGATGGTCTGCGAACGCACATCTCCAACGCCTGTTATGTTGCCCGTGTGATCCCAGGCCACCTGGCCTGCTGTGAACACCATGTCGCCACCCTGCGCGCCCGGTGAATAGGGAAACGTCGGGCGAGGTTGAAACTCAAGGCTTTTCGGTCGGAGTACAGTTCTAGGCATTTGCAAACTCGCTATATTTTCAGCCGGCAATTGGGGCACAGGGATGCCTCACCGGCCATCCCATCCCTGCGCGTTTCTGTGTCTGGCAGTTTTACGACGCCATCAGTTGTCTAAGCACGTAGTGCAAAATCCCACCGTGGCGATAGTAATCCACCTCGTCTTCGGTATCGATGCGGCACAGCACTTGTGTTTCGACGCTTGAGCCATCGGCACGCGTAATCTTCAGATCCAGGTCCATGCGTGGTTTCAGGCCAGCGGCCACACCCGTGATGTCATAGGTTTCCGTACCGTCCAGTTTCAAGCTCTCGCGGCTTTCGCCATTTTTAAACTGCAACGGCAGTACACCCATGCCAACCAGGTTGGAACGGTGGATACGCTCGAAGCTTTCCACAATCACGGCCTTCACGCCCAACAGACGCGTGCCTTTGGCGGCCCAGTCACGGGATGATCCTGATCCGTATTCCTTGCCCCCGACAACCACCAGCGATGTGCCTTCATCGGCATATTTCATGGCGGCATCGTAAACAGCCATTTGTTCGCCTGATGGCATGTGTTTGGTCACACCGCCTTCGATATTATCGAGCATTTCGTTGCGAATACGAATATTGGCAAAGGTGCCGCGCATCATGATTTCGTGATTACCACGGCGTGACCCGTAGGAATTGAAGTCTTCCGGGCGGACCTGATAACCCAGCAGGTACTCACCAGCCGGGCTGTCTTTCTTAATGGCACCAGCGGGGCTGATGTGATCGGTGGTGACAGAATCGGCCAAAATCAGCAACGGACGCGCTGCCACCACATCGGAAACCTCCTCCGGCTCCGCGCTCATGCCGTCAAAATAAGGCGGGTTTTTCACATACGTGGAGCTGTCGTCCCAATCAAAGGTCCGACCGCCTGTGCCGCCAATGGCCTGCCATTCGGGTGGGCCTTCGTACACATTGCCATAACGGGCCGCGAACATGTCAGCGCCCAGACAGCTTTGAACCGTATCGGCGACTTCTTTATTGGAAGGCCAGATGTCTTTCAGGTAAACGGGGTTTCCATCGCTGTCCTTGCCCAGCGGATCATTAAACAGATCGCGGGTCATGGAACCGGCAATGGCATAAGCCACGACCAGTGGCGGTGACGCCAGATAGTTGGCGCGCACATGCGGGCTGATGCGACCTTCGAAGTTCCGGTTACCGGATAAAGCGGCAGTCGCCACCAGATCACCGGCCTCAATGGCGTCACTGATCGGTTTGTCCAGCGGACCGGAGTTCCCGATACACGTGGTGCACCCAAAGCCCACAATGTTGAAGCCCATGGCATCCAACGGATCCTGCAAGCCGGCTTTTTCCAGATAATCAGCCACCACCTGCGATCCTGGGGCCAGCGATGTTTTAACCCACGGCTTTTTCTGCAAACCCTTGGCGGCGGCATTGCGGGCCAACAGTCCAGCGGCCACCATAACCGACGGGTTGGACGTATTGGTGCACGACGTAATAGCCGCAATCACCACATCGCCATCACGCAGACCATGGTCGGAACCGTCCACCGGTATTTCTTTCGGGGCATCGCGACCGGCCATGTCTTTAAGCGTGGCGGCAAAACTTTCGTTACCATCGGCCAGCAGAATACGGTCCTGCGGTCGTTTTGGCCCGGAAATACACGGCTCAACCGTGCCCATATCCAGCTCCATGGTATCGGTGAACACAGGGTCCTCTTCACCCGGCGTGCGCCACAAGCCCTGCTCCTTGGCATAGGCCTCGACCAGCGCCACGGTACCCGGATCGCGCGCGGTGGCGTTCAGATAGTTCAGTGTCTCATCATCAATGGGGAAGAACCCGCACGTGGCACCATATTCCGGTGCCATGTTGGCGATGGTGGCACGATCGGCGAGGCTCAGATTATCCAACCCATCGCCATAGAACTCCACGAACTTGCCCACGACACCCTTGGCACGCAGCATTTCAACCACCACAAGAACCAGATCGGTCGCCGTGTTGCCTTCTTTCATGGAGCCGGTCAGCTTGAAGCCGATCACTTCGGGGATGATCATGGATACCGGCTGGCCCAGCATGGCGGCTTCAGCCTCAATACCGCCGACGCCCCAACCCAGCACGGCCATGCCGTTGACCATGGTAGTATGACTGTCCGTACCCACGAGCGTATCGGGCATGGCAATATTCTTACCGTCGTCGTCGGTTTGGGTCCAAACGGACTTGGCCAGAAATTCCAGATTAACCTGGTGGCAAATTCCGGTGCCGGGCGGCACAACGGTGAAATTATCAAAGGCACCCTGCCCCCATTTCAAAAACGTGTAGCGTTCGCCATTGCGTTCAAATTCTTTTTCGATGTTGGTGGCTAACGATCCGGCACTGCCGGCCTCATCCACCATGACCGAATGGTCGATAACCAGATTACAGGTCGATAGCGGGTTAATTTTCTGTGGGTCACCGCCGACGTTGGTCATGGCATCACGCATGGCCGCCAAATCAACCACGGCAGGCACACCAGTGAAGTCCTGCATCAACACGCGGGCCGGGCGATAGGCAATTTCGTGGGTGGAGGTACGTTTTTCCAGCCACGCAGCACACGCTTTAACATCATCCACAACAACCGAGCGGCCATCTTCATAACGCAGCAGGTTTTCCAACAACACCTTCAGCGATTTCGGCAACCGGCTCACATCTCCAAGGCCGGCATCCTGTGCAGCGGTGAGGCTGAAATAATCGTAACTGTTGCCACCCACAGACAGGGTGCGGCGGGTACCAAGCGTGTCTTGACCGGTAATCGGCATAGGGAGACTCCTCTGGGCTTGTAACGGGCGTGACCGTTGTACGGTTCACGTTATATATGCTTCTATTCTATATAGACCCCATCGGGGCCAATGCCATGTGTTTTTACTGTTTTACTGTTTTTACGTAGGCAGCCTGTAACATTTTAAGCCTTTGAAACGAAAGGTCGATTTGACCTATTGTAGACATTCGACCACAAATGAACACACTTTTACCCCTTCGATGTCTACATTCTTTTTAAGACCAATGGCTTACGATCCATCATTTTCCATAATCCGGTAGACACCTGGCGACATTTTCAACGCCCCACTTCACACAGCGAATACTTATTAATAGGTATGTAGTCCTTTATTTTAAAATTACAAGGGCCCGGTATAAGTTTGATGTATTGATGTGAAAATGTCTGAATGACACCGTATTCTTTCGTGGCCCATGGTGGCGCCATTATCCGCAGGAAAGCCCTCTCCGTTGATACCCAAGCTTGCGTTTCTGTCCGTTAAGGGCATTCCCACGTTGTTCTGGAGTTCGCATAAGCCGCTGAACTTCAAACCGCGCCTTGTTACACTGCTCACCCTGTCATTCGGGTTGGCCTTATTCGGGTTGGGAGAGGCGTTGCTCATCGCGTCCGGTGCCGGGGTTAGCCCGTGGACGGTGCTGGCGCAGGGTATCAAGAACGTCACGGGCTGGGGCATCGGGTTATCGACTTTTGTAATCAGCGTCTGCGTTCTTCTGACGTGGATACCGCTGCGCCAGATACCCGGCATCGGCACCATCCTGAACACGATCATTATCGCGCTTATGCTGGAATACGCCCTGCCCTACCTGCCGACGCCCGAGGTGTTCGCGTTACAAATTCTTGAAGCCTTGGCCGGGGTGTTGATCACAGGACTAGGCGGTGGCATCTACCTGATCGCCAATCTGGGCCCTGGCCCCCGCGATGGTTTAATGACCGGCTTACAGCAGATCACCAACCTGCCCATTGCCTGGGTGAGAAGCGGCATTGAGATCACCGTGGTGCTTGCCGGGTGGTCGCTGGGCGGCGTCGCCGGACTTGGCACGCTCCTGTTTGCCTTTTTGATCGGCCCGGCCGTGGCCGCCAGTCTGTTTGGTTTGAATAAAGTGTTTGGCGTGAAGCAAGCGAAACAGGCTACGGCGCTCGATTAGGTAGCGTTACATTAACGTCTGTTCCCTGACCAACAGTACTGTTGATATCAAGTGTACCGTTGTGAAGCCCTATCAGTGACTCCGTAATGCCCAGGCCAAGCCCCCATCCTTCAACAATCGAAATATGAGGGTTCGTCTCGACGCGTTTAAAAGGATCTGTGAGGTTAGGTATCTGATCGGGGGGAATACCGACGCCTGTATCGGCGATTGTGAAAATAACCGACCCGATATCTGACATCACCACAGATACAGAAATCTTGCCAGCATTCGTATATTTAATAGCATTAGTCATCAGATTAAGAAGGATTTGCTGCATCGCCCGGCGGTCAGCGTAAAGTGCTGGCAGGTCATCAGGCACATGGGTTGTCAGTTCAAGGCCTTTCTCTTTCGCCCGGCCAGCAACCATTTGCACAGCTTCGGTCACGGTTACATCAATTGAGAGAGGCACGACATCCAACGTAACTTTCCCGGCTTCAATGGATGAAATATCGAGCAAGCTGTTGACCATTGATAGCAGATGCTCACCGCTGGAAAGTATATCATTAGCGTACTCGCCGAGTTTATCATCAGAAACCTTCCACTGGTTTCGATGAATGATAAAGTCAGCAAACCCGATGATAGCATTAAGAGGCGTTCGAAGCTCGTGGCTCATGGACGCCAAAAATTCTGACTTGGCGGTATTGGCAACCTCTGACTGGTGCTTGGCCTCCTCCAGGGCACGCTGAGTGCGCACCTGTTCTGAAATGTCGGCTTGGACACTAACAATCCCGCCGCTGGCTGTGACCCGGTCATGAGTCAAAAGAGTGCGCCCGTCGCTCAACTCGACCACAAAGGTTTCCGGTGGACCTATTTCAAGGTTTTCTCGACGACCTATATACGGGTTTTCTTGACCATCACGAATAATAATTGTGCCACGCTCAATATCAAGCACACCCAATTCTTTTGAGACCGCACCCGGTGCCACGTCTTCTTCGGAGTAGTTATAAAAATTTCTGAGCTGTGAATTACAGAGGATCAGGGCGCGGTCAGGGCCATATACAACAAAGCCTTCGGAAATGGCTTCCAACGCGTCAATCAGTGTGGCGTGGGAAGACTGGAAACTCTCATCCATCTCCTTCTGTGCCTTGTCCCGACTTTTAATAAGTTGATCGGCCTTCTAGACAACAATGAACAATGCCAGCGCAAACGTCAGGAATGCCAACCCCATACTAATGGTAAGTTTAAGCAGGGTTCCGTCCTGCCCACTTCCACCCAGATAGCTGTTCAGCATCAGGCTAAAGCTCACCGCGAATACTAACATCACGGCGGCGCTCAGAATCGCAAAATATCGCGTTAACTTTATCATGCCGCAAGGCTACATTTTAACGTACAGACCGTAAACACAAAGAGATCGATAACGCCCAAGTGATTTGAGCGGCTCGATTCATCAGGGCATATAGATTAAACATATCTCTAGTGGAGCGGATGAATGGATTTGATTTTTTATAGTGCCCTTGGGGTTCTGGCCGTTGCGTCGTTTGCCTTTGCGCCACGTGCCGTTGATGCGGACGGATTCTTTCGCGGGCAATCAGGGGCGGGGGCGGCACCGTCGTTGCTGACACTTACGTTTTCGCAGGTAACAACGTGGATATTTGCGCGCTCGCTTCTGACCGCTGCCATTCTTGGATATTATTACGGGATCGCGGGCGGACTTGCGTACACCGCGTACTATCTGTCGTTCTTTACCGGCCGCGCCATTATCCGTTCCATCCGATTTCGTCATGGGTTTGATAGTGTGCAGGATTTCCTGCGCGACCGTTTTGGGACCGGTGGCGTGGGGTGTTACAACGTTGTGGTCGGCGTGCGGCTATTGTCCGAGGTTTTTGCCAATCTGTTGGTCATTGGCATCATTTTTGGCGAAACCGGCACACTGGCCTATGGCATCGCAATCACGATGCTGGCCATGGCTACGCTGGCGTATTCCATGTTAGGCGGCTTGCGCGCATCCCTTAAAACCGATGTGTTTCAGATGACCGCGTTTCTGGCCGTATTCGGGGTGGTTATCGTCGTACTGTTCACCGCTGATCAGTGGTCGTGGGCATCGACATTGGCAAGCAGCCCTATGGAAGCAAGCCCCGGTTGGATACTGTTGGCCGTGGCCGGACTTCAGATCTGGAGCTACCCGCTGCATGATCCGGTCATGATGGACCGGGGCTTTATTGCCGACCGCGACACCACGCTCAACAGTTTCACCCATGCGGGCTGGATCAGCATGGTCTGTATTCTGGGCTTTTCCCTGCTGGGGGTGTTTGCCGGTCTGAACGCGATCGATGGTGAAACCATGCAGGTGGCACTGGCCCGGTTGCTCGGCCCCACCACCATGATCTTCATTAACCTGGCACTGATTATATCGGCGGTATCAACACTGGATTCCACCTTATCGAGCGCGTCGAAACTCTCTGTATCGCATATGGGTCTGGACACGACGGTCAAAAATGGCCGAATTGCCATGGCTATTTTTATGGCAGGTGGATTGCTGTTTTTATTTGGTGGCACCAAAGACTTGTTCAGTGCAGTGGCCGTCAGCGGCACGGCGTCCATGTATCTGGTGCCGGTGATCTTTTTTTCCCTGTGGTTGGGTCGCACAGACATCCCGGCATGGAGCTATTATCTATCGTTCATCACCGCCCTTGCGGGTGCGGTGCTGTATTATGTGGAATCCAGCGGGATGGCCAGTGGGATGGATAGTTACATGACGCCGCTTTTAGGCATGGAGCATAAATATACCAAGCTGCTGGTCATATCGGGCGCTGTCATGGTGTTGGGGAACGCATATTTCGCGTTGGGGTTGCTATGGCACCGCACCCAACCGCAAGGCTCAGACAACACAGCCATTCCCGCAAAAGCGGGAATCCAGAAATGCCGAGATGGTAAGAACTAGATTCCCGCTTTCGCGGGAATGACATTAGAGGCAGTTGATCAATCGTCAAATGGTCTCGTTTTCCGCCACATTGATCGCGTCCCCATCCGGCAAGGATGACGCCGCACCCGGTTTTGTCACCGATATTGATGCCGCCACATTGGCGCGGGTAAGGGCGGCCCTCATATCCAGTCCGGTATCAAGCGATTGCGCCAGACAGCCCACAAAACAATCGCCCGCACCGGTGGTATCCACCGGCTCTACGTCCCGGCCCACAATTCGGATAGGGTGGCCATCCCCCACCGCCAGCACGCCACGCCCGCCCAACGTCACCACGACGGTTTGGTTATCGTGCCGACGACAGCTCAACGCCGCCGCATTAATATCGTGAATTGACGAGTCCTCGAATATGCCCCGGCCTGACAGCATCGCCAACTCCGTCTCGTTAATCACCAGCACGCTGGTCAGATCAAGCATGGCCTCACCGCCCGGTATCATCGGCGCAGGGTTGAGCAACGTGACCGCACCAGCATCTTTTGCCCGCTTGAAGAACGTTGTGTTCTGCGCCATGGGGACTTCGAACTGCGCGACGGCAATGTCGCCCGCGTTGATGGCGATGCCTGCCAAATCAGCGTCGGTGAAATCATGATTGGCACCGGGGGCCACCACGATGGCATTTTCGGCGGTATCCTGTTCCACCTGTATGAGGCCGATGCCGGTGGTTTCACTTTCTGAACGGGTGATGTGATCCAGATTGAGGCCGTGCCCGCCCAGAAAATCCAGAACCTGGTGGGCGAAATCATCATCGCCGACCTTGCCCACAAAGGTGACGTCTGCGCCGGAAAGGTGCGCCGCCAACGCCTGATTAGCCCCCTTGCCACCGGGGTAGGTGTTGAAGCTATGGCCCGACACGGTCTCCCCCGGTTTCACAATACGATCAACCGTTGTAACCAGATCCAGATTGATTGAGCCGAAAACAATAACCGTCATGGACTATTCCTAAATCGCAGCAATTCGCCTGATGATCAGATCAACCACCGCCGGACCATCAACGTCATGGGCCCACAGCACATTGGGCGCGCGACCACTACTGCCCCGCATATCGACCACTGACATGCCCATGGTCAACTCACTATCGCATTCGACCTCAATATTGACCATTTTTGCATCGAACAAATTTGGGCTGATGAGCCATGCAAAAGTACAGGGATCATGCAATGGTGAATGTGTCTTACCGGTACCGTTTTCGTTAATGGGCAGCACCATACCCGAAAGCGCATTCGCGGCCGGCCCACCGTGGCTCAACCGGTCGGCCTCGTCCTGGCCGCCCAACACCTGATGCGTTACGTCTAGGCCGAACATGACCAAGGGACGGCCACAGGCCAGAACTTTTGCCGCTGCATGCGGGTCGGCATAGAAGTTGAATTCAGCCGCCGGTGTAATGTTGCCACCGGCCCGCCCGGCACCGCCCATGATGACGACCTGTTTTGCCCGCGCGAATGTATCCGCGTCTTTCTCCATAGCCAGCGCCAGATTAGTAAGCGGCCCGATGGCGACGATGGTAATTGTTCCGGCGTCTGCCGCAGCCAGTGTATCCAACATATAGTCCACGGCGAACTGTGACTGGAGAGGCTGTGCCGGATCAAAAACCTCCATGCCATGCAGGCCCGTAACGCCGTGGTGTTCAGCCGCATGAACGGGCGGACGCTTCAACGGCTTATCAGCACCGCCGTAGACCGGGATGTCAGAACGGCTGCAAATCTCACAGATCATGCGGGCATTGCGTTGGGTTTTGGACAGTTCCACATTGCCCACCACGGCGGTGATGGCCAGAAGGTTGATCTCGTCCGGTGAGGCAATAGCCAGCGCAATGGCAAAAGCGTCGTCTCGACCCGGATCGCAATCTAGAATGACCTGTTCTGTCATATGTCCTAGTCCGGCAGAGGGGATAACCGCCCGATACCGGGCAATTTTATGGCCAGATCCTTGGGGTCCAGCCCAAAAGTGAGGCCCAGAACGTTAAATTCCACACCCTCTTCGACCGCCGCCATAACACCCAGCAAGCCCATGAAGGAAACCTGATAGCCTGAACCGCTGGGGGTGCCTGCGACGATACCGCTTGGCAGGTAATCCTTGCCGATAGCCGTCGGTGGCAGATCGAGCACCAGACCATCCACATTGCGGGCTACAAAGGCCGTGAAGGTATTGGAATTGGGGCCGGGCCAGACGGTGTATTCATCCGCGTGCGGATAGGCCATGACGGCTTGTTCAATGTCGTCGATAATGGCCTCTACGTGGTCACCGCGCACATCAAGCAGAATGTCCGGCATGGCACCGAACCAGCGTTGGTCAGGTTCTTTCTCGGTAACGGCTACCACGGGCATATCATGAAATTTTCGCCAACCAATGACCTCATAAACCATGAAGCCTGGTGCATCGCGACGTTTGGTTGCGATCCAGGTATGCACACCGAGCAGCCCACGCCAACTGAACGCGCGCGCCGCGTAGACCTGAACAATCGGTTCCGGGTTGGTGAGTGGATCAGGTGCAATACCCGCCGACTCCCGGCTCGCCGTGCGCCAGTCAGCCCCCATGGCATGCCCACCCACCATGGCCACAATGGCGCTGAACAACAGCACCACCACAAGCCCGGCAATTATATTTCGTATCCATCGCATTGATCATAACCCTGTTCACAGCAATAGAATATGGAAAGAATGATGGCAATAACAAGGCGTAAGCGCGAACCTCACCATTTCGTGAAACGAGGCGTAAGCGCGGACAGCTTAAGAACCCTGTCTATATTTGTCGTAAGCGGCTTCGATTTCCTGATGCCGCATCCATATGGGCGAGCTCAGGACTGTCTTGATCAGAATGGGTTGCCGGTTTGTGCCGGTCTTCTGGAACACCACTTTCAGGTACTGTCTGGCCGTGCCGCTGGTCACGTTGATGGCCGACGCGGCCTGTTCCAGCGTGTCGCCGATAACCAGACGTTCCAGTAACCGCGACTCGGTCGGGCTCAGGCCGTAAAGCCGCTGAAGCACCTCGCACGAGACTTCCTGGGGACGGCCCATATCTGTGATGAAAACCACGGCCAGTGGCTTATCAAGAACGCCGCTGCCAAGTTTGAGATGTTCGCCCCAAATCGTGGAAATCATCAAGGGATATCCCCGGTGATCATCACCTCGCTCAACAATCATGGGAAAGCCGGGTTGCGTGTTGCCGGCCGCAGCCTTTTGCACCGTATCGCGAATGGCCATTTTTATTTCGACGTTCTGATCCGTATTACTCAGCGTTAGAGCCCCGGCGGAAATAGTTATGCCATCTCGTCGATTGGTAATCTCCTGTGCCGTCACATTGGAATAGATCACCTGGCTATCTTCATCCACGACAATGATGCCGCTGGGTACATGATCCATCACATCACGGGCTGTTTGGCTTTCAAAATCGGCAATGGAAAATCGTTTTCGAAGGCTTACTGCCCGTTTGATATGCGGGATAATAAGCCCCAGCAGGTCACATTCTTCCTGATTGAAAGCTTTGCCATCCTCACCGCGCATGAGTGCAAACCCGATATTCCCCCCATTCTCATCCGGTAATGTCATGGTCAGAGAGTATTCAATGGCGGGTGATTGCTCTGGGTATTTTTTGATGAGTTTATAGGTGGCAGACTGGTGCCACGTTTCTTCACTGAAGGCCTGGCGGCAGGAAATCGGTTTACCTGGAAAATTGTTGGATGCAATCAGGCGCGGATCCGTGTGGAATAACTTGCTGAATTTTTCAATAAATTCATTGGATTGATCGAACCCGGATGTAAGGTAAAAATCGAAATTGGATTCATTGGGATCATATATGAGAATATTGACCCACGGCGCGTGGAACAGCCCTGACATGTCTTCCAGAAATCTGGGCCATTTATCCATGTCAGTTGCAGCGTCATAAAGATGACCAAGGACATTGGAAAAATCAGATGTAGCTGCCAAACCGTACGATCCCCAATCACACGTGTCGCATTGACTCTAAAACAGGCAAAACCCCCAAGGGTATACACCAATAGATAAGTAATTAGAACGTATCTAGCGTGCGAATACAAGGCCTGTCATACCTAGTCAGCCTCATTCGAATAATCGATCGAGTTGATGCCGATATGGTGTACGGGGCGGTGTCGATTGAGTCTGGCAAACTGCTGTTAGGCCGTATATTGGTGGTATTGTTCACCCGAAATGTACATACCGCTGTCCTAAAGCGGTAATTAGAAGAGACGCACGCTGTTCAATGACTGACAAAAAGTGGCAATTCTGGATCGATCGTGGCGGCACGTTTACGGACGTGGTTGCGCGCAGCCCGGACGGGCAACTCACATCTCACAAGCTGTTATCGGAAAACCCGGAACAGTACGAAGATGCCGCCCTGCAAGGTATTCGCGATGTACTTGGCCTTGGTAAAGATGATCCCATACCCGCATCCCAGGTGGACGCCGTCAAAATGGGTACCACCGTTGCCACCAATGCGCTTTTAGAACGCAAAGGTGATCGCACGCTTTTGGTCACAACCGAAGGCTTCGCGGACTCTTTGCGGATCGGTTATCAGAACCGTCCGCGCCTGTTCGATCGCCACATTGTTTTACCGGAAATGTTGTACGAGAAAGTGATCGAGGTCGCCGAGCGTGTCACGGCCAGTGGTGATATTCTGCAAGCCCCTGATCTGGATGCCGCACGTTCCGACATGCAAACTGCTTTTGACGATGGTATTCGATCTGTCGCCATCGTATTCATGCACAGCTATCGCTATCCCGATCACGAACAGGCCGTGGCCGCCATCGCGCGCGACATCGGCTTTGTACAAGTGTCCGTATCGCACGAAACCAGCCCGCTCATCAAACTGGTGTCACGCGGCGATACCACCGTGGTTGATGCGTACCTGTCGCCTATTTTGAGACGCTATGTGGACCGGGTTGCGGCCCATATTGGCGAAGACAAGAATTCTGACGACAACACCCGGCTTATGTTTATGCAATCAAACGGCGGACTAACCGACGCCAACCTGTTCCAGGGCAAAGACAGCATCCTGTCCGGGCCCGCCGGTGGTGTGGTCGGCATGGTCCAGACCGCCGCCATGGCCGGGTTTGATAATGTTATTGGTTTCGATATGGGCGGTACGTCTACGGATGTGTCCCACTTTAATGGCGAATACGAGCGCGAGTTTGAAACGCTGGTCGCGGGTGTGCGCATGCGGGCACCCATGATGCGCATTCACACGGTCGCTGCGGGTGGTGGCTCGATCCTGCATTTCGACGGCTATCGTTACCGGGTTGGCCCGGACAGTGCCGGTGCCGACCCCGGTCCGGCGTGCTACCGCCGTGGCGGACCATTGGCGGTTACCGACTGCAATGTCATGTTGGGTAAAATTCAACCCCAGTATTTTCCGCCTGTGTTTGGCGCCGGGGCTGATCAACCCCTGGACGCAGAAGTGGTGCGAGCGAAGTTCACAGACCTCGCCAATCAAATCGGAGAAGCCACCGGATCAACGCCCACGCCGGAAGACGTGGCCGAGGGTTTCCTGAAAATCGCTATCGAGAATATGGCCAACGCCATCAAGCAGATATCTGTTCAGCGCGGTTATGACATCACCCACTATACGCTCAACTGTTTTGGCGGGGCCGGTGGTCAGCATGCCTGTCTGGTGGCCGACTCATTAGGCATGACACGGGTGTTTTTGCATCCGTTTGCCGGTGTTTTATCCGCCTACGGTATGGGGCTGGCCCATGTGCGGGCCATTCGCGAACACACCATCGAAGCGCCGTTGTCGACAGACCTGCTTAGCCAACTGGAAATCCGGCTTGATGAGCTGGGCACCGCGGCGCGAGCCGAAGTGGAAAATCAGGGCGTGGCCGCGCAAGACACCCAGGTGGTGCATAAAATTCATCTGCGATACGAAGGAACAGACTCGTCGTTGATCATCAACTTTGGCCCCATGGATGACATGGTCGCCGAGTTTGAAGAAGCCCATTATCAACAGTTCGGTTTCAACGCCCCGGACCGCGCCCGCATCGTGGGCACCATCACCGCCGAAGCCATCGGCGAAACCGGTGCCGTGGATGACCCCGAGCACAAGGGCACAAGTGCCGAGGAGCCCGCTCCGCTGGATACTGTTACCATGTATTCAGGCGATGAGGCCCACGCGACACCAGTGTACGAACGCGACGCCCTGATCCCCGGACAGGACGTGCACGGCCCGGCCATCATCGCCGAGGCTACCGGCACAACGGTTGTGGAACCCGGTTGGCGGGCAAGCATGACCAACAGACGGCACCTGATCCTTGAGCGTGTGGTGCCGCTGCCATCCCGCATTGCGGCCGGTACAGGTCAACATGGCGCCAATGGGAGTGCCAATGGGGAGGAAGGCGCTGATCCGGTTCTACTGGAGATTTTCAACAACCTGTTCATGTCCATTGCCGAACAAATGGGTGCCACGCTGGCCAACACGGCTTATTCGGTGAACATCAAAGAAAGACTGGATTTCTCCTGTGCCATTTTTGATGCGGACGGCAATCTGGTAGCCAATGCGCCACACATGCCCGTGCATTTGGGCAGCATGGGCGAAAGCATCCAGACCGTAATCCGCGAAAATGCCGCCGCCATGAAACCCGGTGACGTTTACGCGCTGAATGCGCCCTATAACGGTGGTACCCACTTGCCTGACGTTACTGTCATTACGCCTGTGTATGACGACGATGCAGATAAGGTCTTATTCTATGTGGGATCACGCGGCCACCACGCCGACATCGGTGGTATCACGCCGGGGTCCATGCCCGCCGACAGCACTACAGTGGAACAGGAAGGCGTTCTGATCGACAACTTCTTGTTGGTCGAAGGTGGCAAGTTGCGTGAACAGGCGCTGAACGATTTGCTGGCCAGCGGCCCTTACCCGGTTCGCAATGCGCACCAGAATATTGCCGATCTGGCCGCCCAAATCGCCGCCAATGAAAAAGGCGCTCAGGAATTAGGCAAGATGGGCGTGCATTTCGGCCAGGACACCGTGCATGCCTACATGCGCCATGTACAGGACAACGCCGAAGAATCCGTCCGCCGTATTCTGAGCAATCTTAAAGACGGCTCATTCACCTATGAGCTGGATCAGGGTCACAAGATTGTGGTGAACATTTCAGTTGACCATCGTGATCGTAGCGCCGTGGTCGATTTCACCGGAACATCCGATCAGGTCAGCAGCAATTTTAACGCACCATCAGCCGTCTGCATGGCCGCCGTCCTGTATGTGTTCAGGACGTTGGTGGATGATGACATCCCGCTCAATGCCGGGTGCCTTAAGCCGATCAAGGTGGTAATCCCCGAAGGCAGCATGCTGAACCCGCAATACCCCGCCGCCGTGGTGGCCGGTAACGTGGAAACATCGCAAAGCATCACCGACACCCTTTACGGTGCACTGGGTGTCATGGCCGCCGCACAAGGCACCATGAACAACTTCACCTTTGGCAACGATACGCACCAGTATTACGAAACCATCTGTGGCGGATCCGGCGCCGGACCTGATTTCAATGGCACCAATGCGGTTCACACACATATGACCAATTCACGCCTGACAGACCCTGAGATTCTGGAATGGCGGTTCCCTGTTTTACTGGAAAGCTTCCGTATTCGACATGGCTCCGGCGGGGCCGGCAAACATCGGGGCGGCGATGGGACGGTGCGGCGGGTACGCTTCCTGGACGCTATGACGGCTTCAATCCTGTCCGATCACCGGCGCGTACCACCCTTCGGGTTGGATGGCGGTGATCCGGGTACACTGGGCATCAATCGGGTTATCCGAACGGATGGTACCGAGCAGATACTGGACGGTGCCGCCAGCACGGAAATGGGGCCCGGCGACGTGTTCATGATCGAGACACCCGGCGGTGGTGGTTTCGGGAAGGCCTAGATAAATTTCTTAAAAAAACCACAGAGACACAGAGGCACAGAGGCACAGAGAAGAGTATTTTAGCGACTCCTTGTTTTCCTCTGTGCCTCTGTGTCTCTGTGGTTTTTTCTTGCGTGTAGAGCGTTAGCACCACATATGGCCATTAACCCTTGACAGACAGCCCCTATATTGGGGCTACTAGTACAGTATTGGCCTTCGCGTGGCGAGGAAAGCCTTGATAAAGCTGTGTTTTTTGAGATTTATCCGAATCCCTGCCGGTATGGATTCACCATTCCATGTAGGCAAGGGCTTCGTCGTGGCTAATTTCATCGCATTTTTTGCTCTGGTCTGTGGGCTATTGGTCACAGGGCCGGTGCGGTCTGCGTCGCTGGATACAGCGTTGGGATTGCTATTGCTGGAACACCCGATGATCCAGGCCGCCGAAAAACGATTGGTGGCCAGCGAATTTGGAATCAAACAGGCCAACGCCGGGTTCTATCCAAGGGTTTCACTTACCGGCGATAGCGGTCCCCAGTACATCGACAACCCCACAACCCAGGCCGCAGGGCAGGATTATCATCGATCCAAACATACCGCCACGTTGGTTATCACCCAAATGCTGTTCGACGGAAACCTGGTGGATTCCACGGCTGATACCGCCCGACTGACCAGCGAGACGGTACGGTTAACGCTGGAATCCACACGCGCGCAAATACTGAACGAGGGCCTCAACGCTTATATCGAAGTCCTGCGCCAGAAACGCCTGGTGGATTTGGGATTCGAAAACGTGGACAACATCCAACACCAGTTGAACCTGGAAGATGAACGGGTTCAGCGTGGCTCCGGTATCGCCGTGGACGTATTGGAAGCCAAGTCCCGGTTACAGATTGCCAAGGAACGCCTGATCACCTTCGAGGGTGCGTTACGCGATGCCATCACCCGGTACAGACAGGTTTTCGGACGCCAACCCGATGTTGATGCCATGATGGACCCATGGCCACCGGTACAGCTCATTCCATCAACGCTGGAAGAAGCCATTCAGGTAGCCTTGCGCCTTAATCCGGCGCTGGATACCAGTGCTGCTAACGTGGAGCTGGCCCGAGAACGCCGCCGTACCGCAGAAGCCGGACTGTACCCCATTGTCAATCTGGAAGGGGCGGCCAACTATGAGAAAAACAATGATACAACGCTTGGCATGCGTCAGGACTATACACTGTTGCTGCGCGCCAGTTGGGATTTGTACGCGGGTTCCGTGACAACGGCGTCCATGGATCAGGCCACCTTTGATTACCGAGCGTCCCAGGACACCCACACCTACGCTGAACGCAAGACAATCGAACAGGTGCAACTGACGTGGAGCAACCTGATCACCACTCGCCAGCGGGTTTATCAGTTGGAGAACGCGGTTGGCATTGCCGCCGAAGTTCATAGTTCACGGGTCAAGTTGCGCGAAGCGGGCAAGGAAACCATCATTAACGTGCTGGACGCACAGAATCAGGTTACATCAGCCCAGATCAATTACACCACCGCTTCCTATGACGAAAAAATATCAGCATATTCATTGCTGGTTTCCATGGGTCGTTTGACGGCTGAGGATCTAAACCTGCCGATGCCTTAGGGCCGCAGCGTCTCCCGTCATTCCACAATACGCTGAAGCTTGCCGGAAATTTGGCGAAACACCCCGTCTTCAGTCTGACGTGTGAACTCCAGATCCATGCCGTTCTCGGTTAAAGTCCTGTGGTAAATTTGCATCTCAAATCCACCATCATCGCTCACAGAAAAGCCGTACACGCTCATACGATTGCCGTCGACTCGCGCCCACAAGTACGCCTCGCCCTTCATGGGGTCACTGGGAACCTTAGCGCCGAACAAGTCCTTCTTTTCGGCAGATGAGAAAATGCCCTCACGTTTAGTTGCCCGGAATTCGAGGCTGTAGTCCTTTTTCTTTACCGTACCATCACCACGATACACAAACGTTCTCCATGATAATTCGAAGCCGTGATTATCAGTGGAGGCAATGGTCACATCGAAATCTCGTTTGGTCACACCGTCGCCATCAGTACTCAATGAACGACCAGCGTAGGTTCCAAAGAATGATTCGAGATCAACGGCCATGGCTTTTGACGGCAGCATCACAACCATGCAGGCAAGGCTGAGAATAAAAGCTAATCTCAGATGTTTTGAATGAGAAAACATTGGGGCTCCATTTCATATAAATCTACTCACCATCCCACTTCCAGCATAGATGGCTCGACAATCTGGTTCGATAACGTCTCGTCAAATTACTGTGAACTTCGCGGCGTTTTAGTCGTGTAGTGCATTCACCTGGTCATCGCTTTTTCCGGATCATAAATCGTATCCGTACGGCCGTCGATATGCATACCGTCGTCGCCATAGTAACGTCGCAATATGGGGTGGACAGCGCGGGACGGCTCTCCCTTTAACCACAGGCGCAACAGTAACCGACGACGGTCCAGTTCGGGCCAGTCTTCAAACTCGGTACGAGAATGTAGCGTCGTGTAATTATTGATGAAAAAGGCATTGTGCGGCTCGTGCCTGAATTCCAGCATCAAGTCTTCACGCATGGCTGTGGATTCGAACAGATTCAGCGCTTCCACTTCCTGATCGCTTAATGGTTCGCCCGAATCGTCAGCCGCCATATTGATGAAGTCGCGTAGATAACACATGCTCATCTGGTCACCCACCCACGAAAACACTGGCACCCGGTAATCGGTAATAGCTGGCTCTCCCGGTGGTTGTTCGCCAAACCAGTGATAATGGAATCCATTGTACAGGGGCTCCAGCAAATCAGGGCGCGTGGCGGCAATCTCATTGTGAATGGCAACAGCACTGGCAAGGCGGGACAGGCCGCCCGATTTGGACTGGCGGATACACAGCAAGCCAACAATGTCATCGGAATCCGTATGCAAACGCAGCTCCTTCGCACTCCGGTATCCCCGTTCCTGGGTGCCGGGCTTGGACACATCCGTTACATAGCCCAACCGGTCACCCATCGGGCTTTGTGACACACCGCGTCCGAAATGCGTGCCGATACCCCAATAAATCATGCTGATTTCATCCAGTGAATAATCATCCACCGGAAATCCGCGCATGACGATCATGCCACGGCCATCCATGATCTCGGATCGGATAGATGCCAGATCATCGGCGATTTCGGGCATGGTAAAATGTTTCGATGTGAGTTCCTGCAAACCAACACCATCAGCGTGCACTTCAGCAATCGCTTTGGCAAAGGCATCCAGGTGGCGATCGGTCAGATCAAAGGCATAGTCATCAGCGGATGAAAAATCGCTGGCGCGCCATGCGGACGGATGGTCGATCTGGCCAAGCTTGACGGTCGTCATTGTTTTCTCCTACAAGCTACCTTTAAACGTGGACATGGACAGAGTTTGTACGCCATCACCGTATACCGCAACCTGTTCTTCCCGTTTTCGTTCTTCGGTGCTACCGTCCGTTCATGAACAAAGCCACACCACGCAACACTCCACGTACCCGGCGCAAGGCTCGCCATATTCTGGATAACTACTACATCGGGCCTGCACGCTCAGCCGATGTTCTCGAGATTTGGGCCTATACCGATCAGTTCAGTTACGAGCCGGGCCAGACCGTGCAACTTCACCTGAGCACCACCGGCGACACATGGGATATGGAAATCGCCCGCGATGGGGTGGTATATGAGCCTGTCATGGAACTCAGCAACCAACCCGGCGTCTCACATGACACGCCAGCCGATGGCTCCGTGAATGGGTGCGGGTGGCCGGTCGTTCACGAGTTTCTGGTGCCGGGTGGCTGGCGGCCGGGTGCTTATCTGATCACCTTCACCGCTTATTCTGGTGGCGAGACGGTGGAAGAACACCACCTGATCATCATCCGGCGCAAATCGGGGCTCAAGCCCGCACCGATCCTGCTGGTTTGTGCCACGGGTACATGGGTGGCCTACAATGACTGGGGTGGCTCCAACGCTTATCAGGGGATTACGGGTGAGCAAGGCGATGAGTTTTCACCAATACTGTCCA